>Ga0163163_10000283_pt1 | contig 50610 bp, 70 predicted proteins | sample S65metaG_FD_119766 | JGI IMG/M metagenome (GOLD analysis project Ga0163163, IMG submission 119766) | Switchgrass rhizosphere microbial communities from Kellogg Biological Station, Michigan, USA - S6-5 metaG | ecosystem: Host-associated > Plants > Roots > Rhizosphere > Soil | place: USA... | reverse complement strand
GCAGTGTCACAACAAAGATAAGAAACATATTGAAACACATGGGCATGCACACGGTGTTGGAATAGACGGCTGGCCTTTGGAAAAAGAATTTTAATAAACGAAATATCGGCGGGGGGAGCGAAGAAGGCAGGAATAAGAGTGTTTGAAGACCGCCGGTGCCCCCGAACAAAATCTAAATCGCAAATCTAGGCCAGTTCCATGCGTCAACGCGGAAGACAAAGCGCAGCATCAGTGGTGTCACCGCCGACACAAAATCTGTGGTCAGCGGATGCACCGGATTATTTGAATGAAGACCAGCGCAAGGTCTGGAACGATACCGTTTCACGCCTGGGGCACGGTTGGTTCCCTGCGGAAGTGTTGCCGCTGCTATCGGCATATTGTTGCGCAGTGGTCATGACCAGGACGCTGCAGCAACAGTTAGACAATCCGAACCTGTCACCGTCACATCACAGCCAGGTCAGCAGCCAATGGCAGCGCAGCACGGCACTGATGTTGCAGCTTGCCACCAAACTGCGCATCACAACGCAATCAGTGCGAGCGGTTCCAAGTCATAAACCAAAGACAAATGCCAAGCCGTGGCAAACGGCAGACAGCGAAAGAGACTAAAGGCCAGCGCAACATTCGCTGGATTGAGGCCAATTGCTTTGTGCCGGAAGGCAAACTGGTTGGCCAACCCGTCAAACTACGCGATTGGCAAAAACAGTTTCTGTTGGACGTGTACGACAACCCGGCTGGCACCAGGCGCGCCATCCTGAGTGTTGGCCGTAAGAATGCGAAGACCACATTGGCCGCGTTCCTGCTGTTGCTGCACCTGGTCGGGCCGGAAGCGATAGCCAACAGCCAGCTTTATTCAGACGCGCAATCGCGTGACCAGGCTGGCATCATCTTTGACTTAGCGGCCAAATGCGTGCGGCTTTCACAGACGCTGTTGCCCTATGTCCAAATCCGCGAAACGGCTAAGCAACTACTCTGTCCAGAAATCGGCACGCGCTACAAAGCGCTATCAGCCGAAGTTGCCACGGCGTTTGGTCTTAGTCCGGTTTTTATCGTTCACGATGAATTGGGTCAGGTCCGTGGCCCGAAAAGTGAACTTTACGAGGCCTTGGAAACGGCGGTTTCAGCGCAAGAGAAACCGCTAAGCATTGTCATCAGCACGCAGGCACCGACTGAAAACGACCTGCTGTCCATCCTGATTGATGACGCCAAGGCCGCACACGACCCGCGCACAGTGCTGCGGCTTTACACAGCCGACACCGAAGCGGACCCGTTCATTGAAGAGACAATACGGCAAGCCAACCCAGCCTTTGGAGATTTCCAAAACGGTGAAGAGGTGTTGGCGATGGCGCAAGACGCAAAGCGCATGCCGTCCAGGGAAGCTGATTTCAGAAACCTGGTGCTGAACCAACGGGTGGAAGCGCTAAACCCGTTTGTAGCAAAGGCGCTGTGGCAGGCCAATGGTGCTGCGCCTGCAAGCCTGGAAGGCCTGCCGGTTTATGGTGGCCTGGACCTGTCAGCGGTGAATGACTTAACGGCGCTGGTGCTGATTGGTCAGACTGACGGCATCTGGAATGTGCGGCCAACGTTCTGGTTGCCGGAAGAGGGAATTATTGAGCGCAGCCGGTTGGACCGCGTGCAATACAACGTCTGGGCGCGTGATGGTCACCTGATGCTGTCACCAGGTAAGGCGGTTGATTACGAATTTGTGGCGGACCATTTACGCACGCTCTTCGGCATACTGAATGTCAAAAAAATCGCGTTTGACCGCTGGGGCTTTAAGCACCTGAAACCATGGTTGATGCGCGCCGGATTTTCAGAGCCGCAGATTGAACAGCACTTTGTGGAATTCGGCCAAGGCTTCGCCAGTATGTCACCGGCCCTGCGCAACCTGGAAAGCCTGCTGCTGAACAATAAGCTTCGTCACGGCAATCACCCGGTGCTGGCAATGTGTGCGTCCAACGCAGTAGTCAACAAAGACCCGTCAGGCAATCGCAAATTAGACAAGGCGCGGTCGCGTGGCCGTATAGATGGAATGATTGCGTTGGCGATGGCGGCAGCCGTGGCTGAGGCAACGCCAGCAGAGAAGCCAAAAGAATTCCAGATGATGTTTGTGTGATGCCAGCAGATTTTACGGATAAAGGTGTTCAGCGTCGCATCATTAGTTTTAGCGGCTTCCGTCTTGACGGTCTTGGTGATCTTTTGGTTCGCGCTAAAGGCGCTGCTGTTTTTGACATCGGATGCAATCGTGGCGCTGTGTGTCATGATTTTGTGCTGTCTGGCGCTGCTGTGGTGCATGGCTGTGACAATGGCTTAGAGACTGACGGCACCACGGTCATCAGCACCGCCAATAAATGGTTTGCCGACATCCGCAGTGTGGATGCGTGCTTTGAAGTGGTGGACCTGACCGGTGGCCCAGACGCGGTGCGCAAAGCTTTCGGTGGCCGTCTGCGCCAGCGTTATGACTTCATGCTGATGCTGGCGGTCTATCACAAGCTGCGGCGGGTCATGCCGCTGGACCAGTTGCTGCGCCTGGTCGAATTCTTTGCCCAGCACACTGGACGGTTTTTTGTCTGGCGCGGCAGCGCGCAGGAAGTTGAAGAGTTTGAACCGGTGCTGACCAAATGCGGGTTTGCGAAAGCACACTTTTCAGTCATCTGCGAAGTGAAGCTGCCGGAATTTCCTGATGCGGTGCCGCAGCCCTGCGCGGTGTGGGTCTTAAAATAGATGCCCTACACCAGCATGACGCCAGGCGGTGCCCCAGCGGCCAACGCAACCGCTTTATTGGCTGACATAAGCGTGGCGGCAGGTGCGCAGGTTATCGTGCCGCCTGGTGAATATCCGATTGATCCGGTCAGCATCAGCAGCCGAACCGTCAACTTGGTTTTTCAGCCGGGCGCGGTAATGGCGGCGGCACAGCCCGGCATCGCCATCCAGGCCACCAATTGCCAGACCACGCTGGACCGTTTCAATTTTGACGGCAAAGGCCTGTGCAGCGTTGCCTGGAAGTCGGTGTTTGGCACCTTCAGCGGCAGCCGCCTGGACATTAAAGACGTTGGCAGCGCTGACGTTGTGTCGCCACTCGGCAGCGTCTGCCTGGCCATGTCATCGGTCCATAGCGTGCGCATTGATCGCTTTATTGGGCGCAACGTGCGCGCCAAGCCGAACAATATTTATGCGGACCAGCCGGGCCTGGCGCGCTTTTTGGCGCTGTATAACTGCGACAGCTACGACATCGGGCAATTGGATTTTGCGCAAGGCAGCGGCGATGACTTTGACTGCTGGCACATCCAGGACATGCGCACCACGCCAACCTGCCGGGGCAGTATCACCCGCGCGCGTGTGATGATTGACGGCAACATGCGGCGGCTGGGTAAATACCAAGGTGGTGAACACGTGCTGCAAGGTCTTTACGCACAAAAGGCGGCTGACTTTGTGCCGTATAATCCCAGCACCGATGTTGGCGCGCACAATTTGAACGCGGTGGATTTTGCCGGAAGTCAAATAGGGTCACTGACCATCCTGAACGCCAGCATTGATGCCAGACCATTCCCGGTGTGCTTTGCAAAATCGGTTATCGGCCCAGCCAACTTGACCGTCCAGAACTGCACCATGATGGGTAGTGATAAGCCGGTTACCAATCTGATTGCCGGGCCGAACGGCAAGAGCATCGGCATTTATTTTCTGAGCGATGGCGGTGCTACACTGACGCAGGCGGATAATCGGAATTATGGTTTTGCCATTCCGATTTATCAGAAATAAAAACTACGGCTTCACCAGCATGATTGCCGCGTAATCAATACTACGCAAACGCTGTTTAAAGTCGGGCATGAACTTAGCAAAAAAATCATTCACCGCCTTGCGGTGGCCCAACCAGTGACCGTAATCATCGCAAATCAAAGTGCCACCGGGCACTAGGCGCGGCCACAGCACTTCCAATTCCATTTTGGTGCTGTCATGCCAATCCGTATCAAGACGCAGTAGTGCGATTTTTTCCGGCAGATTTTCCGCCACCAGTAGCGTCTGGCAAACATCGCCAACGATGAAACGCAGCTTGCTTTCATCATAAACGTTTTCCGCTTTCAGCGCGGCAGTGACTTCATCCAGGGTGGCCAGCGACATGCGCTTTGGTGGATTTTCACCAATCACGTCTTTGGCTGATTTGTTGTTTGACACTTTGCGGTCAAACGGGCCTGGCGTCGTCATGCCACTGAAGGTGTCATAGAGCCAACACAAGCGTTGCGGTGAAACCATGCGGGCCAAAATGATGTGCCCGCCACGCCAAACACCGCATTCCACCACATCGCCACCGATTGCGGCGCGGTCAATGCGCTTCAATTCGGACTGCATCGCAGCCAGGCGTTCAGGGCTGGCTTTGCTGTAGCGCTTCGCAATCACCGTGGCGGTCATTCAACACAACTAGCAGGAAAGGCCAGCGCCATGAACCGCGCATACAGTCTTTTGACGGTGAAAGCCGTTGACGATGAAAAGCGGATCATTCGCGGTATGGCCACAACGCCAACACCAGACAGGGTTGGCGATGTTGTTGAACCGAAGGGTGTGAAGTTTCAAAACCCGATGCCGCTGCTGTGGCAGCACAAGCATGACCAGCCGGTTGGCTGGGCGCATTTTTACAAAGCCACTGATGACGGCATTGCCTTTGAAGCGAAGCTGCCGCCAGCCAATGAAGCCAGCGGCAAGCTGGGCGAGCGCATCCAGGAAGCATGGGAAAGCGTGAAACTTGGCCTGGTGCGGGGCGTGTCCATCGGTTTTAAGGCCCTGGAATATTCCTTCATGGAGAAAGGCGACGGCATCCACTTCCTGGAAACGGAAGTGATGGAGTTGTCGCTAGTGACAATCCCAGCCAACGCTGAAGCCACCATCACATCCATCAAAGCATTGGACGCACCGCTGCTGGCCGCGACAGGCCACGAAGCAGCAGGCGCGCGCCCAACCAAACCTTCCGGCGTCACGGAGAAACCGACTAGGAAGGCAAAGAAAATGCCGAAGACGATTGCAGAACAAATTTCTGCGTTTGAGGCCACGCGCGCAGCGAAAGCGGCGCGCATGGAAGAGTTGATGCAGAAAGCCGCTGAAGCCGGTTCGACGCTGGATGACGCGGAAAGCGAAGAATATGACACGCTGGAAGGTGAAGTGAAAAAGATTGATGAACACCTGACCAGGCTGAACCAGCTTGAAAAAGCGAACAAGGCAAAGGCGAAACCAGCAGCGGACGATGTGCTGCCGGAAAACACACGCGCTGTCATTGGGCACAATTCCGGTGCGCGCGTCATCAGCATTCCACCGGCTGTGCCAAAAGGCACATCGTTCACCCGCCTTGCCATGGCGATGGCTTATGCCAAGGGCAACCGCTGGGAAGCTTTGAACTACGCAAAGCAGTGGAAAGACCAAACGCCTGAAGTCACGCTGGTGCTTGAACACGACATCCCGTCAATGATGAAAGCTGCCGTGGGTGCAGGCACCACAACTGACGCGACCTGGGCTAGCCCGCTGATTGTCTATCAGCAGATGGCATCAGAGTTCATCGAACTGCTGCGGCCCGCCACGATCATTGGCCGCATCCCTGGTTTGCGCAGGGTGCCGTTCAACATCCAGATGCCCGCAACGTCCACCGGCACATCAATGGGGTGGGTTGGTGAAAATGCGCCGAAGCCTGTGACCAGCATGGCGTTCACTACGGTCACGCTGCGTTGGGCCAAGGCGGCAGGCATTGTGGTGCTGACGGATGAACTTGTGCGGTTCAGCAATCCGGCTGCGGAAGCTGTGGTGCGGTCAGACATGATTGACGCCATGGCGCAATTCCTTGACCGGCAATTTGTTGACCCGGCAGTTGCCGAAGTCACCAACGTGTCACCAGCATCTATCACCAACGGTGTCACGCCAGTGACGGCATCCGGCACGACGCAGGCGGCGTTTGCGACGGATTTGAAAACGCTGTTCAACACGTTCCTGACCAACAACCTTTCCACATCGGGCGGGGTTTGGATTGGGACGCAACAGCAGGCGTTGTCATTCTCCCTGATGCTGAATGCGCTTGGTCAGCCGTTCTATTCCGGCATGACCGGTGAAGGCGGTGTGTTGGCTGGCTATCCGTACATTGCCAGTGAAAACATCCCGGCAACGGGTGGTTCACCGACTGACGGCTATCCGCTGATTTTCGCCAAGGCATCGGAAATCATGCTGGCGGATGACGGGCAGACCGTCATTGATGCGAGCAACCAGGCCAGCGTCCAGATGGACACCGCGCCTGACAGCCCGCCCACATCATCCACAACGTTGGTTTCGCTGTGGCAGATGAACATGACCGGCCTGCGTGCTGAACGTTGGATCAACTGGAAGAAACGGCGCAGCACCGCAGTTGGCTTCATCCAGAACGCAAAATACGGCTGAAGTTAATTCCGGTTAGTCGTTTGCGCCCCTCAGCGTGAATTATCCCTGACTAACCGAATGGCGCGGGTCAGCGCCAATGTCATCGGGCTGACCCGCGTTTCTCAAAACAAAATGGAGAAATCACCATGTCACTTGGTGCAGTGCTGGTTTCTTTCCTCGAAGTGTTGCTGACCGTCGCGTTTATTATTCTGATTGCGTTCTGCATCCGCTGGGCAGCGCAGGTGTTCATCGGCGGCTTGGACGCGAAGGTTGAATATTGGGGCCGCGTTGTTGTCGGGCTGCTGTGCCTGATTGTTGTGGTGTCGTGGCTGCTGAGTTTGTTTGGATTGGTGACTTATCCCTTTCCAACCTTTCGGCCCGTCACCCTCCGCTGAACCGCTGCCGCCTTATCCGCCAGCGCCACCGGCCATCTGCCGAAACTGCTGAAAGGTATGTCCATGAAACGTGTCACTGCGGTGCGTAAGGTTTTTTATGACCGGCGCGAATACAGCCCTGGCGAAAGCTTTGACTGTGACGATGAAATGCATGCCAGAATTTTGGACACGCTTGGTGATGTAAAAATAAATGACGACCCCATGCCGTCACCGGCACCAATCGCCCCATCGTCATCGCAGCCCGCAGAGCCGCCAAAAGCCGACGCGGGCTTTATGTCAACCGATGACGCTGAGCCGGTGACGGCACCAAAGCGCAAGCGCTATCAGCGGCGCGATATGCGCGCGGATGATTTGGATTAGCCCGCGTGCGCGTGTTTGGTTTTGACATCAGGGTGACGAAGGCGGCACCAAGCGGGCCGCTGTTGCCACCTACAGCAAACAACGGCTGGTTTGATGGCTGGTTTAACGTCATCAGGGAAAGTTTCCCTGGTGCGTGGCAGCGCAACGTGGAAGTGCGTCTGGACAACGTGCTGACGTTTTCCACTATTTATTCCTGCGTCACACTAATCGCTGCCGACATGGGCAAGGTCGGGCTGTGCCTGGTGGCGGAAGACGACAACGGCATCTGGAAAGAGGTTGAAGTGCCCGCATTCTCGCCAGTGCTGCGCAAACCAAACCGTTTTCAGACCAGACAAAAATTTATCGAACAGTGGACCACTTCTAAAATTGTTCACGGCAACACGTATGTCCTGAAAGAGCGTGACGGGCGCAATGCGGTTGTGGCCATGTACGTGTTGGACCCGCAGGTGACGCGCGCGCTGGTGGCACCTGATGGCGCAGTTTATTACCAGGTTGCGGCCAACAGGTTGGCTGGCATCGACGGTGTTGAAGGCGTCACAGGCATTGACCAGACGGAAGTGACAAGGGGCAGCCTGGTCATTCCGGCCAGTGAAATCATCCATGACGTAATGGTGCCGCTATATCACCCGCTGTGCGGCATTTCACCAATCACCGCGTGCGGGCTGGCTGCCGTACAGGGCCTAAACATCCAAATCAATTCAGCCCGGTTCTTTGAAAACGGTTCACGTCCTGGCGGCATCCTGTCCGCACCTGGTTTGATTTCAGACGAAACCGCCAAGCGCTTGAAAGACCATTGGGACAATAATTTCACCGGGGCAAATGCTGGCAAGGTTGCCGTCCTGGGGGACGGTTTGTCATATCAAGGTATGACGGTCAACGCGGTTGATGCTGACTTAATCAATCAACTGAAGTGGACCAGCGAAACCGTCTGCAGCGCATTCCACGTGCCGCCGTACATGGTCGGGGTTGGTCCGCCACCAACTTACAACAACGTTGAAGCGCTGAACCAGCAATATTATTCGCAGTGCTTGCAGACATTGATGGAAGCGATTGAAGCGCTGTTGGACGAAGGGCTGGCGCTGACTGACGCAGGTTATGGCACGCAGTTTGAAATTGAAGACCTGCTGAAAATGGATACCAGCACGCAATATCGGACCTTTGGCGACGGTATCAAATCAGGCCTGCTGTCACCGAATGAGGGAAGACTAAAACTAAATCTGCCGCCAGTGAAGGGCGGTGCCACTCCATACCTGCAACAGCAAAACTTTTCGCTGGCAGCACTGGATAAGCGTGACACCAAAGCGGACCCGTTCGCCACCGGCAATGGGGCAGCGGCACCGGCAGCGGTAGAGCAAAAGCCGCAAGACGGCAGCGAAGACACGCCACCTGCGCAGCAGCGACTGTTGCCCGATCTGCGCATTGATGAACCCGCGATCATTGCGGAAATACTGAAAGGGGCGCAGTCACCACATGCAGGCATCTGAAAAACTGTTTCTGCAAACCGTTGGCCGCGCCGTCCAGGAAATCGTTTCACCGTTGGTGAAGCGCATAGAAATTTTGGAAGCCGCCCTGGCGCAGTGTGAAACGGACCAGGCGCGCACTAAGGACATCGCACTGGCTGCGGCGCAGGAAGTGGTGGCAAAAATTCCATTCGCAAGCCTGGATGATATTGAAGCAGCAGTTACAAAAATTCCGGCAGGGCCACCGGGCAAAGACGGACGGGACGGCGCAGACGGGAAGGATGGGCGTGATGGTATTAATGGCAATGACGGCAAGAGTGTTACCGCCGATGATGTGCGTCCTTTGGTTGATGATGCGGTTTGTCGCGCTGTTGATAGCCTGCCTGTTCAGCCTCACGTTGTTAGCGGTTACATTGATCGCATCGGTGATTTATATTTTACCAATTCTGCTGGTAACGCATTTAAGGTTGGGCATGTTGTCGGCAAAGATGCGGACCAGGCAACTATTGACGCGCAGATAAAAGCTGCCTGCGAAAAATATCCGCCGCCGAAAGACGGCAAAGACGGTTTCGGCCTAGAGAATTTCACAGCAGAGTTTGACGGCGAGCGCACGCTAACGTTGCGCTTTGAGGATGAGGCGCACAGCAAAGAAGCTAAATTAATTCTGGCGCACCCGATCTATCGGGGCGTGTGGCGCGAAGGCGAATATCAGCGCGGGGACCAGGTTACGCGCGATGGTAGTCAATTTATTGCGCTGGCTGACACAACAACCGTGCCAGGCACACCAAATTGCAATTGGCAATTGTCCACCAAACGCGGACGTGACGGCAAACCAGGCCCGATGGGGCCGCAAGGTAAGCCGGGTGAACCGGGGCGCGATGGTCGCGACCTGACGCAGATTGGCCCAGACGGCAAAAAATGGTGATGCCATGGGGCTAAAATTAATCTCGCCACCCGCCAGTGACCCGATTTCAATTGCTGAAGCGAAAATGCACCTGCGCGTGGTCGATGCTGATGAAGACACGCTGATTGCTGCGCTGGTGAAGTCTGCCACGCAGCACGCTGAAGCCTTCACCGGGCGCGCATTCATTGACCAGACCTGGGAATTGTCGATTGACCAATTTCCAACAGGCAATGAACTGGAAATTGAAATCCCAAAACCGCCGCTGATTGGCGTGGGGCGCATCGCCTTTGACAACACGGTTGGGTTTGAACAGGTGGTGTCATCTGATGATTACTATGTGGACACCGCCAGTGAACCTGGCTGGGTTGTGCCTGCTGGCGGTTTTATCTGGCCAACTCCGCTAGATGCCATCAATGCCGTGCGCATTCAATTTCGCGCGGGCTATGTGGACCCGAACGCACCAACCAATCCAATGGTGCCGGAAGACATTAAAGCGGCAATCAAACTTATTCTTGGTTCGCTGTTTGAACAGCGAGAAAGCCAAGTAGTTGGCACCACCGTCATGCGGCTGCCGTGGGGTGCTGAACAGTTGCTGCGGCAGCACCGCATCCTGTTAGGCATGGCATAGGAGAAAAAATCATGTCCATTGCGAACGCAACGGAAGTTGCAATTCTGAAACTGGTCTATAACGCGACGGCATGGGCAAACTATGCCGACAACGCAGCGTCATCGCCACAGACAAACATCGGCGGCAGCCTGCATACCGCAGACCCTGGTGACACTGGCGATGCGTCCACCAACGAAACAAACTATACGTCATATGTGCGCATCAACGTCGCGCGCACCACTGGCGGCTGGACCGTCAACGGTTCAAACGGCGTGTGTAACCCGTTTGCCATTATGAGTTGGGCGGCAGGGACGGGCGGCAGCGGCACGGTCACGCACTTTGCCACCTCGTTTTCCAACGCTTCACCGCCAACCGGTGCGCAGCCAATTCTGTGGTCAGGCACTGTCACGCCCAACATCAACGTTGGCAACGGCGTTACGCCACAGCTTACGGTCAGCACTTCCATCACCCTGGACTGATGGAGCAACACCAAGCAGAAATGTTGCGGATTATCCGCGACATTGATGCGGAAGCGGCCATGCGCTTGCACAAACATCTGTGGCCGCATTTTCCTGCGCCAAGCAGCGCGGCTGAAGCAACCGCATCACTGCACCACGCGCGCACCGGCCTGGATGGCATGCCCGACAAACTCCGCTGCTATTCGCATGCCTGGCTGCGTGACCGTGGGCTGCCATCAAACCTGCCAGACCGGCTGAAGCAAAAGGCAGAAAGGCTTTATCCGGTTAGCGTGCAGGGTGTTGGTGTGGCAACACGCACGCGCACACCGCTTGCCCAGGGCATTCGTGGGGCGATGGAAGACGCTGTGCGTGAAACGTTTGCGGACGGTCACCAGGATCAGCCTGAAATTGTGAAAGCGCGCATGCTGGAAATGCGTGAACGCTTCATAAAACGGGACGGCAATGGCTAGCGATGGCCTAAGTAATGGCGTCGGCAATGCTAGTGGCGCAGGGCGCGGCGTTGCAAAGGGCGCTGCTTCATGTGCAGGCGTTGGTGCGGCTGCAGGGGTTTCGGCTGGCGGCGCTGCCAGCACTGGCGCGGCGGATGGCGTTGGTGCCGCTGATGGTATTCCACCGAATTCGGGGCAGGCTGCGGGCGTCGGTGGGGCGAGCGGGGCAGGCCGTGCAATAGCCAAAGGCACCGCCAGCCTTCCAGGCGTTGGCGCTGTTGATGCGGTTTCCTTCATTGGTGGTTCGCTTGGCACCGGCAGTGCCGATGGCGTCGGTGATGCTGCTGGCGTTTCGTTTCAATACATAGGAAGCGCCAGCGGTGTTGGTTCGGGCAACGGCGTTGGCCGCGCCATTCCCAAAGGTGCTGGCGCGGCACCTGGCGTTGGCAATGTGGACGCCATCGCGCTGAGCGGCGGCGCTGCAAGAGGTGATGGCACCGCGCCTGGCGTTGGCGATGCACTTGGCGTCGGGCGCGCAGTCACTTCGGTGACAGGCACAGGTGCCGCCGATGGCGTCGGAAATATTTTGGCCATCCGCCTAGGCACCGACATTCCGCGCAAGACGACAACCGGCAATGCTTACCCGGTACAAACCGACACGCGCACTGGCACAGCAACCGGCAAACGTCCACGCGCTGCCTGATTGGTGGCAGGATTGGCGCGGCGAATGTGTCGCGATTGTCGCCAGCGGGCCATCAGCCAAAACGGCTGGCGTGGAAAAACTAAAAGACCGCATCCACGTCATTGCGATCAATGACAGCCACCGACTGTGCCCCTGGGCAGACATTCTTTATGCCTGCGAAAGTGATTGGTGGGTGGTGCGCGGAAAGGATGTGAAGTTTTCCGGCACCAGGCTGATGCTGGAAGACCCACGGCGCAGCATCCCAGGCGTCAGCACAATCAAAATTCCGCAACGGCACAATATTTGGGTGAACGATTTTCTATTTGAAAAACCTGGCGTGGTTGGTTCTGGCGGTCACTCAGGCTTTCAAATGATGAACCTGGCGGCGCAGTTTGGCGCAACCGGCATTGGCTTAGTTGGCTTCGATATGCAGCGCGATCACGGCGCGCACTGGCACGGCGACCATCCATCACCATTGCGCAACCCAGACGCGGCACGGTTGGCAGAATGGCGCAAGACGCTGGACGAAAAAGCGCCGCAGCTTACGGCGCGCCGTATTGATGTTGTGAACTGCAGCGCGGTCAGCGCGCTGACAGCTTTCCCAAAAATGACAATTGAACAGATGCTGGAAAGGTGGGGTCTATGACCGTGCGTGTGTTTGTTGGCTGCAGCGCCAATGGCGAAGACGCTGAGGCACAAGCGATGCTGGAATATTCTTTGCGGCGCTACGCAAGCCAGCCGGTTGAAATTAACTGGATGATGCTAAGCCACGATGCAGCATCGCCGTGGTACAGCGACCCGAAGAAAGGGCAGGGCTGGAACACGCGCGGCTGGGCTACACCTTTTTCCGCCTTTCGCTGGGGCATCCCGCACGTCTGCGGCTACCAGGGCAAGGCCATCTATATGGACGTTGACATGATTGCGCGCGCTGACATTGCGCAATTGTGGGTGCAAACAATTCCAGACGGCAAGGCGCTGCTGGCCAAAGACGAAACGCACACCTGCGTCATGCTGTTTGATTGCGAGCGCATGAAACGGGTGCTGCCGCCATTTGATGCGCTGCGCCGCACCGAAGGCATGTATAGGAATGTGCGCCGCGCGGTCGGCAGCGTGTCAGCCAGGTTTGATGGAAACTGGAATTGCCTGGACGGCGAAAGCTATCCGACACTGATGGACCCTGAAATTAAGGTGATCCATTTCACCCGCGTTGAAACGCAGCCGCATTTTAAATGGGCGCTGCCGCGATTGCATATGCAGGGCAAGCGGCATTGGTCAGAACATTCTGGCAAGCCGGTTGGGTTGCCGCACGCGCGCAAAGATGTTGCCCCGCTGATTGATAACGTTTTTTCCAGCGCCGTTCAGGCTGGCTACACACCAGACAAATATGCGCCTGCACAACCTTTCGGATCATACGACGCTGTGCGCGGGGGTGCGCGGGCTGCCTGATGGGCTACGGTGACGAAATTATTGGGTCCGGTCTGGCGCGTGGCGCGCATGTGCGCGGTAAAAAAATAGCATTTGGTGACGGCAAAAAAATTCTTTGGTCGTCCTGGGCACCAGAAATTTATGCGAACAACCCGAACGTGGCGCGCCCTGGTGATGAGGGTCAGTCAAACCTGGAATGGATTGCGCACTACAAGGGCGCGCGCAAATACAATCGCCTGGTGAATGGCAAGTGGGTTTGGAATTATGATTTCAAGCCAGTGCCCGGTGAATTCTTTTTTGATGAAATTGAACAGGCAATAGCTGCAACATTTTCGCCCGGCTTCATTGCGATTGAACCAAATGTGCCGTGGCAAAAAACCGTGGCACCTAACAAAGATTGGGGCGAAAGCAAATACCGTGAACTAGCCAGGCGGTTGCTATTGCAGGGGCACCGCCTGGTGCAATTCAGGCACAAAAATTCGCGGCGGCTGATTGAAGGCGCGGACATTATTGAACTGCACAAGTTTCGCCACGTCATCGCGGCGTTATCAAAAGCGTGTCTTTATATTGGGCCTGAAGGCGGCATGCATCATGCGGCTGCTGCGGTTGGTGTGAAAGCCGTAGTGCTATTTGGTGGTTTCATTCCGCCCCAGGTCACCGGTTACGACTTGCACACTAATCTGACGGGCGGCACTGATGCGTGTGGACATATTGAGCCGTGCAAACACTGCCAGCAGGCCATGGCAAACATCAGTGTTGACCAGGTGAAAGATGCGGCCATGAGGCAATTAGAAAATGAAATGCGAAACCGCCATTCTGCAGCGTGAAAGTGAACTGCATGCATTCATGGGTATCCTGGCTAAAGAGCATTGCAGGTCGTATCTGGAAATCGGTTCAAAATTCGGTGGGTCACTCTGGCGGATTGCCAATAGTCTGCCAAAAGGTGCGCGAGTTGTGTCAGTTGACCTGCCGCACGGTGATAAGTCTTTCAAAGAAAGCCAGCAGCATCTGGAAGAATGCGTGGCAGCGCTTGAAAAGCGCGGTTACGACGCGCACTTGATTTTAGGCGACAGCACGGACGGCCAGATAATTGAGCAGGTCTATTCGCTGGGGCCTTTTGATGCGGCGTTCATTGACGCAAACCACACTGAACCTTTTGTGCGCGCTGACTTTGCCAACTATAGCCAGGTGGCCAAGCTGATTGCATTTCATGACATCAGCTTTTTTCGGGCACAGGGGATGCCGCCAGGGAAAAAGCCAATTGAAGTGCCGCGTGTCTGGAATGAAATTAAAAATGGTCGCCGCTACACGGAAATAAAACACGATAAGCAAGACAACGGCATTGGGGTGTTGTGGCTGTAGCGTTCATCACCTGGTTGTGGGGGACAAAGTATAGTGCCGAAGACATCGCGAAATTGGCACAAGGTGTTGTGCGTAATTATCCTGCTGGGTTTCGCTTTGTGGCTTTTACTGACCAGGAATTAGCGCTGCCAGATTGGGTTGAACGCAAACCAATCCCTGATGCGGATTTAATTGGGCGCGGATGTTTCTGCCGCCTTCGCATGTTTGATCCGGCATGGCAGCGGGCCAATGGTTTTGATGATCGCATAGTGTCCCTGGACCTGGATGTTGTGCCGGTGGCGCGGATGGACCGGCTGTTTGAAGCCAACAAAGATTTTTTAATTTTGCGCGGAGTGAATGCGGTCAATCCAAACCCGTTTAACTGCAGCGTGATGATGTTGCGGGCAGGCGCACATCCTGAAGTGTGGTCAGACTTTTCGCTAGATAAGGCAAAGCAAATTCCATTCCATGAATTCCCAGATGACCAAGGCTGGATATGGCACAAGCTGCCGAATGCAGACACCTGGCGCGCTGGTGGCGAAAGCGGGATTTATGGTTTTCAAAAGCCGGGTTGGCCCACGGCGATAGGCAGAGGGTTGCCGAGTGACGCACGCATTGTCGCGTTCATCGGTTGGCGAAAACCGGAAATGTTTTCAGACTTTCCCTGGGTGGTGAAGCACTGGCGTGTGTCGCAATGATTGACGGGAAAAGGGTGGCGCTGTTCATTCCACCCGGTCTGAAGAAATTTAAACTGAAGCTGTTTGAAGACATCGGCGCAAAAGTCGGGCGGGTGGTGCGCGATGATCCGCGACGGCTAGACGATCTGCCGCCAGACATTGTGCCGATAGTCGGATGCACGCCATTTCTACGGCCATGGATTGAGCGCTGGCAGGCGAGCGGCAAAACCTGGATTTATTGGGACCGTGGTTATTTGCGCCGCGTGTTTGCTACCTGGCTGCCGAAGGGCAGTGAAATGGGCATTCAGGGTGGTTACTACCGCTGGCACATCAATACGCCACAGATGCGCGAAATTTATGACGTGCCGCAAGACCGCTGGGAATTTTTGAGGCTGCAGAACGAAGTGAAGCCGTGGCGCAAGGGCGGGCGGCATATTCTGGTCATCAACACCCTGCCAGACTACTGGCATTTATTTTCTGACCTGACCTGGGTGGACCGCACGCTGACGCTGCTGAAGCAACACACAGACCGGCCAATCATTGTGCGCGAGAAGGAAACGAAAGTGCCTTTATGGGACCAGGTGAAAGACGCGCATTGTATGGTCACGCACGGCAGCATTGCTGCGGTGGAAGCCGTTGTTATGGGCTGCCCGGTCTTTGTTGAACCAATCAGCGCAGCAGCGTTGGTTGGTAAAACGGATTTCACCGATATTGAAAACCCGATTTATCCCGAACGCCAGGCCTGGCTGAACTCGCTAGCCTATTGCCAATTCAATGAGCGCGAATTGGTTGATGGCACGCTGTGGAAACTGTTGCGATGCTGAAGGCTGGCCCTAGGGTCAAGGCTGGCTGGCTGGACAGGCGCTGTGCAGTTCAGCGTGTAACAGTCACACAGTCACCATCAGGTGAACCAATTGAAACGTGGACCACCCTTTCAATCAGGCCATGTTCTTACAATCCGCTGGGCGGCGATGAAAGGTTTAACGCGGACCAATACGTTGCCCGTCAGCAAGTTGAATTTATCATCCGCTTTGCAGACGCCATCAGTGACATCAACCCGCTGGACCGCATTGTTTTCCCTGCCAGCGTTGTAGCGAATGCCGTCACTGGCAACCTCTATGACATCATGGCGGTTGACGAAATTAACCGGCGCGATTGCTTCAGGGTGCTGTCCGCGCGGCGCGCTGATGTGCTTGAAGTTAACCCATTGCTGGCTGAAAGCGTTGGCAACGCTGACGCGATTGGCAGGGGTGACGGGGCTGGCGCGTCTTTGCCAATCGGTGGGAATACTGGCACAGGCAGCGCGGTGGGCGCTGGCAGCGCAGCGGGCGTGGCGTCACTGCCAAGCGGCGTGGCTACCGGCAGCGCAGCAGGTGTTGGCGCGGCAAGCGGGGCAGGCCAGACCGGAAGCGGATTGGCACCGCTGACTGCACCAATTCGGCTGGTGACCATCGGGCATTCACGGCAGGCTTACAATGACTTCCCGGTGTTGGATAACCCGACAGCGCCGACAACATTGCTTGGCAATTATCGGCGCTATGGCAATGCCACGTGGCTGCTATTTAAGAACAAGGCGCTGCAATACATCAGTATCCCAGACTTTACGTCCACCTGGGGCACGGTGGTTGGGCTGAAGTCGCTGCAGACCAATTCAATCAACACCACCCTGAATTCACCGATTGTCACGCTTGGCTATGGCGCGCCGCACGGTCTGCTGGCAGGGCGCGGCCACCAAGTCTTCATGTTGGATGTGCTTGAGCCGTTGGCTGGTCTGGTTCTGAACGGCAAATGGTTTGATGTGCTGACCGTTCCTGACAGCACACACATCACGTTTGATGCTGGTGCAAACGCCAACGCAACGCTGACAAATACCGGTGGCGTTTTCTTCCAGGTGTTATCTGCTGGTGACGCGAGCGTGCCAATTGCGTTCCAGGGAATTCGCGGCGCGAATGCGGGCAGCGCCGCTGACCACTCTGAAGGCACGCTGGACATGATGAACGTGGGCGGTGGCCGTTCGCAATCCGGCAAAGCGGTCACGATGGAAGAAAGCGTAAACGGCATTCCACACATCGTGTGGATTGACGCGCATGGCAATGACATCAACTCGCATGTTGATGTGCGCGTTTCAAAATTCACGATGAAAGCGGTTGTGGCTAAGGTGAAGGCGCGATGGCCTGACGCGCGCATTGTCCTAACCGACGAAGGGCGGCAGGTCAGGCAGACCGGGATAATTCCAGACAGCAATCCATTTACCACCACCGCTGGGTCGGCAACGGTCACGGTCAGACATAGTGACCATGACCGCACAGATAATGATTACATCCTTTTCAATCGCTACACGTCACCAGGCACGCTGCCGCAATTTTCGTGTTCACTCAGCGGCAGCGCGCTGACAGGCCTGACCATCACAGACCCAGGGTCAGGACTGACCAATGGCGTTTACAACCTGACGTTCATGCAGCGTGCCACAATTAACCAGTCTGCATATGGCACGGTGACGGTCAGCGGTGGCCAGGCGGTCAGCGCTGTGTTCACCAATGCAGGCACTGGCTTCACGGTCGCGCCGAAGCCGCCAGACATTAATATGACCGTGCCGTTGGTGGTGAATGGCATTGACATGGCGCAGCGCGCCTGGGCCATCCCGGTTGGTAAAATCCTGGACGGTGACCGCTATCAATTCACCGCAGGCAACGTTGCGAGCGGTGCAGGTAGCGGCGGCGGCAGCGGCATCAACTGGCTGGGTGACCCGGTGATTGGCTGGGGTCGCACGCTGGACGGTGAAGACCGTTGGGACATGCAACAGGATATTTGGGCAGACCTGAAGGCAACATATGCCGCCGATCCTTTAGTTCGCTGCGTTGAATTACCTTCGCTGTACGGCACCGAACCGGACATCTGGGCTACCGCCGCACTGATGACGCGCGATGGCGCGCACTGGTCAGACCGGGGTGGCCACGCAATAGGCAAAGACGTTCATGCTGCCATTGCGGATTGGATTGATAACACCACGGCATCTTTTGAAACCAACCCATTGGCTGGCACAAACCTGGCGCTGCTGCCGGGCTTCCTGGCCGGTGGCGGCGGGACTGGTGCAGGCGGCACTGGTGCCACGCCAATAGGTTGGACCACTATTAGAGCGCTGGGCACCGCGCACACTTGGACCGGCACGTTGGTGGCTGACGGCGCGGTGAACAAACTTCAATTGGACATTGCCAGCGCCGCTGGTCTGATTTCCGAAAGCGTCAAACTTACGCCACCGAATTACAATCGGACAGCTAGCGGCACGCTAACGACGCCATTCCGCACCGTTGCTGCCAGCCCAATTGTCACGGTGGTTCACAACGCGCATGGCCTGCTGCCTGGTGCAGTGGTCACGTTCACTGGCGGCATCACCGCTGGTGGTTTGAACATGAACGGCACCTGGACGGTGCTGGATGTGATTGCGTCCAACCAGTACCGCTTCACGCACAGCAGCAACGCCACCACCACGGTGACGACAGGCGCGGGCAATAGCGGCAATCCTGGTTATAGCTATGACGCCACCAACTTGTGGTTGGCTGACGGTTCACTTTATGAATTTGGTTTCTTTTATGAGCAAAGCGCCTGGGCAAAGTGGCGCGGCATTGAGGCCAATATTCAAACCCTGGCTGGCGCAACAATTCAGCGCACCTATTTTGCGGCACGCTGTTGGAGCAATGATTACAACTGGTGGCCCAGCGATGCGATGCAGGGCGCAAACGGATTATGGGTCAGGTCAAATCCATTCCCGATTTTACCAACCACCACCGTGCTTAAACTCGCCATCAATCCATATTTTAGAATGGACGCTGGCGGGGGCACCGGCACCTGCACGATTGGCAGGCCGTACATCAGAAAAATCACATGACGCTGGCTGACATCCGTTTTGGTTTGGTTGAACTGCTGACTTCAAACAGCAGCATCAATGACATCATTGCTGGCCGGGTGTTTCCGGTGAACATGAAGCAAGGTGAAACGCGGGACAGCATTGTTTATACGCGCATCACCGAATTTGAAGCTTATCATATGGCGGGTCCGTCCGGCCTGGTGTCAGCGCGGTTTCAATTTGATTGCTGGTCGCAATCCACTGACCGCGCGCAGGTGTTGGCTGACCTGGTGAAAGAGCAACTAGGCGGGTTTGCGGGGCAAATTGTTCTGGACACAAATTCACCTAGCGCCAACTACGTCAACGTGCGCGGGATTTTTTTGGTCAACGGACGCGATGACTATGACAGCGTGACCATGATGCACCGAATGTCACGCGACTATTTCGTTTGGTACGCTGACCGCAATGCCTGACAAGACGATTGAGGTTGAAGGCCTAAGCGACCTGGAAGACGCGCTGGCGGAACTGCCGAAGGCAACCGCAAAAAATACTATCAGGCGCGCACTGACCGCCGCTGCACAGCCGATCATTCGCACAGCATCTGCGCTAATACGTGTGCGGCGGATTAAACCCAGCATCATCGTTTCAAAAATAAAATTCAGCACAGGCAACGCTGGCAAGCGCGCTTTCGCTGAGGCTATGGCACGCGGCGCATCGCGCGCGGAAGCTGGCGAAGCCGCACATGCCGCCAATGCTGGCGGCGATGATGACCCGTCAATAACTTCTGGGGTGGCTTCCGTTGGCCCAACGCGCGCTGCGTTCTACGGCTTTGAATTTGGCACCATTCATCTGCCGCCAAAACCGTTCATGCGGCCAGCCTGGGACCAGCACCAGATGGAAGCGCTGAACATCATCAAAACAGAACTAAAAGACCAAATAGACAAAGCCGTTGCGCGCATCGCACGCAAACAGGCGCGGTTGATCGCCAAAATTAAGTAATCCGCGCGCACGCGCGGCGCTACCCAGCACTGCAAATCCCAAACCAGGAAGGAAGAGCGCTATGACTGCGACACGCGCCATTATTGGCTATGGCACCACCGTTTTCGTCGGTGATAGTTCATCGCCAGGAACCTATACCCAGCTTCAGGAAGTGATTGAAGTCACCCCACCGAATGCGCAGGTGGATGACGTGGAAGCAACGCACTTCACGTCAGACAACCGCACGCGGGAATACATCGCCGGTCTGATTGAAGGCGGCGAAGCCGCAGTTGGTATGAACCGCGTTCCAGGCAGCGCCACGGAAATTCTGCTGCTTGGATTGCAGACCAACGGCACCCGCGTTGCTGTGCGCATCATCTGGCCGAACCAAACTATTTGGGAATTCATCGGCCACGTGAAGGGTTATGAAACGTCATCGCCTATTGATGACCGTATGACCGCCACCTGCACGTTCAAGGTGGACGGGTCCACCACCATCAGCCTGCCATCACCGCCGCCAGGCTGATAGCCGCACATGACACTTTCATCAGCCATCATTGGCTATGGCACGCTATTCCAAACTGGCGACACCAGCAGCCCAATTGTCTGGTCATCGCTGGCGGAAGTGAAGGGCCTAAGTCTGCCGTCACTGCAGCGTGACGTGATTGATGCGGGGCATGAAAGCGCGCCTGATGAGTGGCGCGAAGTGTTGACGGGGCTGAAAACTGCCGGTGATTTTGGCCTTGAATGCAACTTCTATAAAACCACGTATCAGGCGCTTATTGCCGAACTAGGCACCACCACCATCAAACCGCGCCGCATTGTCTTTCCTGGCGGCAGTTACTTCCAGTTTGATGCCTTCCTGGTTGGTATTGATGTGGGGGTGACAATCGGCGACCTAATTACGTGCAGCGTGAAGTTCAGGCCATCGGGTGAACCGACAGGCTTGACCGTCATATGATAAGAGGAAACGCAACAATGACAAACCCGCTGAAAGGCGAGGTGTATTTTGAAGCACGCGGCGAAACCTTCACCTTTAAACTCGGCACCAATGCCCAGGCGTTGATTGAAGCGAAAACCAAACTGAGTTGGGGCAAGTTCATCAAAGCCAAGTTTGAAGACCTGGGCGCTGCAGATGCGCGGCTGATTTTTTGGGCTGGTCTATTCCGGCAACATCAGATGACGGAAGAGGATGTTGGCGACCTGATGGACGAATTGGGTCAGACGCGCGTGGCGGAAATATTCCTGGAAGCGTTTGAAGCGGCGATGGCGAAGGCGAATGGTGCCACTGATGCCCGCCCTACGCGGGCAGTGAAAGCACGGATTGGGATGAACTCCTAAAACGTTGGCTTATGCTGGGTTACGACCATGACACCTTTTGGGACCAGACCCCGCGCACGCTTTCACTGACCTGGCAAGCCGTGAATGAACTGCAAATCCAACAACACAATGAACGCGCGTGGCAGGCATGGCACACGGCTGGCCTAACGCGCGCCAGAAAGTTTCCGCAACTGCAAAGCTTGCTGGCGAAAAGTCAGACCCGGCAGCAGTCAATGGAAGACCAGATAGAGGGATTGAAGGCGTGGGTAATCGCAACGGGCGGCAAGGTCATTTATCAGCAACACTGAGGATGTGGCATGGCTGACGCAGTTGTTGGCGCACTTCGCGTCCTGTTGGGTCTGGACAGTGCAGCGTTTTCCAGTGGCCTGAAGGAAAGCGCCAGCCAGTTAGATAAATTTGGTGCGCAGTTTAGTAGCTTTGCCAAAAAACTGGCAATCGGCGCGGCTGCAACGAAGTTTGTTTACGACATCAAAGGCATGATTGATGCCGCTGACCAACTCGGCAAATCATCACAAAAATTCGGCGTTCCAGTTGAAAGTCTTTCGGCGCTGAAATATGCAGCCGATTTGGCTGACGTAAGCTTTGAAAGCTTAAGCAAAGGCCTGGGCAAGCTGTCCAAGGCGATGTTTGAAGGTGCTGTGAACCCTGGCGGGGATGTGGCCAAAGTATTCAAGGCCATCGGCGTTTCCGTCACTGATGCCAATGGCCAGGTCCGCAGCACAGAAGACACGTTCAAAGACATCGCAGCAAAATTTGCGAATATGGAAGACGGCGCGGCGAAGACCGCGTTGGCAATCAAAATATTTGGCAAGTCTGGTGCCGATCTGATCCCGTTGCTGAACCAGGGCCGCACCGGTATTCAGGCGATGACGGAAGAGGCCAAAAAACTTGGCATCATCATCAGCACTGAAACGGCAGCGAAAGCCGAACAATTTAACGACACGCTGAAGAAAATAAATGCTTCAGCGGACGCCACCAAGCTGGCATTTGCCCGCGACCTGCTGCCGGTATTGCAGCGCCTTGCTGATGAATGGCTGAGGATGGTTGCTGAAGGCGATAAGTCGCAGGGCATGTTTAAGAATGTTGCCGACACGGTTGAAACGGATTTGCGGGATTTCAAAGCGCTTGTCACCGTCATTGGCTTTGTTGGCGAAGCGTTCAAGGGCCTGTGGGAGATTGTATCAAGTGGCCTTGACCTGCAGAAAAAATTTGCCGCTGCAAAAGGTCTGACGGAAATCCCAGAAAAGTTGCGCCTGGCGCTGGCGGGCGTGAATGCCGAATTTGCAAACATGGGCAAGGCTGGCGGTTTTGATGCGCTTGAAAACCTACCATCACTGATGGACAAGGTTGCCCAGGGCACCACAAAAGTTAAGACGGAATTGCTTGCGTCAAAAAGTGCGCTTGACAGCTTTATTGAAAGCCAGGCCAAAGCAATTGCTGCGCGACAAGCGGAAGCTGCGGCCATTGGCCAGGGTCTGGGCGTTCAAGAGCGGCTGAAAATTTATTTTGAAGCCGAAGCCATCGCGCGTGAAAAAAATATCACGCTGACTGACACGCAAAAAATGAAGCTGAATGAATTGGCGGCAGCGGCTGAAAAGGCTGCGATTGATATTGCGGCGGCACAGCTAAAGCAGGATGCGCTTTCACCCTGGGACCAGTACCTGCAGAAATTGCGAGACATCAATACGGTGCTGCAGCAACATCCTGAACTGGCAAACCAAGCGGCGCAGGCTTCCATGAAAGCCGCAGCGACGATGGCGGAAAGTTACGGCACCGCGATGGCTGGCGCGATGGGTAATTTTGCCGATTTCTTCAACACCTTTGCCAAGGGCAACAAAGAAATGTTTTTGATTGGCAAGGCGTTCAGTATTTCTCAGGCCATCATCAACACCCTGGTTGGTGCCACCAAGGCACTGGCAACGCTGCCGCCGCCATTTGGTGAAATTGCAGCGGCTGGTGTGATTGCTGCAGGCATGGCGCAAGTCGCCAAAATCATTGCGCAGAAGCCGCCAACCGGAATGGCCCTTGGTGGTTCGATGCAGGTCAGCGGTGCTGGCGGTGTTGACAGTCAATTAGTGCCGATCATGGCAACGCCAGGCGAGCGCGTCACCGTTGACCAGAATAAATATGGCGACAACCACAGCGGCGGCAATGTCATCACCGTGCGCGGTCTTAATGCGAAAGACTACTTTAGGGGTGATGTGCTGCGTGACCTGGTTGATAATCTGAACACGGCCATTGGTGACGGCCTGAAAATAAAGATGGCGTGACCAAATGTCAGTCATCGTTAGTTCAAACCTGGTTCTGACTGCCGATGAAGCAGCCCTGAGCGCTGACCATCCAATCATTGGATGGCAGACCATCATCACGGCAAGCAACATCACGTTTCAAAGCACATCTGACGCAAATTACCCCGAAAGCAATCTGGCCAATCCAGCAACGCATTTGGCTTGGCGTGCTGCAGCGGCGTCTGGTGGCTACACCTACTTTTCAATCGCCACCGGCACGGCTGACCCGTTGGACTATGTTGCGATTGCGCGCCACAACCTGGGCACCATCGCCAGCAGCGTAACTGTTGGTTATTTTGACACATCCAGCCCACCTGCCTTTGTGGCGCTGACGCCAGAAACACTGCTGGCAGATGATGGACCTGCGCTGTTTCGCTTCACCGCGCAATCACTAGCCACAAATATAGCAGTCAGGTTGGGCGCATCCGCTGTGGCCCCGCAGATTGCGGTGATGTTTGCGGGAAAGCTGTTGGTGCTGCCGCGCAAGATTTATCAAGGGCTGGCACCGATCAACTATGCGCGCGTTGCCAAGGTCACGAATGGCCGCAGTGAAGCGGGTCAATTCCTGGGGCGGATCGTGATGCAGGAATTTGTGAAAAACACAATTCCGCTGTCACTGATTGGCCCAACTTATTTCCGTGACCACATCGCTGAATTTCTAGTGTCCAGCAAAACCAATCCATTTTTCTTTGCCTGGCGTCCCGGCACGTACCCGGCTGAAATCGGTTATTGCCACATGACGAATGACCCGCTGCCAGTGAACGAAGCGCCGCATGGGCTGGTAGCGATGAGCATGGAAATGACGGGCGTGGTTTAGTGTCGCAGAAAATTCTGCAGTTCATTGAAATTGATTTGGATTACTGCAGTCTGACTTATGGCGTTGCGCCATGTCAGGCATCGCTGACAAACTCGCCGCCAACCGGCACCATCAAGTGTTTCAACACACCAGTGACGTGCCAAGACCGGGCAAACTTCACCAACGTTCCGGTGACAATGCGCTTTGCCGTGCCCACCGACTACATCCCCGCCAATATCGAATGCATCCCCAGCATTAAAACAATTGATTTTGACCCAGCCGCCATATCGCTGGGCAAAGACCTGGGCACGCGCGCAACGCTGACAATCACATTTGATGACCACCGGCATTCAGACACTGGTGCTGGCTTTGACAAATACCTGGCTGACCGCACCTATGACCCATACAACCAGGGCACGTTTTGGGGAAAGTTTGCCGCGCGTCATCCATTCGTGCGCGGCAGAAATCTGCGTTGGATCACCGGGACCACGGACCAGGCGCTGGCCGATATGGAAACCCGGCATTTCATCATTGAAAGTATTTCAGGCCCAACCAACAACGGCGAATTCAAACTAATCGCCAAAGATTTGATGAAACTGGCAGACGGTGACCGCGCCATGGCACCTGCTGTGAGTAACGGTTACCTGGTCAGCGACATCACGGCGGTGGCCACAACGCTAACGCTATCACCTGCGGGCATTGGGTCGGAATATCCCGGCAGCGGCTGGGTTGCGATTGGCGGCAGCGAAATTGTTTCTTTCACGCGCGGCGGTAGCCCGCCATCAGGCGACGTTCTGACCATCACGCGCGCCCAGCTTGGCACGGTCGCGAACACACATGCCGCGCAGGACCGCGTGCAACTTGTGCTGCGCTATGCAGCACAATCACCTGACATCATCATCAGTGATTTGCTGACCACCTATGCTGGCGTTGACCCCAGCTATATCCCGCTATCCGATTGGACCGCAGAGGTGCAGTCATATCTAAACCGGCTTTACACAGCGACCATCGCGCAGCCTACGTCAGTAAACACACTTATTTCTGAATTGATACAACAGGCCGGTCTGTCCATGTGGTGGGATGACCGCAACCAAAAAATTGGCCTGCTGGTTTTGCGCGGTCTGATTTACACCACCTATTTATTCAGTGAACAGAACATGGCGTTGGACACGCTTGACGTGTCTGACCAGCCGGATAAGCGCATTTCGCAGGTGCATACTTATTTTGGGCAAATCAATCCACTGACATCGCTGACTGACAAGGCCAATTATCGCAGCGCTTCAAACATCACAGATGACCAATCGGAAACCGATTATGGGTCTGCGATGATACAAGAGATTTTTTCCCGCTGGATACCGGCGCTGGGCCGATCAATTGCTGACCGCCTGGGCACAATTCTGATTGGCCGCTTTAAAGACCCGCCACGCAAACTAAAGTTTTCAGTGCTGCGCAACTCCATCCCTGAAGTGCAGTTGGCCCAGGGTTATCAGATGCAGGCCTGGCCGTTGCAGTTGGCCACTGGCGCAAACGAAACGGTCAACCTGCAGGTCACGCGACTGCGCGCAAACCCTGACTTCATTGAGGTGGAAAGCGAGGAAGTCTTATATACAGCGGCAACTGAAGACCTGGCCATTAGGCGCATCATTGTTGATGCCGACAATAAAAACATCAATCTGCGCAGCGCGCATGATGACATTTATCCGGCACCAGAAAGCGGCATCACGGTCATTCTGACCATCAATGCTGGCGTCAAAGTCGGGTCAACATCCACAACGGCATTTGCTGTTGACGTTGGCAGTTGGCCAGCAGGTGTCACCATCATTGTGCATGTGGCTGGGCGCATCCAGGGCCACGGCGGGCAGGGGTCGGGCATACAGGGCATCGGCACCGCTGGTGGCCCAGCGATCTATACGCGATACGCAATCAACCTGTCATGCCCTGGCCAGATTTGGTCAGGCGGCGGCGGTGGCGCTGGCTTTGACCCAGGGTTAGGCGGGCAAAATAGCGCGGATGCCGGTGGCGGCACTGGTTTTGCGGGCACCACGGAAGCTGGTGGCGCTGCCTTCGGATATTCCGGCGCTGGTGGTGGCCCTGGTCTAACTGGTCAGCCTGGGTCCATCGGTGGCACAGGGGGATTGGCCGCTGGCAGCGCAATTGACGGCATCAGCTTTTGCACCACCGGCAGCTTTGACGGCACCACGTTCACGCCTGGCGCGCTGACTGGTGACGTGCGCGGGCCTCAAATCAACTAAGGACAAATCACATGGCGACACTTGCCCGCTATCAGGCATTTGCGTTGGACGATGCCGGAAACGTTCTGACATTGCCCAGCGTGGAAGTGCGCGTGGAAAGCACAGGTCTGCTGGCAAATATTTTTTCCGATAGGGCGGGCGCAACACCACTGAGCAATCCGTTCACAGGTGGATCAGATGGCCTGGTTGCCTTTCATGTCGCCGGTGGTGCCTACAAAGTTACTGTCACCCAGGGCGTCACGTCGCGCGTCTTTCGTTATGTAGCCGTTGGCACTGGCGCAGAGATTGACAACATTTATTCCGGCGCACTTGCGCCTATAACGCCAGCAGCCAATGACGGCGCGCCGTTAGGGTCACCATCACTGCAGTGGTCGGATTTATTTCTGGCGAGCGGCGGCACCATTGTTTTCAACGCTGACATTTCGCTGACGCATTCCGCTGACCTGTTGGCATTCACTGGCGGGAATTATTCATTCGCAGGAAACGTCACCGTCACATCCGGTGCCATCCAGGGGCGCATGGACCCGCGCCTGTCATCCGCCGCATCAGGCGACGTGTCGCCAGATATTTCCGTGACTGATTATTATGTGCGCACTGCGCTTTCGGCAGCGTGCGCAATCAATGCCCCAACCGGCACGCCAGTTGCAGGCGACAAACTTATTTTCCGTTTCAAAGATAACGGCACAGCGCGCGCGCTGACCTGGAACGCAATTTTTCGCAACATCGGTGCCGTGGCCCCAACCACAACAGTGATTGGGAAAACCACCTACGTTGGTGCGGTCTATAACGCCACTGACACCAAATGGGACGTGCTAGCGGTGAACACTGAAGCATGATTGTTCTGCCGCAAATTCCAAAATCACAGTGGTCACCGTCGCAGCCTGGTCCGCTGACGCGCTTTCGTCTTACTGCGCGCCTGAGCGACGGCTACATAAAATGGCGCGGCTGGTTCGATGACCGTGGCGATGCTGATGCATTTCTTTTTGCGCTGTTCAGCGGTTCGCTGATTTATGAACGCGAGTTATGGCGGCTGCCAACGCCAGGCTGGCGTCCTGACCTGGGCGATGGTTTGACCTATGAGTTTGCAACCGTCACCTACATCACCAACACAGCCACCACCACGTACACGGTCCCCAGCGATTGGGAAAACAGTTTCAACAACATTGATTGCATCGGTGGCGGTGGCGGTGGTGCTGGTGGCACCGGGTCTGTTGGCGGCGGCGGCGGCGGCGGTGGCGGCGGTTTTTCCAGAATAAATAACCTTGCGCTAACGCCTGGTGGCGTCCTGGCCATCAACATCGGCACAGGTGGCGCTGGCGGCAACAGCAGCGGCGGTTCGGGCGGCACTGGTGGCAACACCTATTTCAACGGCGCAAACCTTGCCGGGTCATCGGTAGGCGCACAGGGCGGTGCGGGTGGTCTTTCCAGCACCGGCACGAATGCAGCCGGTGGCGCTTCTGGCAGCGGCATTGGGACCACAAAAAATTCAGGCGGTGCGGGTGGCCAGCGCGGCGGTCAGGCCGGTGCCGGTGGCGGTGGCGGTGCCAGCGCGCTTGGCAACGGCGGTGCTGGCGGTAATGGCGTCAACGCTGGCGGCGGCGGTGGCGGCAACGGCGGTGGGTCCGCAGGTGCTAACGGCGCGGCTGGCGCACAAGGCGGCGCTGGCGGCAATAACGCTGGCGGCACCGGTAGTGGCGCAGGCGGCAGTGGCGGTGGCATCAGCGGTTCACCAGGCACGAATGGCGGCGGTGGTGGTGGTGGTGGTTGGGACAATTCCACATCATCAAACGGCGGCGCAGGTGGCGCTGGCACCGAGTACGACGCCACACACGGTTCCGGTGGTGGTGGCGGCGGGGCGAGTTTTCCAGGCAGCGGCGCAGCGGCGGGCAACTACGGCGGCGCAGGCGGCGGCGGTGGCGCATTCACAACTGCTGGCGCAGGCGGCAACGGCGCGCAGGGAATTCTGATTGTCAGCTACAGCCCAAAGGGTGGCTGGTGGATGGTTTGGAATTGATGGATGGCACAATATTCTTTTGAGCATGTAAAAGACGACTATACAAAACTGTGGTCAAAGATGACCGTGGTGAAAGTCGCTGCTGCCAATCAGCAAGCGCAGCAAATCATCAAAAATAAAAAGCGTTACAAAAACATTGAAGGCACCACCACGGTGCCTTGGTTTGTTGTCGGCTGCCTGCACATGCGCGAAAGCAACGGCGACTTTAATACCTGGATGCACAACGGCGACCCGATGCGCGACAAAAAGGGGAAGCCGGTTAAGACCGTACACGTGCCAAAAAATCGGCCTATCAATCCCAACTGCACCTTTGAAGAGGGTGCCTATGACGCGCTGGTGACGATTGAACACCTGGACCAAATCAAAGATTGGGGACCGGAGCGCTGCGCCTATGCGATGGAAAAGTTTAATGGCTTTGGCTATCGCAACCCAACGCGCGACATCCCGTCACCGTATTTGTGGGGCGGCACATCGGTTCAACAGCCAGGAAAGTTTATCAGTGACGGTCACTATGATGCGCACACAATAGACCCACAGATTGGCGGCATGGCTGTTCTGAAACAATTGATGGCGCTGGACCCAGAGGCCTGTTTTGAAGTTGTTGAAGCACCGCCACCCCCACCGCCGCCGCCACCACCAAAAAATGTGCCGCCGCCGCTGTCACCGCGCGCTGACGACACCACCAGCGGTGGCCTGACCAATCCAGCAAGCCAATCAAGGACTGTGGTGGGTGCCGTGTTGACGTGGGTGGCTTCCGCTGGCACGTCGCTGTTTTCTATTTTTCAGTACCTAAGCAACCCATATGCGCTGGCAGCTTTTGTCTTTGTCATTCTTATTGCCTCTGTTGGATTGTATTTGACGCTGACCGGTCGCCTGCAATTGACCAAGCTGGTTGAACACTTGGCAGAGGATGATTGAACCATGTGGCACCTAATCAATAGCGTGTGGGGCTGGCTAACGATTGGTGGCATCGGGCTGATAGCCCTGGGTGCCGTTGCTTATTTTCTTCCACCGTTCCGAAAGCTGTGCATTGAAATCGGCATTCTGCTGATTTCTGTCATGGGCATTTATGCAAAAGGTGTGCGCGATGCTGAGAAAAGAGATAGAGCAAAACGTGATGCCGCAGTTGAAAAAAACAAAAAAGAATTTGACCGCATCGACAATAGGCCTGATGACCCTGGCACTGTTGACAAGCGGTTGCGCGACGGCAACTTTTGATAAGCGCGGTTGCCCGATAGAAAAGACATACACCCGCGCGCAGCAAGCGCAATTGTCGCAGGAATTAAAGACGGCTGGGCCAAGTATAAAGGCCGCTATGGCGGACTATCTGAAGCTGCGCGACAAGGCGCGTGCATGCAGAGGCGCAAGCGTTCCGCGATGACGGTCAACCAGGTTGTCAAAAGCGGCAGGCTGTTTGAATGGATGACATCGCTGATGATGCTTGGCATGGCGGTTGTCATCGCGATAAATCCGCAGACCGTTAAGGCTGGCGGATTTTATTTGATGGCCCGCATTGGTCTGACCGCGCCAGTGCTGGCTGTGCTTTTCACATTCGTGGGCTGCCTTCGGGTGGCGGCGCTTATTGCGAATGGTGTCTATCCGGTTTGGGGACCGCGCGCGCGCGCCGCTTCTGCGCTGTTCAGCGCTGCGCTGTGGTCGCAAATGATGCTGGCGCTGGTGGCGTGGTCAGCGCAGCAAAATTATTTATCAATCGGTGTGCCGGTTTATTTATTTCTGACCTTTGGTGAGTTGGTTTCATGCTACCGTGCCGCCACCGATGCCAGACCCAATAACCATACCTAACCTGGGGCCTTTCGTTTTGGTTCAGGCGGCGCTGGCGGCTGTCATCGTTGCCAGCGCATTTGTCGCGATGATGCGTGGCGGCAAAAACAAGCGTGAAGAAGAGGAACCGCACATCCGTCAGGCGCAAATGTATTTTGACGGGCCGCTGGTGTCAGCGCTGCGTCTGCTGGAAAACATTGACCGCACCAGTAAAGAAATCCTGGAAGAAGCTAGGCGCGGCAATCGCGACACGCTGACGCGCACCGAACGCATCCAGGAAGTGCTGCGGGACATTCGTGGCAACATGATCCGAGAAAGTAAGCGGTCCTACTAATTTGCCACTCTTTCACGCGGCGTGTGCGCTAGCGTTTCCATCCAACTGAAAACAGGGGACCAGCATGAAAGCGGCGGTTGTGATTGCGTTGGCGCTTGTGGTCATGAGTGGTGCTGCTTTCGCGCGGCATCGTCATCAGGTCCAAGACGCAAATGGAAATCCTGGAATGGTCACGGTGCAAACCGCAGCGGGCATTCCAATCACAGTGTCCAGTTCATTCGCGCCCAAAGTCACAGCATTCATTGCTGACCTGGTGGCGAGTGGCTACACACCAAAATCAATCCGGTGCTACGCGCGCGGCGGTCACGTGCATGGGTCCAGACACTACAGCGGCAACGCATGCGACATTGACCAGCATAGGCGCAACGGCACAGCCCGCGCGATGTACCACGCTACGGCGATGGCAACCGCGCATGGCCTGCGCGACGGGTGCAGCTTCAGGGACTGTGGCCACGTAGATGATGGCCAGCCGCTGATGCGTCGGCGGCACTACGATGCACCCGGCACCACCTTGGTTGCGAGCGCGCGCAGCAGGCACCACCGCAGGGCGGGGACAGCGCAGGCATCTATGCCCGCTGACAGGTTGACCCAATTTTATTGACGGTCTGGCAGGCTGCTGCCCTGGCAGCCACGGCCATCATCGGGGCCACGCTGCTGATGCTGCTGCCCTGGTGGCTGATTGGATTTTTGGGCTGATTGGACAGCCGCGCCCCTGGCCTGGGGCGCGGCTTTCGTTTGTGTGGTGTCAGCCCTTGGCTTTGCGCTTTGGCGTGACCTTCAGATAGTCAATCGCGGCTTTGCCGGTCAGTGGCATTTTGTGCTTATCCGCTTCCACCTGGCTGGCGCGTTTTGCCTTCAACTTGTCCACCAGTTGCGCGTCAGCCTTTTCCTGCATTTCCCTGGCAGCCTTGCGGATGCCGTCAGGGTTGCGCCGATCTAGGAACGCAGGCAGGTCCAGGTCACTGATGTGGTCAGTTTCCACACCTGGTGACGCCACCTTACCAAGCTGGTCATCCACCGCCTGTGCCACGCCTGCGATGGCTTCCACCTGGTTTGGCGTCATCTGCCCTGGTGGTGCAGTCATCCGCGCCACTGCTGTTTGCTTCAGCAGCCTGCGCTTGCGTTGTTCCAGTTTCTGGATGGCATTGACGGCCCGCACCAGGCGAGTGTTCCATCGCCGCAAATCACCTTCCAGTTTTGTCAGTTCCAGTGTAATGTTGCGCTTCACCGTTTGAACTCCGTTCTGTTGGCCCCACCTTGGCTAGTCCCCCAGGTGGGGCTTTTGTTTCAATCAACGGCAACAGCTTAGCAAACGGGTTTCCTGATTTTTGCGTTTCGCTGGTTTTGCGTTTCAAAAGTCACTGCGCCGCAATCACAAATTTTTAAATTTGCAAAACTTGACACCGATGGCGCAGGCACAACTGAAACGTTTTCGGAAAAATAATTTGCGGAAGTCATTGCGGCACAGGCTTTGAATTTCAGAAAAATTATTTTTCGGGCATGGTCTTCACCGCGCATTCCAAACAAATCTTTTTTGGCTTGCGTGGCGCGTGCCAGCGATAGCGCACCTTTACACCGCAGTGTGAGCAAAAACCAAACAGGTCATCATCAAAATGTGATGGCGTGCTGGCTGGCACGCACACCACGAAGTCAACCTGTTCAGCTTCAGCGTCACTGATGACTTTGATTTTGTCCAAAATGTCTTTGATATTTTTGGTCATCGCAATTTTTCTTCGCGCATTAAGTCAGGCCAGCGAGCAATGCGCCGTAGATAGGCACACGCAGTGCGGTCTGGCCGATACCGGCCACAATCCCAATCGCGCACGGTGCCAACCGCAATTCCATAGGTGTCAGCAAATTGTTTGGCTGTCATGCCTAGACTATCGCGCAAGGCGCGCGGGTTCGGGTGTTGCTCAGTGCGCCTTACAATTTCGATGCGGCGACTGCTAGCGTGACGTTTCAATGTGCCCTGCCACGCATTACCCAAAAAGCTTCCAGCGTGCGCTTAATCCTGGGGTCAGCGTCTGCTTTTGCTTGCTCCACGTTTGTCAGCGGGCGCAATGAAAGCGTTTCAGTGAAGGCAGCAAGGCCACCGCACTCAATGCAGATCGTAAAGTCATTTGGTTTTGGTTTTGGTGTATGCCTTGCGTGCTTGTCAACCACACCGCTGGCAGCATCCATTGCCGTTTTGCAATGGGGGCACACTACCGCTGCATCCTGAGCCGCAGCTAATTTTAGCGCCCCGGCTTTCATTTTTGCCATTCCTTATTTTTCGTTGCGGTCTATCTGCTGCATAACGCCAGCCATGATTTCTCTGCGGGTCCGCACGCGCGTGGTCCAATCGTCAGGGCTGACCGGCTGACCCTTCATCACATCGGCAACGCCACGCAGGTGTTTGATTGCGTCCACCAGGGTGTCAACATCATCGGTGCGATAGTCAATCTGCAGCGCAACCGTCAAATAGGATATGCGATCAGTCATGATTTGCCACCGCTATAAACTTTAAAGGTGATGCCGCGCACCACGTTCACCATGTGCGCGTGCTGGCGTTCCGCTTCCTCCCAGGTGGCCGCGCGCGTGCAATCACCGTCATGCTCGCCGCCAAAAACCATTGTTTCAAACAACAGCACGCGGCCAGAAAAGCCGTGATCCAAGCCAAGGAAAACGGTGCTAACTGTGGCATCGCCAACTTTCGTTTTGGCAACGGTGCGGTCAGCGGTTTTAAACCAGCCTGCCCATTCCACAGCATCGTTGACCGCCACTGGCGTTTTGCCCCGCAATATCCAAAACGGGCGCATTGGACATTCCGTCAGAAAAATGATTGCACGTCGCGATACATGCCAAGCCAGACCACAAACCCGACAGCAATTAAAATAAATGCCCACCGCATGGCTTCAGTCATCCTGTGTGCCCCGTCACTGTTAGCCCCGTTCGCAGCGCAAAGCCGATGGTGGCAGAAACACCCCGGCACATTTCCGCATGGTGACGCGCACCTGCCATGGCGGGGCCATCACCAGCATTGTTGAAGCGTTGCGCGCATTCCACGAAGTGGGTGGCGCGATATAGCATCTGCTGCGCAATCCATTTGGCGGTTTCCACGTCCATTGTCATGGTGAGCGTTCCGTCAGGATTGTGCGTTGCTTTAACTTCAATCATGGCTGGCTGCTTTCAACACAGTGCCGCCACCAGGGGAGTGTGGGCAACATGATGCCTGGTGGCGGCTTTGTGTCCCCACTGCCAGGTACATGCCACAACCCTGCCAGCGGCGGACCAGCGCGTGACGTGTTTGCCAGGGGGTTAGGGTGACAGAACCGCACGCACGCTTGCATCATACACGCAGCGTTAAATGGCAGGTGGTGTGATGGGAGGACCACAAACAAAAAATCATCCTCCGGTTTTTGCAGCGAACACCAATGGGATGCCGACACGTTCCAACATGCGCACAATTTCACCAACCGTTTCGTCACCGTCACCGTTGGCCATCGCGCGAAAAAAACAACCAGGGTGCGCGCGGTCAAAATTCCGCAACTGTTCCAGGAACGGTTCCAGCGTTTCATCCGGCAAGTTTGCCTGCAGCGTCAGTTTCACGGTCATGCGGCATGCCTGTTTGCAATTTTCAGGAATTCGTCTTCGGCCATTTCAAGCATCATTTTCTGCGCCAGCAGGTGGTCAGCCAGCGGCAAGTCACCGGCACGGCAATGACCGCACAGCCGATGCGCAACCGCGTCACCGTCCAGCACGTCAATGTTCGCCACCAGGTTGCCACGGTCGCGAATGCGGTAGCGCCGTTTGGACTGCCCGCCTTCCACGATGAACCATTTATTTTTCTTAAAGCTGGCGCGCTGTTCACCGGTTAGGTGAGACAGCAGCAGGCGTTCAGCGCGCCGTCTGGCTTTGTCGGTGTGGCGCTTCAGTTCCCAGCGTTGGGCCGCTTCCTGCAACGGCACATGATAGACAGGGCGCTGCTGCCTGCTAACGCGAACCGTCACCGGCAGCGCAATCCAGCGCTGGCCGTCATCGTACCAAACAACGCTGCCAGTTGGGTCACCTGTGCCGCCATAAAAACACCAGGTGGCGGTGCCGGTGCTGGTGCTGGTGGCACCGTTGGTGCAGTTATCCAGCCAACAATCGGTCCACACCGTGGAAGTTGTGGTGTAGGTTGGTGACACGGCGTTGGTGACGTACCAGGTGGGCATCAGCCGGTTGCTTCAAATAGTATGTCTTCCATCCTGCGCGCTGCCGTCCGTGCCAACAGGATGACTTCCCGCAATTCCTCCGCGCGGATAGTGACCAGGCTGTTGCCAGCGCCGTCCGTCAGCTTTTCTTTGTCTTCGCGAAAAGTGTATTTCCGTTTTTTCCGTGGCCGTCCCATTTTGCCTTCCTCCGTTACTGGATGCGCCCAATTTCAAGGTCACGAATTTCAGGGTGCTGCCGTTTAATCTCCGCTATTGTTTCGCGGATTTGTTTTTCAATCTGCGCAGACACAACCGCGCGTTCTATTTCGCCAAACTGCTTCATCAGCCCTGGTATTAAAATATCTACAAGCATTCCACGAAGGGAAAAGCCAACCATGAAAACGTTGATACCGAAAAGCACAACTTTTTCATCCGCGAAAGTGATAAGCGCAGCAGCCGAACACATGGACACTACGACACCATTTAAAAGAACGGTGCCCCAGCGACTGGACAGAATAAAATCTGTCAGTTTATTTTTCGGCGGCTTGCCGTCCATGTCAGCCACCCTGTAGCTGTGGCACCAGCATGATTTCTTCAGCGCGCGGGTCAAAGCTGTCTAGGCGGCTGCCGCGTTCGCCGCGACGGCCAACAGTGAAGGCGCGGTAGCCCTTTTCCCGCATTTCATCAAACACAGCGCGGGCAGTGCGCACTTCGTCAGGGTTGTCAGCATCCCAACTGATTGATGTGTGCCCGCTGCGGTCTAGCGTGTTCATCGTGCCGTGCATGCTCGCTTCCTCCTATAGCCACACTTCCACAATTTTTGGGTCATCACCGTCCATCCGTGGAATGACGGTAAACCCCCGCGCCCGCAACTCGCCGCGCAACTGGTCCAGTGATTTGGATGTCAGGGTTTTGCCACAACAGATGGTCTGGCCGCTGCCAACCATCCAAAGCCGCGCAATGAATTCATCTGGAAAATCTTTCGGGTGATCGTAAACCACCCACATGGTCAACAGGTCACTTTTCGCCATCGTGCGGGGCATGGGAACCGTTCACCAAATTTTGCAGTGGCACCACCATGTCACCACAGATGTGGGCGTGAGGTGTGCGCTTAATAGCGCAACCAAACGGGACAGCGGTGTTGCGTGTGATTGGACAGATGGCGTTGTCAGGGATAGTGTTTTTGTCCCTATGCGTAGCGATGCCAGCGCGTAAGGTTTTGCGCCGCAAGCGCAAGCGCGACGAAAAGGAATTTTACGATTGGGGATGAACCACATGCTAAGCCGCCGCGCATTCTGGTTGTTGCTGCTATCACCGCCCGTCTTCGTATTCACTGCCGTTGGCCTTATGCTGTATGTGACCCAATCAGCCAACATCCCCGTCTGGCTTTTCTGACTTGATTTGTGCCGGGCTGGGAGTGACCAGCGCGCGGCCTTTATCGGTCAGTCGCACGCCATTGCCGCTGTCAACGACATAGCGGCCCTTGATTAACGCGCGCAGCAACATATGCTGCCCACTGTTGAACCAGGCGGCGTTGGGCGCTTCCAAACCTCTCTCTTCTCTTTTTCTCAATGTTTGAAGTAGGCGCATTTTTTTGATGAGCGGGCTGGACCTTCTACGATGACGTTTTGCCATTAGGCTTTGCTTTACGCTTGCGTTGCGATTTCTTTTTGCCCTGCTTCAGCATCCAATCAGCCTGCTTTTCAATTTCGTCATGCCAATCCAAGTCACGCGCTTTAGCAAAGCCAACAACGAGGCTTCCGTTTTTGTCCAGACGATCACGGCGCACGTACCCCAGCGCCGCTGTGACTGCAGACACTGTTGAATTTTGCGGGCGGCGCGTTCCGCCTTCAAACCAATTGGTCAAGGTTGTTGACGCCACACCGCTTATTTCATGAACGCGGTTGTTGTTTAGGTGTTCATCCTGAACAACAGTTTTGACTGCATCAATGATTGGGTCTTTGTCGATAAACCGATAGCTGCGGTAAACCAGAAAACGTGCCAAGGCATTTCCCTCCGCGTTTGACTACTTAGAGCGATGGCGCAGGCGGTCTTTCATCTTTTTAGTCAGTGTCCATGACTTGCTGTCAGCGGCCTTTTTTATCAAACCGTTTTTGTAAAGTTCATTTAAGGCTGACGATGTTGAACCTGGCCTGCGCCCATTTTCTTCAAAGGCCACACGCAGTTCAGAAGTGGGCATGTCGTTTTTAGAAATCAGTTGGGTGATGAAGTCGGTTGCTTTCATCGCATGCTTTTTGCGCGGTTCAGCCACGCCATTTGTTTTTTTGTTGGTCGGCTCACCCAGGTCCAGAGCCACCTTGGCAACGCCTTGCATGTTGTGCAGTTGGCGCATCACCTTGCCAACGGCGAGTTCTTCCACTTCAAGCGCTATCGGAAATAGTTTCGGCATTCACTCCCCCGTTTCGCGTTTAACGTTGCGTTTATGTGGACGTTCCTGCGCACGACAAAAAAAATGGTCCTACGGATGTACCGATAGGGCTGCGATGTGCACACATTTGAATGCGTTGAAAAAAATCGGCTTACTACCAACAGTCACTCCACCAAGAGTTGGGCGCGGAGAATTGTTCGAGCGATTTTATTCGGCTTTTACGCCTATGTCATTTTGTATAAACGATGCGTGTAAGCAGCGTCAACTGGGGGTGGTGGCAGGGGCCTAAAGTATCAAGATTTCTAGTCTGTGGTCTTTGGTGTTGCGATGCCCAATAAACGTCGCGTGAACCATAAACGGACCAACCATAAACGGACTTTCGGGCGGGTTATCGCTTCGCTGCGCCTGCAGGTCGGGCTGACACAAGAGGAATTGGCAGACCGGGCAGCGGTTCATGCCACCTACATCAGCCAGATTGAGCGCGGCTTAAAATCGCCAACGCTAGCCACCATAACCAAGCTGGCTGCTGCGTTGGGCACCACACCCAGCGCCATTATGCGCAAGGTGGAAAGGCTGAACCGATAGCTGCGGCCTTCAGGTCGGCGCGGATGTCGCTGGCCATTTGTTCAAGAAAGTCTGGAAGCGCGGCTGCCGCAGCAGGGTCATTGGTCTGGCACGAAAAACCATGTCCACGATTGCCACCCACAACAATAATGGCCACCAGTGTTGCGTCAGCTTTTTCGCGGACCTGGGTGCATAAATCGTCATACCTGCCTGGACCAGCCGCCATGATCGCTCCGTTTCTCAATCCAATTTGCTGATTGCCGCTTTGCCTGTGACTTTAGTGGCCACCAGGTAATCCAGAAACCGGACCACCGGCCAGGGCACCTTGCGGGTGCCGTCCAGCCAGCGACGGACTGACCTGGTGGTGACCCCTAGCAATTCGGCGGCATCCTCCAAAGACAGGCCAAGGCGCTTCAGCAGCGCTTTGAATTCGTCCGGCTTCATAGGTGACAGCATTGGTGGTGTTATCGCTTTACCTGCTGTTGTTTTGCTAAGCCGCGCAACTCCGCTTTTTTGGCTTCCGCCTCTTCCTCCGCAACTAGCATATAGCCGTGTTGTGCCATGCAGCCTTTTGCAACGGAAAGCATTTGGTTGTTGCGTTCAATGCCAGCATAAAGGCAATCCACGGTGCCCCGGCAAAGATTGACGCCAGCCATGTTTGCTTTTTGCGTGTCACCCTCACAAATCGTTTTATCGATTTCAAACTGTTGTGCGAGCACCGGATTGCCCGCAATTGATTGACCGTCAAGCCGGATGAACACCGGCTTTGGTTGTGCCGCGCATCCGGCGAGCAAGACGGCCAGCGCCATCGTAATTCCCCGTTTCATTCCACCCCCCATTGATGAAAGTAAGGTGGTGCAGACTAAGACCGATGGTCAGAAAAGGAAACCCCCGGTTTTATGCGGCTTGCCGCCACCGCCCCAGGCACACCACCTTATATTGCTGTACCGCCAACAACGGCTTCGCCTTGTTGGCGTTATCGCAATATGAAACGCCAGCTTCTTCAAGCATCTGCGCTGATGTTCGCTTTGGTGGTGACAGGTTGGCATCCAGCGCGCCACCAACGCGAGCATAGGGCGTGACTTCATACGGCATGCGTTTGGGTGTGCGGTGGACCACGATGCTGTCAAACAGCATGCGGAAGGCTGCGGAAGCTTCTGGCGTGGCAACGGTGCCGGTCATGGACCGCAGCAATTGGACAAGCTTTTGCCGATAGGCTTTCACAGCAGTGGGGTGCAGCTTAATCACCGCGCTTTCCGCATGTAGCAAGCGCACCCGTTCAGCCAGGCCTGCGCGGTCAGCTTCAAGCTGGTCCAGCTTGTCGGTCAGTTGTTTCACTGGCGTGTCCATCGTGGCAATCGCATTCACCACACGGTCAATCTGCGCGCTGACATGGGTTAGCCTCTTTTCGGTTTCGCGCAACTCGCTGTCATCCGGCTTCCGTTTTTCAATTTGGGACATGAAGCCTTTTTCAAACCTGGCAAGCCTTTCGGGGTCTGCCAGCATGGCATGCAGGCCTGAAATGACGGTTTGCTCTAGTTGGGCTAAATTAAAACTGCGCGTGTTCTGGCAAGTGTTGTTTGCGGCAGCCGCTGAACATTTCACACGCGGCCCGGCATCATCGCGTCCACTAAGATGCATTAACCCGCCGCAGCTTTCGCATCGCAACAGCCCGGTCAACATCGTCTGCGTGCGTGCAACCACCTTCCGTTCATGCGCCTTGGTGGGCGCGGAACGCTGGTCACGAATTTTCTGGGCAGCATCCCATAGCGGCTGGTCAATGATGCGCAGGTGCGGCACCGCCGTCCTGATAACATTGGCTTCAGGGCCACGTTTGGCAATGTGCTTGCCGGTTTCAGGGTCTTTGCTGACGCGCTGCGTGTTCCAGACAAGCTGGCCAATATAAAGCTGGTTGCCGATGATGCCGCGTTTGATGCCATTCGCTTTGTTGACGATTGTTTGCATGTTCCAAACGCTGGTGCCGTTTGGTGATGCGATTTTGTCGCGCGTCAGGTCAGCAGCTATGGCGCGCGGTGACACCCCCGCTGCAAACTCTTTGAAAATTCTGCGCACAGTGTTTGCCTGGTCAGGGTCTATTTCGCGTTCACCAGGTTTCCCGGCAACCAGACGATAGCCAAAGGCGAGCGAACCAGGAATTTTTCCATCGCGCGCAACACCGTCAATGCCGCGCCTGACTTTGTTGCCCAGGTCTTTGAGAAATAAAGAACTGACAATGCTGCGCACACCAACATGAATTTCAGTGGCCAGCCCTTCGTTCAGGGTTAGAATGTCAATGTCCCAAAAAGTCAGGCGTTTAAAAATTCCGGCCATGTCTTCCTGGTCGCGTGACAGCCGGTCAAGCGCTTCAACAACAACCACATCAAATTGCTTTGCCTTGGCTGCGTTCATCAATTCGCGCAGGCCGTCGCGTTCAAACATGCTTGCGCCAGATTTGGCGCGGTCAACAAAGCTGGCAACAACTTTTAGATTTTCACGTTTCGCCACGCTTTGGCATGCGTGCAGTTGATCGTCTATGGACCGATCTTTTTGCAGGTCGCTGGAAAATCGGGCGTACAGTGCTGCGCGTTTCATCATTGGTCATTTCTTTTGCAAGCTTGTCCGCAAGTGCGCGGCCAAGGGCCTCTGCCAATTCCCCCAAAGCATCCCCGTGACTTGGATGCTCCAAACTGCGCGGGTTAGCTGGGCTGACTTTCCGAATTAGCCCGCACCGTTTGTGTTCGCTCTTGCTCATAATACCATGGACCAATGGTCAACAGCAATCCCCCGGTTAATGACCAGTTAACGGGGTTTTCAGCGCTGGTTGTATTGTCGGCACAACCAGCAAAGCCGACTAGTCATCACCCTGACCAGCGCGGGGTGGGTACGTTCCGGCAACCCATCAGCGGGCTGGTTCTCCGTGCCACCAGCAAGGGTCTGCTGTGGTTATCCGCTCTCAGTCACCACAGCCAGCGAGCGTGTCCAGGTTCCTGCGTATGCAGCCTGTTGCGGCGCTTAGGTTTGAAAGTGGCGGCAGCGGTCTTGGTCATACCTCAAAACCAAGCAGGGACTATTCCCGCCGCTGCCGCGCACCCTCAGCCGGTTGGCCTTCAGTCGGTTCCCTCCGGTCACCGGCTAATTCAAACAACGGACCAGGCGGCTGCGGGCACAGTCTGGCCAAAGCCGCCTTGCGCGCCTTGCGCGATTTCACCCGCGCGCGGTCAATGACCATCAGCCTGGACGGGTCCAGGTCATGCGCCTTGGCAAATTCCTGGACGTATTCGCACTTCAGACCAATACCGGCCAGCGTGTTGTTCAGCGCGCGGTTCAGGCCCGCCGCGTGATTGCGGCCAGCACAGATGCATTTGCAAAATGCTTTGCCGCGCGTGTGCGGATGCAATTCGCTGGGCGGCTTCGCGTTGTAGCAATTGGCGTTGCAAACGCCAACGCATTTGCCTTTGTCGGTATAGACGGAAAGCAACGCAGTCACTGTGCTTCCTTTTCGTGTTGCTCCGCCTTCACTGCCGCGCACAACTCCATCAGTGTGGCGGTGTATTCTTTTTTGGTTTCCATGCTGCGTTCATAGGCTGTGTTCGCCGCAGACCTGGCCAGCCGTCGCGCAATTTCAGCAATCACCTGGTCAGTCATGTCACAACCACACCTGTTAGCGCCGGTTTGATGTCGGCATAATCCATTCCGATGCGGTCAGCCATTTTCAAATAGGTCAGGTCCAGTGCGCGCAGTGCTGCCTCTTTGCAGTCTGTCTTCTGCACCACGCATTCAATCAACAGCATGACGGCAATGACCATCACATCATCCACGTGGTGGCCAGCGAACACCCAGCGGGCCTGGTCCAGCAGGCAAACTTCCTGGTCAGTTTCATTCTGAGCGTGGGCCATTTAGTCACCCGATGCCGCGAATTCGTCGGCAAACAGCGCGTCAATTTCTTCCTGGTCGCGCGGGTCCAGGTGTAGCGACGGCAAAATCTCTTCACGCGCTACCCGGCGCATATCGTTCCAAAAAAGTTCACGCTGCGTTTGGGACATTGCATTGCGTGACATGGAATGTGCGACCAGCACTTTGCGCTTGTCATTCAGCGCCACCATGTCAAAGCGGCCAGTTTGCACCATCAGCCGTGCTTTCATGGTTTCGGTCGGCACGTCAGACAGCTTGGCTAGTTTGCTGATGGCCGCAAAAATCTTGCCGTTGAATTTGGTGTTCATCGGCTGCTGCAATTCCACGTCCACCACTGACCCGATTTTCATTTTGGCCAGCATCGCGCGTGCCGCGTCGTCGTGGGGCAGTAGGCCGTTTTTAATGACAGAAAATTGCGTCATGTCTTCCACGCCTCTTTGCTGTCGGGCGTTGGTTTGGTCATGAAGTCGTGCGCCCAATCCTGGACGTAATCGCACTGCGTACACACCCAGCCGGTTAGCGTGGCGTGCAGCGCACCGCCGTCATTCGGGCACGTGAATTCGTGGACGTAGCCAAACTTCTGCCAGCGGTTCAGCGCCTGCACCTGGTCTTCTGTCCAGGGCGCTTTGATTTTTGCCATTTAAGCCTCCGCGTCATCCGGCATCAGGGTCAGCTTGTGCTTGTTAATCGCGTGCATCAGCCGCGTGTGCATGTCTGGCTTTGCCTTGTCCATTTCGGCCAGCGCGTCTTTGTTCAGGTCACGCCACTTGTCCACTTGGCTTATGTCACTGCAGCCGCGTATCACTTCCATCAGCATCTGACCGAACGCCTGCCAGTTATTATTTTCCGGCATCGGCAATGTCATTGGGTCACCTGCGCTGGGCGGCACATCTGGCACTGGCGCGATTGTCGGCGGTGTTTTCTGTTCGGGCGCTGATGCCGTCACTTCGTCAAGGGTCTGCCCAGCCATTTCATCGTCGGTGTAAGACGGTGCCTCTTCTGGAAACGCTGCGCGCAGCGCTGCGGCCTTCGTCACCTTGGTCAGCATTCCGATTGGACGTTTTTGCCACATGGCGTTTGGCAAATCTGAACCGCCGCTGCGGCCATAGGCTTCCAGCCAATAGACCCGTTCAGTGAACGGGCAGGCTTTGCCACCAACCACCCGATAGACTGTTATTTCGCACCACTCAGGAATGCACAGCGTGACCTGGGCATCAGACCAGCCGCCATTTTTGTCTTTCCGCCTGCCGGTAAATTTACGTTCTTTGTTGTCACCAAAAATCGGGGGGTTCATGCCCGCCCATTCACGCGAGCGCGCGGCGGTGATTTGTGTTTCGTTGATGCTGGGCCATATGGTGTCAACCTCTTTTTTCAGCGCGCTATTCCACATCGGCACGATGTTGACCGGCTTTTTTAAAATATCCAGCTTACGTGCGCGGCAATAGCTGACCGCCAGGGCGATTGACCTGGGATTGTCCACTGTCGGAAAACAGACTTCGCACAAGATTTGCCAGGTGCTGTTGTCAATGTTTTGCGGCTGCGGATTGGTCAGGCGCGTTTGCGAGCGGTCTGCTAGTGCGGTGGTGTTCATGCTGCTGATGCCTTTTTAATTGACAGATAGCCGCGACGGTCACGGCGCACGGTCACGCCAAGGCAAGTAACCCTGCCAACGTCTTCGGGTAGTAGTTTTTTCAAATCGCTTGATGCCTGGTCGTTTTCATCGGCTGCGTCTTTGGTGCGCGCCCAATCCACCACATGCCGGATTGCGTCCGGTGCCCAATTCGGCAGCGTGTCCAGCGGATCATCCAAGTTGATGCTGCGCCATTGTTCTGGTGGGGTGAATTTTGGCAGCGGCACTGGCGGCGTCATCGTGTGTACGCACAACGCAAACGCTGCCATCCGTTCAAACAACACTTTGGTGTATTCGGCATCAACAAAGACCGGCAATTCACGCGGTTCAGCGGTGCCGTGCATCACCAGCAGGCTGCAATAGGTTGTCTTTCGACATTCCCGCTGGATGATGGCTTGTGGCGTGTAGCGCGTCACAATGTCATCAAGGTGCTGCCAGCTATTGCAAACCTTCACGTCAATCACCGTGTCATCATGGGCGCGGTAGCAATCCAGCGTGCAGCACAGCCAATCCATGGTGGGGTGTTGCACCACGCGGCCCCGTTCGGTCAGCGCGTGGCCGTGTTTCTTTTCATGCCAATCCAAAATGTATGGTTCCAGGTGCGCGCCCAGCATCGGTGCCCATTCGTTTGATAGGTCACGCGGCGGGTCTTCGCCAATCAGTTCACGCCACAGCGCCAGCAATGCCGCTTCATCGCCAGACATGACGGTTGGCGCGCAGCTTGCTGTGATTTTGAATTCACGCGCTTTGCGCTGTTCTGCCGTTAGCATCGGTCCATTCCGGTAAGCTGTTCAGGTGCGCGTCAACCGTGTTCAGGTCCACTTTCACTGACTTGTAGCTTTGCTTATACGCCTTCACTTTCCCCGCGCTTAGCCAGCGCCACAGCGTGCTGCGGCTGATGCGGGCATAGGCGCAAGTCTCAGCGATGGTTGCCAATCGGCGCGCACCTATTGGTCTTGGCGGTGCGCTAACGGGGGAAGCGCGCCTGCGCTTTTTGCGCATGTTCTGTTTTCCTCCATTGCACGGCGCAGGTTTTCGTTCACGCACAACGGCGCGTGTGAAGGCCTGCCCCGAATTTTTCGTTTGCTTTTAAGCCAGCGGACTATTGCCGTGGTTGCCGCTGTGTCGTCTTCCGTACACGTGCGGTTAACTTTTCACGGAAAGTTTTTTCCGTCAACAAACTTTGCGCTGTGCAAAAACTGGCACCACCATAGTAGTGCCAAGCGTTTCCATTTGTGTCTATTCGTTCCCATGTGTTTCATCGTCTTCAAAAAAAATATCGTCTGCGACGCATGGCGACGCATGGAAACTAGAAGCTGATTTGCAATTTCTTTTCACGTTCCGTTATTTAGACCCCATGCGAACACTTACGACCTTTGACGAAGTGGTGAAGGCGCTGGGCGGTCACAAGGCCATTGCGCAGATTTGTCAGCGGCCAGTGCAGGCCGTTTACAATTGGCAATCGCGCGGACACTTTCCGGCTGTTCTTATCAGGCCAATCACGCATGAACTGACCAAGCTGGGCTGCATCCCGCATGACCGGCTTTTTAGGTTGCAGAAAATCAGTGCCGCGTAACTGTAGAGGGTGGAATGGCGCAGTTATCGCTATTTGCTGGGCGTCGCCAGCGCGGAAAGTCGCCACCGCCTGAACCTGAATTAAATCTGCAATGCGCCGTCGCTGACATCCTGGACAGGTGGGGCACGCGCGGCTGGAAGTTCACGCATCTGCCGATGGGTGAGCGGCGCAACGTCATCACTGGTGCGCGCCTGAAGCGCATGGGCACCAAGCGCGGCTGGCCGGATTTTATTTTGCTATCGCCATATCCATCACGCGCACACTTTCTGGAATTGAAGCGGCTTGGTGCCAAGCTGACTGATGAACAGCAGGAATTTCAATGGTTCTGTGTTGCCAATGAAATCCCCTATGCGATGGCTGACAGCCTGAAAGACGCCATGGCTGCGCTAAAAGATTGGGGCGCGGTGCGCGCGAAGGTGTCGGCGTGAAACGCTACACATATGCAGACAGAGGAAATGGCGGCAGCAAATTTGATTTGCAGCTTGGCGGCGCGCTTATAGATGAAGACCGGCTGGCGCAGCGCCTGCAGTCTAGCAAATTAGAATTGAAGACAGAGCGATTTCTGTGGGAAATCACCGGCAACCTTTGCATTGAATATCGCTGGAATGGAAAGCCAAGCGGCATAGCCGCCACGGACGCTGATTTTTGGGTGCATGAATTGGCGCGCGGTGATGAAACGTTGGCTTATATCATGATCCCGGTGCAGCGCCTGCGGGAAATCTGCCGCCGCAATTGGCGCGCTGGCCATTATCGCGAATGTGTTGGCGACAATGGATTAAGCGGCGTTGTCCTGGTGAAAATTTCCGATCTGCTAACGCAATTCAGAATGCAGGTGTCGGCATGAACGGACAGCACAACGGCATAGACGTGGCAGCATTCATCATTGAGCGTGATGCGGTGCTGCTGAGCGGCGACGTGAACCGGTGCGTGGCGTTTATGCTCAAATTCAATCCAGAACTGTCAGCGCCATCCAGCTACGAAGTGGCTGAAATCAGCATGCACAAAGCAATCACTGCAGCAAAGTCGCTGCCGATGGACTACCGGGTGAAGTCTTATCGCTGGTTGGTTAATCGCGGCTACAGCACCTTTGATGACGGTGACGTGAAAGCGGCGGCAGAACAAACACGATGACGGAGGAAGCGCCATGCACACAGAGTTGGTGAAAATCGCGCGACACGAAGCGGTAGCGCTTTATCAAAAATATAAAACGCATGCGGCCTATAGCCAGCCGATTGATTGGGAAATTCAGCGCACCTATCACCTGCTGAGCAAAGGCAAGGTGATTATCAAAGCGCTGGAAAGCATCAAACAGGCAGGCCTGGACCGCGAATTTTTACCAAAGCTGGCGCTGGCACCGGCCACGGCGGAAAAGTGCCACCTGACCCGCATCAGCACTGGCCGCTGCATCATGTCACCGCGAGCATTTTTGCGTGGCAGGAAGGATGAAATTGACTTGCGGGAAAACACCTTTGTGTTTCCGCGCGAAAGTTTCCCAATGAATACCTGGGGCAACCCAGCCAGGCGCAGCGAGCGCAGCGAGCATGAAGCGCAAGTTCCTATCATTCCAGTTCATCTGCGGCCAAAGCGCGGCCTGCAAAACTATCATGTGTTGTGGGAAGCCGAATGGCACCGCGTTCCGCCGCGTGACCCGTATCTGTTGCGCCGCATCGGCAAAGCGGACCTTTGGCTGGTGGTTGCGCATTGGGATTTAACTGAAGTGGAACGAGCGGCACTAGCCACGCGCGTTTAGGCCGGTGAAGCCCGCAGCCAACAGCACCGCCTGGGCCATCGGGCGGCAGCGCAGAAATGGCTTTCACGTGCGTCGTGTCGTGTGGGGGTTGCTGATGGCGCAGTGCGAGCGGCGCGAAGGCGAGCAGGTGCGTGCGGCCACCATCCTGGTGGAACGAGAATACAGGCGGCGGCGCAATGTTGCGCCAGAATTAATGGACACGCACACATGATGGACCTACCCAGCTATCCGCTAACCGTTGGTCAGTGGTTGGTCATCGGCGCTGTGGTGTTCGCAACGCTGACAGTGTGCTGCCTGGTCGCGTTGGTGACGCGATGAAAACTAAGAAAGCAGAATAAACTGTGACTACCGCGCAGGAAATCTGCAGGCGGCATGGCATTGACTACCTGGCAACAAAGTCGGGCAAGTTCACTGTGGCGTGCCCAAACTGCAGCGGCGCTGGGTACTTAAACTGCAAAGAAGAAAAAGACGGCATTGTGTGGTTCTGTCACCAATGTGATTTCCATGGCGGCGAAAAGTACGACCAGCGCAAGCCGCAAGAGAAACTGAACCGCGATGACCTGGGACCGGTGCGCGCGATTTACGATTATGTGGATGAAGGCGGCAAGCTGCTGTTCCAGGCGCTGCGCTTTGAACCACCAGGCCAACCAAAACAATTCCGCCAGCGCACAGGCCCAGACCAAAAAAACTGGTCCATAAAAGGCGTGCGCATTGTGCCGTATCGGCTGCCGGAACTGGTTGAATGCATTGCCGCTGGCCGCGTCTGCTTTGTTGTGGAAGGCGAAAAGGACTGCAATGCGCTGCATGCGGCTGGCGTGTGCGCCACCACCAACCCAATGGGTGCGGGCAAGTGGCGCGAAGACTTTGCGCCGATATTCAACGGCGCTGATGTTGTTGTCTGCGGCGATAACGATAAGCCTGGCCGTGAACACGCGCTGAAGGTGGCCAGCATGCTGAAGGGTGTGGCCGCGCGTGTGCGTATGCTGGACCTGGCACAATTTTGGTCTGACATACAGCCCAGCCAGGACATCAGCGATTGGCTGGAAAGCGGTCATGACGTTGAACGGCTGTGGCACATTGTTGAGGATTTGCCGGATTGGACACCGCCAACCAACGGCGCTGGCGCAACCGAAAGCCGTGGCGATGAACTGCGCGTGCTATCGCGCGCTGAATTCCTGGACGGCTTCAAGCCACCTGACTACCTGGTGCAAGGCATCCTGCAGCGTCACTTCATCTATTCACTGACCGGACAGACCGGCCACGCCAAAACCGCCGTGGCGCTGCTGCTGGCGCAGTTGGTCGGCTGCACTGACCCGTTCGCTTCGCTGGGCACCAGACATGTGGTGAAAAAGGGTAGGGTAATTTATTTTGCTGGTGAAAATTCTGATGACGTGCGCATGCGTGTGATTGGGGCGAGCGCTTACAGGTCAGATGATCCTGAGCGTGACAATATTTGGTTTATTGACGGCAGGTTTAGCATCCAGGGCATGATGCATCGCATTGCCGAAAACTGCCGGTCACATGGTGAAGCCAGTCTGATTATCGTGGACACCAGCGCCGCTTATTTTTTGTTTGATGATGAACAATCCAACACGCAGATGGGCAACTATGCGCGGCTGTTGCGCGAATTGACCAAACTGCCTGGTAGGCCATGCGTGCTGGTGCTGTGTCATCCAGTGAAGCACGTGGACGATGCTGAAAAGCTGCTGCCACGCGGTGGTGGTGCGTATCTAGCCGAAGTGGACGGCAACCTGACGCTGTGGAAGAAAACGGACGACACGGTTGAACTGTCCTACAACAAAATGCGTGGCCCTGGATTTCAGCCGATGATGTTTCGGTTGGACACAATCAAAACCCCGAAGCTGACAGACAGTGACGGCATGGAATTACCAACCGTCATGGCTGTGGCGCTGACTGACCAGGAAGCCGAAAAGCTGGAAAAGAAAAGCTTAAGCGATGAAGACCGTGTGCTGGCAGCGCTGCTGGCAACACCCCTGGCATCGTTTGCTGCGTTGGCCCAGGCGTGCAATTTCCTGCGTGAAGGTCAGCCCTATAAGCAAAAGGTGGACCGCATCCTGCAAAAGCTGGCGAAGCCTGGGAACGGACCAGCGCTGACCAAAAAGATGCGCAACCGTTTTATTCTGACGGAGGAAGGCAAGACCGTCGCGCGTGAAGCTGCGCTGGCTGCGGAACGTGAAGCGGAAATGCGAAACCGCTGAATTTATCAGCCATTAACGATTTTTACTTCGATAGTCAGCCAATCTTTGTTGTCGGACCTGTAGGCCTCCGCTTCTTCCTTTGTTGGGAACATGGCAAGCGGCTCTCCATATCTAATTTTAGGGCGACCCATTTTTTTCTTTCTGGTGTCGAAAGTTATTTCGTCCTTTGGCTCTATGCTGATTATATTTGTGTCGGCTCCGTAAAATTCAGCAGCCTTTTCCGTCCAAGTCACTGCCCACGCGGTGCTGATTTGTTTCATGGTGCTTCCTGTTATGCGGCGGTCACTGACGCGAGGCGACATCGTACACAATTTTTTTTGGAACTTTCGTCACAAATTCTGTGACGGCAATTTTGCCAATTTCGGTCAATCGTCACGTCTTTCGTCACGGCGTCACAGATCGTCACAAAATTAGTGGTTGTTCAATAAAAACGGGCGTTTCTAGTGTGACGGTTGCCGCAACACACAGACGATAGGCGAGTGTGATTGCGGTCGTAACGTCACACTTTACTTTCTATATAGGGACCGAATTTTTTGTGACGGAAGTTCCGGTGACGTTTGCGTTTCGGTATTTTTCATGCAACTGATCGCTTTGTCGGTTGATTGGTCAATGTTTCACGTGGAACGAATGGCTTTTTGGTCAGTGGCACAAACGCAACCGTTCTCAGAAAGCAAAGCCAAGCGTTTTTTGGAAAGCCAGGAATTCGTTTGCTATCTGCCACGTGTTCAGCAAACGCAGTATGTGCGGCAAGTGAAGCGTGAGCGCGTAGCAGCGCTGTTTCCCCGATACGTTTTTGTGCGGATTGACCGCATCTGGCATCCGATAAACGGAACGCCAGGCGTTTCGTCGTTGCTCTTGGACGCAGGCCTTAAGCCGATTTTGGTCAATGATCGCGTGATTTTGGATTTACAGTCACGCGAGAATTCAGAGGGTCTGATTGTCTTGCCGAAAAAAGAGAAATTCAAAAAAGGTCAGCACGTCAAAGTTATTTCAGGACAATTTGCAGGGCAGTTAGCGCTTTACGATGGAATGACATCACGTGCGCGTGAACGTGTGCTGCTGCAATTGCTCGGTCAGTACGTCCCTGTTGAACTAAACATAGGCAGCCAGATTGAAGCAGCTTCACTGAACTGAAGCGCTTAAGGCGTTGCCGTTTGTGTGTGTGCATGTAGTGCGCAAGGGGTTTTCCTCCCCGTCTTGCCATCCTACATAGCGGCAGCTTTACCACTACACCTTCACCACACCCACCCACATGGGACAGTTCGGGCATCTCTACAACACACAGCGTTGGCGTGTGCGCAGACTTCAACAACTGCGTGCCCACCCTCTATGTGCAATATGCATGCAGCATGGTGTGGTGACAGCAGCAACAGTGGCTGACCATATTCGTCCACATAAAGGCGAATTAAATTCGTTTTACTTTGGTCCACTACAGTCACTATGTGCGCAGTGTCACAACAAAGATAAGAAACTTATTGAGACACACGGGCATGCACACGGTGTTGGTATAGACGGCTGGCCTCTCGAAAAAAAAATTTAATAAATAAAATATCGGCGGGGGGAGCGAAAAAGATAGGAATAAAAGTTTTTGCAGACCGCCGCCGTCCCGAACAAAATCTAAATC
>Ga0163163_10000281_pt1 | contig 50719 bp, 45 predicted proteins | sample S65metaG_FD_119766 | JGI IMG/M metagenome (GOLD analysis project Ga0163163, IMG submission 119766) | Switchgrass rhizosphere microbial communities from Kellogg Biological Station, Michigan, USA - S6-5 metaG | ecosystem: Host-associated > Plants > Roots > Rhizosphere > Soil | place: USA... | reverse complement strand
AGTTCAGAGTTCAGAGTTGAGCGCTTGCATCTGAACTCTGAACTTTGAACTTTGAACTAAAATAGTCCGTAAAGCTGCGCATCAACCCTGCGAATGATCTCGCCCAGATGTTCTTCATTCTCGGCGAATTTATTTTTGTCTACATCTATTACCAGCAGGTTTCCTTCTTTGTAGCTATCAATCCACTTGTTGTAGAACTCATTGAGTCGTTTGAGATAATCGAGACGGATATTCTCTTCATATTCCCTCCCACGTTTTTGAATTTGTCCCACCAACGTTGGAACAGAAGCCTGTAAATAGATCAGCAAATCCGGCGGTTGAACCATGCTTTTGAGCGTCTGGAAAAAAAGGAAGTAGTTGTCGAAATCGCGCTTACTCATCAAACCCATTTCGTGGAGGTTGGGCGCAAAAATGTGGGCATCTTCATAAATCGTGCGATCCTGAATTACCGTTTCGGTTCCTCTTTGAATTTCCAGGAGATTATTCAGGCGATTGTTTAGAAAATAAATCTGCAGGTTGAAGCTCCACCTGGGCATGTCTTCGTAAAAATCGAGCAGATAAGGATTGTGATCAACATCTTCAAATTGGGGGATCCAACGATAGTGCTTGCTCAACAATTCAGTCAACGTCGTTTTACCCGCTCCAATATTTCCAGCAACTGCAATATGTTTCGGTTTCTTAGTTTTCGCCATCGTTGAAATCTTTTCCGTCTTCTTCGACAGGGGAATTGAAGATATAAAATTTATTCAGGGATACTAGCTTCGTTTAAAAAATTTAAACTAGTAGGTGAAGCCTATGGCTGCTCTTACCAGTTTCATGGTTTCCCGCGCGCTTGCCCTCGCCTTCTCAGCTCCTTTTAGCATTACTTTCTGCAAGTAGGGTTCGTCGGCGAGAATTAAATTCACCTTCTCACGAATTGGACGGATAAAGTTCACCATGTCTTCTGCCAACTGTTTCTTCATATCGCCGTAGCGTATCCGGCAATGATCAAAATCATCCTGGTATTTTTTAACAGCCTCTTTTGGGCCTACAAGGTCCATGAGCTGAAACAGATTTTCAATATAGTCCGGCTTGGGTGAAAATTCTTTAGTGGGGCCTGAGTCAGTCTTCGCACGCATTACTTTTTTTCTGATCAATTCATCATCGTCGGCCAGGTAAATCGTTGCGTATTGGTTCTCACTTTTGCTCATCTTGCCAGAGCCATCCAAACTGGGCACTTTCACCAGCTGTTCACCAAAGTTGAATGCAAAGGGCTCCGGAAATATTTCGCCATAGCGATGATTAAACCGATTCACCAGGTTACGGGCCAGTTCAAGGTGTTGTTCCTGGTCCTTTCCAACGGGTACCAGCGAGGCACGATGAAGAATAATGTCTGCTGTTTGAAGAACAGGGTAAGTGAGCAGTCCGGTATTTGCATTGTCGGGTTGGAGCCGCACCTTTTCTTTAAAAGTGGGCGTTTTTTCCAGTTCGCCCTTGTAAGCCATCATATTCAGGTAGAGGTAAAGCTCAGCCGTCTCGTGAATATGACTTTGGCAATAGAGGGCCACTTTATCCGGGTCTAGTCCGCTGGCAATATTCTCAGCCAGTACCCGGTGCACATTTGACTTAAGGGCACTGGTATCGGGATGCGTGGTAAGGGAATGGATATCAGCCACCATGAAAAAGCAGTTGTATTCTTCCTGCATTCTCACATAATTCTGAACTGCCCCGAAATAGTTACCCAGGTGTAGGAATCCGGTTGGCCGGATTCCGCTCATGACGATTCCTTTCTGCTGCATAGGAGCGCGAAGATAAAAAAACTCCGCTACCCCCAGCCGTTTATACAAATGGGTTTCCTCATCCCACGGATTCTACTATATTTGTAAATAACCCCCTTATGCAGGTAACAAGTGAAATGGTTGATAAGATGGCGAGATTAGCGAGATTGGAATTCAACGACGCTGATAAAGAAGCCATCCGTCTTGACCTGGAGAAGATGATCGCCTTCGTGGAAAAACTCAATGAACTCGACACGTCCAATGTTGAACCATTGATTCACATGAGTGAATCCGTGAACATATTGAGGGAAGACGAAGTAAAAGGATCAGTTACCAGGGAAGAAGCCCTCCGGAACGCCCCCGATACGGATGGGACCTATTTCAGGGTTCCCAAAGTGATCAGGAAATAGCGTTGTAAGATCAGCCGTCAACATAAACAAAACAGAATTCGATTAATGGAGTCCATCATTCATCTTTCTGACATTCAGAAGAGCTATTACATGGGAAAGCAGGAGTTGAAGGTATTGAAAGGTATCAATCTCGACATCTTAAAAAATGAGTACGTGGCACTAATGGGACCATCAGGTTCAGGCAAAAGTACCCTCATGAATATCCTTGGATGCCTCGACTCTCCTACCGGCGGCAGCTATGTTTTGAACGGTCAGGACGTGAGTAAGATGGCCGACAATGATCTGGCCAATGTTCGTAACAAAGAAATCGGGTTCGTTTTCCAGCAGTTCAACCTACTGCCACGCCTAACCGCTGCTGAGAATGTGGCCCTTCCCCTCGTATACGCCGGCATTTCAAAGAAGACGCGTACAGAAATGGCCATGGAGGTGTTGAACAAAGTGAGCCTCACAGACCGTAGCCACCACAAACCGAATGAACTGAGCGGTGGTCAGTGCCAGCGCGTAGCCATCGCCCGGGCGTTGGTTAATAACCCATCAATTATTCTGGCCGACGAACCTACCGGTAACCTCGATACCAAAACTTCTATCGAAATCATGGAAATTTTCGGTGCCATCCAGGCAGCTGGTAATACCGTTGTGCTGGTAACGCACGAAGAAGACATTGCCAATTACGCCAGGCGCGTGGTGCGGTTGAGAGACGGCATCATTGAAAGTGACCGCAAGAAATCAGAAACGCTGGTGCATGCGTAGCAGGGACCAGGATTCAGGATTCAAAACAAATTAAAGGGGTTGAGAGATCAACCCCTTACTTATTCAAATAACCTGAATCCTGAATCCTGAATCCTGAAAGAATTAAATTGCAGTAACTCAATCTGCAATTATGGCCACCAAAATATACACCCGAACAGGAGACAAAGGCACTACCTCCCTGATTGGCGGTACCAAGGTTCCCAAATCACACCTTAGAATTGAAGCCTATGGCACGGTTGATGAACTCAACTCATATATAGGACTTTGCCGTGATGTTGTTGGTGATGCCAGGCTGAAGGAAATTCTGCTGGAAGTTCAGGACAGACTCTTCACTATTGGTTCTTCGCTCGCATGTGATCCGGTCAAAGAGCCCAAATTGCACATTCCGGATCTGAAAGAGACTGACGTGAAACTGCTCGAGGATGATATTGACAGAATGAATGAGGTAGTTCCACCGATGAAATCTTTTGTATTGCCCGGCGGGCATATCGTCGTTTCGCAACTACATATTGCAAGATGCGTTTGCAGACGGGCAGAGCGCTGTTGTGTAAGACTCGAATTAGAAAGCCAGGAAGTAAACTCACTTATTTTGAAATACCTGAATCGCCTTAGCGACTGGCTCTTCGTGGCCGCACGCTTTGTAAGCCACCAACACCATGCTGTCGAGATTCCGTGGAAACCCAGAACCTAGTTTTGAGTTTATGGTTTAGGGGTTAGAGTTGGGAATTGAGGTATTCTGCTTTTTTCTGAGTAAAAATGCAGACGCTAACGCAACCGCACAACCGAAGAAAGTCATAAAAACAAAAAGTAAGAAATAAGATAGAAAAGATCCCCCTGAACTCAGCTCCAGCTCCTTGAGCTTGGAAGCGACCTGCTCCGGACCGGCGTGAGCGTTTTCCAATTTCTGCAGTTCAAAGGTTTTTAAGGTAGATGCGTATTTCGGATTAATAATTTCGGCATAAGCTGCAAACCATAGGGCCGCCAGCAAACCATAGAGAACGGCCGTTGCCGCGCCGATCTTGAGCCCCTTGGCAAAGTTGATAACGCCCCCATCCTGCTTTCGCTGCAGCCAGACAGCCCTGAACACAAAAAAATAAAATACAAAGGCGGGTACGAGCCGCGAGTACTGGCCAATATCATGCCGGTTGGTATTGTAACCCATGAAATGTTCGAAGAGTGTCCAGACAAGCGTAAAGGTGATGGCCATGATTGCCATTCGCACAGCAGGATATTTCATACCCGAAAATAATTTGTATCCGAAATTTAATCAACCATTCTTCCGTCTTTCATATGAAGATTTCTGTCGCTCATTTGGGCCAGTTCCTCATTATGGGTGACGATTAGAAAGGTTTGTTTGAATTTTTCACGGAGGGAAAAGAATAGCAGGTGCAATTCCCTGGCGTTGGCTGAGTCAAGGTTACCTGATGGTTCGTCGGCGAATACAATCGCCGGCCTATTGATTAAAGCCCGGGCCACGGCGATCCTTTGCTGTTCACCACCAGAAAGCGCATTGGGTTTGTTCTCTCTCCTTTCATGTAATCCTAGCAAATTCAACAGATGGTTGGCTTCGTCAATCACCTCCCTTTTCTTTCTGCCTGCCAGCCAACCCGGGATACAAATATTTTCCAGTGCCGTGAACTCAGGAAGAAGGTGGTGAAATTGAAATACAAAACCGATATGCAGATTTCTGAATTCTGATAGTTTCTTGCCGGTCAGTTTGTCCAGGCGCTGGTTTTCCAGGTAGATCTCGCCCTTGTCTGATTCGTCCAGGGTGCCCAGTATATGCAAAAGCGTGCTTTTTCCTGCTCCGGAAGAGCCCACGATACTCACAATTTCTCCCTTTTTTATAGCCAAATCAACACCTTTTAAAACCGGTAAATTCCCATAAGCTTTTGTGATTCCTTTTGCAACTAATATGCTGCTGGCATTGTCTGGCATAGAGTGGAAAATTAAGGATTTGTTGATAGATTCAACAAAATGCAGGCAATAAGATCCGGCACAACCCGTTGAATGGCAGATTGTGAGGAAGCGGATTTGGTTATTTCGTTTTAACAGCTACATTTGCGAAAAATTTAAAGCAGGAAAAGATGTTCTGGACTCTTGAATTAGCATCCTATTTGGAAGACGCTCCGTGGCCCGCCACCAAAGATGAGTTGATTGATTACGCAATCCGAAGCGGTGCCCCGATAGAGGTGATTGAAAATCTACAGGAATTGGAAGACGAAGGTGAGATTTACGAAGGCATTGACGATATCTGGCCCGACTATCCTTCGCAGGAAGATTTCTTTTTTAACGAAGATGAATATTAGGCTTGTGTCATAAAAGTTTACCCCTCACGGTACCGTGGGGGTTTTTTTATGCAGTAATTTCTATGGTATTTTCTTCGGGATCCAACACTACACTTTCGTAATAGCCATCGCCCGTTCTTCTTGGTTCTCCAATGATGCGGAAACCATCCTTTCTCAATTGCTCAGTTATTAAATCCACTTCCTGTTCTGATCCTACCGAAACTGCAAAATGAATGAGACCAAAATAGGGCTTGCCTGCCTGGTAATTTGTTTCAGCAACACCGGGCATTTGCATCAGCTCAATGCGTGGGCCTTCAGCAAAACTCAGAAAGTAAGATGTGAACTGTTTTTTCGGATTGAAATATTTATTGCCTGCAACGGCATGAAAATACCTGATGTAGAATTCTTTCATGCGCTCCAGGTCGCGCGTCCATATCGCGAGGTGCTCGATTTTCACGCTTACTTCTCCATTTGCTTTACTACAGGTTCAGAAACGCCGGTAAATGAGAAGCCACCGTCATGGAATAAGTTCTGCATGGTGACCATGCGACTGTAATCGCTGAACAGGGTCACACAGTAGTTTGCGCAATCATCTGAACTTGCATTGCCCAGGGGACTCATCTTTTCGGCATAATCGATAAAGCCGTCAAAACCCTTGACGCCACTTCCTGCGGTAGTACGCGTGGGGGATTGCGAAACCGTATTTACCCTTACTTTTTTCTTCAATGCATAATGGTATCCGAAACTGCGCGTTACGCTTTCCAGCAAAGCCTTTGCGTCAGCCATTTCGTTGTAATCAGGGAATACCCGTTGCGCTGCGATATAAGTAAGCGCAACCACACTTCCCCATTCGTTGATTGCATCCATATCCCACGCTGTGCGCAGCACACGATGGAGTGACATGGCAGAAATATCAAGGGTCTTTTGGTTAAACCCGTAGTCCATTTCAGTATAATGCTTGCCCTTTCTCATGTTCAGGCTCATCCCGATGGAATGCAAAACAAAATCAATTCCTCCACCAAAATGCTTCATGGATTCCTCAAACAATTTCTTCAGGTCGTCCATATTGGTGACATCAGCACCAATCACCGGCGCTTTCACGGCTTCAGCAAGCTTATTAATCTCTCCCATTCTGAGTGCAACAGGCGCATTGGTCAAAACAATAGAAGCCCCCTCATCATAACATTTCAAAGCCGTTTTCCATGCAATTGATTTTTCATCCAGGGCGCCGAATATGATTCCTTTCTTTCCTCTGAGGAGGTTGTTTCCCATGATAATAATTTTGGTAAAAATAGTCCAGTTATTTGAAAAAATAGTTTTTGTAACGGAATATGATCAACCCAAATAAGAAGCAAAGCAGGAACACCATTGCCATATTGAGCAGCATAAAAATCAGAAGGCGGGAGAAGCTTTGTGTGGGCCTGACGCGCGTTCTTGTCAACACATAGAAAAGCCATGCAGCCGCCATGAAGGTGAAGATCAACAAAATCCATATGACAGTATGCATGCAGTAGTTTAGGATTAATCGCCGGCCACCATTTCCTTTGCATTCTCCATTGCCTTCGCTGTGGGATTTTCTCCGCTCAACATTCTTGCAATGGCTTCAATGCGTTCTGACTTGTCGAGCAGTTTGATATGCGTTTTGATCTGGCCCTTGATTTCTTTTTTGTACACGAAAATATGTGCAGCAGCGCGCGCCGCAATCTGGGGTTGGTGGGTAATCGCGATAAGCTGATGTGCGGCCGACAAAGATTTCATGAGGAGACCAACCTGTTTTGCGGCTTCACCACTGATACCGGTATCTATCTCATCGAAGATCAACGTTGGTAATTCCATCGAATTTGCAACTAGTGATTGAATGGAAAGCATCAACCGGCTCAACTCACCGCCGCTGGCAACTTTGCGAAGCGGTTCAAAGCGGTTGCTCTTGTTTGCGTCGAACAAAAACTCGATGATGTCGCATCCATCTTCGTGCAGATCACAATGCTGAGCATCTACCTTGAATTGTGCAGATGGCATACCAACCTGTTTCAAGAGTTGATCTACTTCTTTCGTAAACTTTGGCAACCCTTTTTTCCGCTTCGCCGAAAGATCGGCGGCAAGGGAAGTGCACTTGTCGAGCAATAACTTCAATTCCGCTTCTTTTCTGCCGATCTCCTCACCCAGGTTTAAAACTTTGCCTTGTCGTTGTGCAAGGCCTTCCTGGATCCTAATCAGTTGAGCGGTGGTTTGCACATTGTGCTTCTTCAATAGTCTATGGCCGGTAGCAATCCGCTCACCCACTTCTGTCATCCTCTTTTCGTCCACCTGCAATCCACCATTGATGCGGGAAAGGTCATCGGCAATATCCTGCAACTCCACCTGTGCTGACTTTAACCTTTGTTGCAATTCAGGTAGCGCGGCATGATAATTTGAGAGCGGTTGCAATTGTTGCACAATTAATTTCAGTTGCTGAACCAACGGCTGATCACTTTCCTCTAAAGAGAATATCGCCGCATCCAGCGAAGATTTGATTTGCTCTGCATGACTCAGCATTTGCAGCTCCTTGTCAAGCTCTTCCAGTTCATTATCTTTCAAATTGGCAGACTCCAACTCTTCCAGCAGAAATTGATGGTAGTCGAATTCCCGGTTGGCCGCGGCCTGTTCCGCACGTAATGATTCGAGGTCACGCTGCGTAGCCTGGTATTTTTTAAAAGACAACTTATAGTGGGCAAGATCTTCGGCCGTGTGAGCTAATGCGTCTACAACCTGCAATTGGAAATCTCTCTCGCCCAATTCCAGCGTATCGAACTGGCGATGCATATCTACCAGGCGTGTAGCTAGTGACGAAAGCTGCGATAAGTTTACCGGCGTATCATTGATAAAAGCCCTGGATTTGCCGTTGGCTGCAAGTTCCCTGCGCAACACCAGTTCCGGTCCGCCGTCGAGCTCCATATCAGTAAGAAAGTTTGAAATGGCCCTTTCATCCGCCTTATCGAAAACTGCCTCCACCACGCATTTCTTATCCTTGTCGAAAAGCACTGAGCTGTCGGCGCGATTTCCAAGCACGAGGCCCAGTGCTCCCGCGAGTATACTTTTTCCTGCGCCCGTTTCGCCTGTAATAATGTTTAGTCCATGAACGAATTCAATATTCAACGAATCGATGATGGCATAGTTCTGAATAAATAATTTTTGCAGCATAACCGAGAATGATCCAAAAATAGCTTTTGTGAGGCATGGCGCCAAGGCGAAAAATGAGCCGCTAAAGAATGTGCAAAAAAAAGGGATACGGTCAACCGTATCCCAATTTTACTATGATCAAAACAAAAATGACTAGCTAATCGCAAGTGAATCGTTCAACTCAGAATCGATCAGGATCCTGCCGCAGTTTTCACAAACGATGATTTTTTTGCGCTGCTTGATTTCACTTTGCTTTTGAGGTGGAATCGCGTTGAAGCATCCGCCGCAAGCATCTCTCAACACTGGCACTACTGCCAATCCGTTCCTGTAAGTCTTGCGAATCCTGTCATAAGAAGCAAGTAAACGCAGATCTACTTTTTCTCTTGCTTCGGTTGCCTGTTTGCGGTAGTGATTCTCTTCCTTTTCTGTGTCAGCGATGATCTTTTCGAGTTCACCTTTCTTATGCTTCAAATTTCCTTCCTTATTTGCAACGGCCTTTTTTGCATTTTCCAGCAACTTGGCTTTCTCAGCGATTTCTTCGTGAGCGTCCTTGATATGCTTTTCCGCAAGGCGTTCTTCAAGGGTCTGCATTTCGATCTCCTTGTTGATCGCTTCGAACTCCCTGTTGTTTTTTACGTTCGTGCTTTGCTTCTCGTATTTCTTGATCAGGGCCTGCGCATCTTTGATTGTATTTTTCTTTTGCTCAATGAAGTCGTTGATGCCATTGATCTCTTCCTCGATGCGGGTTTCCCTTGCATGCAATCCCTGAATCTCGTCTTCCAAATCACTTACCTCCATCGGCAGTTCGCCTTTGAGGATCTGGATTTCGTCTAGCTTGGATTCAATTTTTTGTAAGGTGAGGAGAGATGCTAATTTTTCTTCAACTGAGAACTCTTTAACGTGCGCCATAGTTAGAAGTAATAATTGATGGGGTTGGTGATCGCCCCTGTTTTAAGGACGGCAAAGTTATGAAATTTTTGTTGCAATACCTGCTGTAGCAGATCTATCGTAAACTGTTCTGATTCATAGTGCCCGATATCGGCAATGACCATTTGCCCATTGGCATCAAAAAACTCGTGATATTTGACGTCAGCGGTCACAAAAAAATCCACATTCGCTCGTAAGGCATTGGATATCAAAAAACTACCCGCGCCACCGCAAAGCGCAACCTTCCGAACAGGCTTACCGGTAAGGGCAGTATGCCGAACCACCTTCAACCCGAACTGAGACTTCAGCAGCTCCAAAAATGCAGCTTCCGTCATAGAGTGGGGTAATTCACCCACCAGTCCGGACCCGATATCCGGGACAGGATTGGCTAAACTGACTACGTCATAAGCTATCTCTTCATAAGGATGGTTTTCACGCATCGCGTTCAAGACCGCATTCAGCAGGTAAGAGGGAAAGACAGCTTCGAACCTCGATTCCTTTTCTTCATGCAGTTTTCCAATTTCTCCAACAAAGGGATCTGCGCCCTCTCCTGCCTTGAAACTGCCCGTACCATCTGCAACAAAACCGCAATCGCTGTAATTCCCAATGTGACCAGCCCCGGCTTCAAAAATGGCTGACCTTAATTTTTCGAGATGGGCCACGGGAACAAAACAAAAGAGCTTCATGAGCAAGCCTGGCTTGGGGGAGAGCACCTTCCGGTTGATCAATCCAAGCCTGTCCGCAATTCTGCCGTTTACGCCTGAAAGCAGGTTGTCAAGATTCGTATGAATGGCGTAAATGGCAATATCGTGCCTGATGGCAAGGATCACAGATTTTTCCACATAATTTTTCCCCGTAATTTTTTTCAGTCCGCCAAAGATGATCGGATGATGGGCAACGATGCAGTTGGCGCCTCTGTGAATTGCTTCTTCCACCACTTGTGGTGTGGCGTCAAGTGCGCAAAGAATACCGGAGCATGGCCAGGATGGGTCACCCGTAAGCAGCCCCGCATTGTCGTAGCTTTCTTGTAAAACAGCTGGGGCAAGCGTTTCAAGGTATCGAGCAACCTGGCCAATGTTCATGTGGAAAAAAAATGAACCATAAAAATATGACTTCTAAAAAATCGTCCAATATGAATTTTGTCGTATGCCTCAATAGCGCATCTTTGCAAAACTGAATGGGGACCTCGAAGGCACGATATGAAGAATACCGGCAATTGATGAGAAAGATTGCCGATCTCAGGTTTGCGAATGCCGTTTTGCAATGGGACCAGGAAACCTATCTTCCTGTGCAAGGTGCTCAATTCCGGGCGCAACAGATCGCAACGCTCAGCGAAGCGGCGCATGAACTTTTTATTTCAGATAAACTGGGAGACCTGCTCAAATCACTGAATGAGTCGAACGATTTGTCGGCGACTGAACAAAGCAATATAAGGCTGACGCTGGAAGACTACGACAAGCAAAGAAAATTCACACCTGCTTTTGTTCGAAAATTATCAGAATCTTCAAGTATTGCTTTCCACGCCTGGATTGAGGCAAGAAAGCAGAATTCTTTCGATCTTTTTAAACAACCACTCGAAACGTTGGTCGAACTCAAACGCCAGGAGGCAGCGCTGCTTGGCTATACCGGCCATTGCTACGATGCACTGCTTGACGCCCATGATAAGGGATCTACTGTAAGACAGCTGGATGCACTGTTTGGAGAATTGAAGAAGCCTTTGAGTAAAATGTTGGACGAGATCATGAAACGAGGTCCCGTTAACACCAGTTTTCTTCGCCAGTATTTCGACAAAGAGACGCAGTGGAAATTCGGGCTGTTGGTGTTGGAGAAAATGGGCTATAACTTCAAAGCCGGCCGCCAGGATATTTCAGAGCATCCCTTTACAATCAGCTTTAGTCCACAGGATGTGCGGATCACGACAAGAGTCAACGAAAATGATTTCTGCAGCATGCTTTGGAGTTGTATACATGAAGGCGGACACGCGCTGTACGAACAGGGTCTTCCCCCGGACGAGTATGGATTACCGTTAGGAGAAGCTTGTTCATTTAGTATCCATGAATCTCAAAGCAGGATTTGGGAAAATAATATTGGCAGGGGCCGTGCATTTTGGAATCATTTCTATCCACTGCTGCAGGAAGCTTTTCCGGATTCGTTTGGATCTGTGACAAAGGACGAGTTCTTCCTGGCGATAAATGAAGTAAGACCGTCGTTGATCAGGACCGAAGCCGACGAACTTACCTACCATTTTCATATAATGATCAGGTATGAATTAGAAAAAAAGTTAATGGAAGGTTCAATAGATGTGGCTGACATTCCAGCTTTTTGGAACGATTCTTACATGGATTACCTGGGTGTGGTTCCACCCGATTTCAAGCAGGGTTGCCTTCAGGATGTGCATTGGAGCCATGGTAGTTTTGGGTATTTTTCCACTTATAGCACAGGCAGCCTTTTTGCCGCCCAGTTTTATGCCGCTATGGACACTGAATTGAAGGGTTTGGACAACTCAATTGAAGCTGCTGATTTTGAATCTGTTCGGACATGGCTAGGCGAAAAAATTTACCGATTTGGAAGGCAGTTTACGAGCCAGGAAATTTGCAATAAAACCAGTGGAAAACCGTTACAAATTGAGTATTTTACACAGTATTTGGCGGATAAAATGCTTACCGCACCGGCCCTTTAAAACATACCTTATGCGAAAAAACTACCCCATACTTTTTCTTGCTTTATTGGTGGCATTCGCCATCGGTATGGGAAGCTGCTCAAAGAAAGTTGAAGAGATCAAAAAGAACATCGTCGTGGATGCCATGACAGGTGGTCGCTGGTTGGTTCAAACTTTTACCGATGGTGACAGTGACATTACTGCCCAATTTGCCAGCTATGAATTTCAGTTTTATTCCAACGGTACTGTGACCGGATTTAAAGGAGCTGAAACCAGCAACGGCACCTGGATCGGGGATCCCAATGCTCTGACCATCTATTCCAATTTTCCTGCTGCCAACGATACCATAATGAAGCTTAACGATACCTGGAAAATTACCAACAACACCTTCACTATGGTTGAGGCAAAGCCTTCAAACGGAACGCGTTTGGCTTTTCTCAAACTAGTTAAAAAACCTTAGACCCGATCGAGTTCTGATCGCCCTTCCAATCACTTTATCCTGCTGAACGAAACCCATTCATGATCTTGAAAACCAACTACCCGAAAGGCTAAGAGTTAATATTCTAATCCAGCCGGGCAGCCAATTTGCTTATGTGCTTAATCGTCATCACCACCCGTATGAACAAGACCTTATCATGCCTTCGCGGCCAACCTTCGTTCAGGCCCAGTCGTAATATTATTCATATTACTCCCTCCACTAACCCAAAAAATCAATTCTTAAGCTTTCCACATTAAGCCCAACTTGAAAACACTACTGCTTATCATATCATGCCTTTGCTTTTCATATGCGTTCTCGCAACCCGTTGCCTCATTTACCAGTGATAAAACTTCTGGCTGTGCACCCCTGATTGTAAAATTCACCAGCACGAGTACCGGCAATCCCACCCAGGAAGTATGGGATCTTCAAACAGGTGGACTGCCGTCGGGACATGTGGTGACCGGCGTTTATAACAACCCGGGGACCTATACTGTAACCCTGGTTGTAAAAAATGCTTCAGGCACAAATGCCGTTACAAAAACAGATTACATTACCGTATTTCCTTCACCCGTAGCGAGCTTTTCTGTTGACCGAACCGTGGGATGTAATCCGGTGACGGTCAATTTCACAGATCATTCAACGTCTGCAGCAGGTGCTATCACCAGCTGGGTATGGGATTTTGGAACACAACCGCCTTCCGGTTCAAGTGGTGCACCGTCAGCGCAACACACGTACACCGCACCAGGTTACTATTCACCATCACTTACAGTCACGAGTTCCAACGGATGTTCAACGAGAGTTACCAACTCCAGGCTGATCAGGGTGGTGCAGGGAATTGATGTGGATTTCAAAGACAAACCGACAACAACCTGTAAACCCCCATATAATATTCCCATCACGAATGAAACAAGCGGCCCGGGTACGTTGAATTATACATGGCATTTCAATGGTAACACCAGCAACCTGGAAGATATCACGGCATCATACAATGCACCGGGCACCTATCCAGTCACACTTGTAGCTACAAGTAACCTGGGCTGTATTGACAGCGCGACAAAAAATATTACGGTCACACCGTATAACAGCAGTTTCGCATTGAATTCGGCCGATACCGCCTGTCCGAACCAGGACCTGACATTTACGAACACTTCATCGCCCAGACCAACGAAATTTACCTGGGACTTTGGAGACGGCACTTCCATTGGCGCACAACAGCCGGTTAAATCATATCCTACTGCCGGAACATACGTGGTACAACTGTTGAATGACTTTACCAATTGTAAGGATACTGTTCAAAAGACAATTACGATTTCTGACCACATTCCAACTGATATCATTGCAACGAACAATAAAGGGTGTAAGGCGCCATTAGAAGTAAGTTTTCAGTCCACAACCCCATCTAACCAGGTATTGAGCTATAGTTGGGATTTTGGAGACAATTCACCAGGAAGCGCTGAGGCCAATCCCAAGCATATTTACACCACGCTTGGTAGCTATACCGTCACGCTTAATATTGTGACTGTTGGAGGTTGTACGGCACAGTCAGTGAAGACTAAATTTGTTGAAATATTTCCCGGCAATTTGTTCTTAACTGGTGTCCCGGCCAGTGGCTGTTCACCGTTTTCGTTTTCACCTGTTGCAGTTTCCACAACTCCTGACCCAATCGTGAGCTATGCCTGGGATTTTGGTGATGGCGGCACCAGCACTTCTCCTACTCCTACACATTTGTATACAGGCGTAGGTAAATTTCCTGTAAAGCTTACAGTGAATACTGCAGGAGGATGTTCATTGTCGACATCCGTAACTAATGCTGTTGAAGTGGGAACACCGCCGGCTACTGTTGATTTCACCTCATCTACGCCCACGCCTTGTGCGACGGGGGGCGTACAGTTTAGTGCCACTTCTTCTCCTCCGGCAACGGATTATCTCTGGGATTTCGGAGATGGTACAGCCCTGGTTGGAGGGGACAAACCGCTACACAATTTTTCAGACACTGGTTTCTTCACCGTAACACTTTATGCGGTCAACAACGGTTGTTCGAAACCGATGGTCAAGCCAAATTATGTGCACGTGCTTGCACCACTCGCACGGTTTACGAGCGCTGTCACCAATTGCATGAATCCGTTGGGTATTACATTTACAAATACCTCTAAGGTAAACCCGGCCCTGGGGCCCGTGACTTATACCTGGAATTTTGGAGATCCTGGTATTCCGAATTCAAACGCTGCAAATCCACCTCCTGTGTTGTATCCGGATACAGGAAGATACGTCGTGAGCCTGCAGGTTACGAATGGAGCTTGCACGCACACGTATACTGATACCGTTCGTGTCACTTTGCCCCAGGCTAACTTCAGCATTTCTAAATCTGCGCTCTGCCGATTTGAAAAGGTGATCTTTAAGGCAACTGGTGATACCAGCAAGATTAGCACTTACAGTTGGTCGTTTAATGGTGGACCTGCAGTGAACAGACCTTATCAAATTGACACCAGCTTTGCACCAACGGGCAATTATAGTGTTACGTTGAATGTGGTGGATAAGAATGGATGTCCGGGAACCACGACGATTCCCAATGCCGTCACGGTGACGGGACCAACAGCCAAATTCGGAACCAACGCGCCTGGCGGGTGTAATAATACTACCATTACCTTTCTCGATTCTTCAACTTCGGCAGTCCCAATCAAAGAATGGAATTTCAATTTTGGTGATGGTCCTTCACCACCATTTACTGTTGGACCATTTACGCACAAATACACCAAGCCGGGTATTTATGGCGTAAAGCTCACAGTGACAGATAATGCAGGATGTACAGACACTGCAACATTGAGAACACCGATTGGTATAACCGTGCCAAAGGCCGGATTCAAAGGAGATTTCAATACTTTCTGCCCCGGTGTGGATTATCAATTCACTGATACATCAAGGGGAGCCAATCTGCAATACACCTGGGATTTTGGTGATGGTGTGAAATCTAATTTGAGCAATCCAAAACACACTTTTGCCGGCCCTGATAAACAATACACGGTGAAACTGCACATTATTGATAATGTGGGTTGCGCTGATTCTACCACCGTGCAGAATTTCGTGCATATTCTGAAACCCACTGCGGCCTTTACTTTCAAGGACACTGCATCCATCTGTAGCTTACTGGAAACTTCATTCTTCTTTGGAGGAAAAGACTACAGTGATTTTTACTGGGACTTTGGCGATAGTACACAGTCGATCTCCATGAATCCGCAGCACTTCTACAACACTTTTGGACAGTATACGGCTACTCTATATACGATTGGTAATGGAGGCTGTTATGACTCTGCACAAAGGGTCGTTAACCTGTATAACCCGGCAACAACCGCGCAGGCAACTTATAATCCACTTTCGGCATGTAATCAAATCACAGTCGATTTCAATATTACCACCCCACCCAATACTACATTCAGTTTCTATTTTGGCGACAGTAAATGGGATTCCACGCAGAACAAAGTGCTTCAACACTTATATGACAGACCAGGATATTATCAACCCGTAATCTTATTGAAAGATCAGTACGACTGTCTCGCCGCGGTCAACGGTGTCAGCGGGAATGTATCCGTATTTGGTTCACTGCCTTTATACAATATCGATTCCACAAAATTCTGTGATACGGGCGTGGTGAATATCACCAATTTCACCATTTCAAACGATCCGATCGTTTCTCACACCTGGGATCTTGGTGATGGATTTACAAGCACCGACAAAGATATCAGGCATGTATATACGCAATCTGGGCTTTACCCGGTGACGCTTACGGTGCAGACAGAAACGGGTTGTATTAACTCGCTCACGGATACCGTGCTGGTGTATAGAACACCCGATCCGTCCATTCAAGCGCCTGATGAGATTTGTGTTGACGCGAAAACGGCTATCAACGGCTTGCTTGCCCAACCTGATACTGCTATCAGCTGGCTTTGGCAGTTTGATCCTACGCGGGGCTCTACCACACAGAATAATATTGTTGCTTATAACAAGGTGGGCGACTATACGCTCAGTGTCCAGGCCGCGAACCTGTTAGGATGTAAGGGCTCAGCGACCAAACCGCTTGTTGTGCATGCTAACCCCACCGTACAAACGAAGAATATTACGATCCCAATCAAGGGCTCTGCCTTGTTGCCTGTCACCTATAGCTCCGGCGTTACAACTTATACCTGGCAGCCTCCAACCGGCCTGAGCTGTGCTGACTGTGCCATTCCTACGGCGTCACCGGAAAGTACAACGACATACAAGATCACTGTGTCTGACAGCAATGCGTGCGCAGCGAGCGCAAACCTGACGGTATCCGTGGTTTGCTCAGACAAAAACTATTTTGTTCCGAATACATTCTCACCCAATGGCGACGGCATGAACGATGTGTTCTATCCGCGTGGTAATGCACTTACGCGCGTGGCTCACATGCAGATCTTCAACCGGTGGGGACAACTGATATTTGAGCGAAAAGATTTTTCAGCCAACGATGCATCTCAGGGATGGGACGGAAAGGTGAACGGACAGTTGGCGCCACAGGATGTATATGTATTTATCGTAGACTTTATCTGTGAAAACTCCCAGATCGTGCCTTACAAAGGAAATGTGGCGCTGATCCGGTAATGAATATACCCAAATTGCAAATGCTTAACCAGGCACCGATGAAAAGGAATGAAGTTTTGGTAAATCGGGGAATCACGAAGACTCGCAAGCGTTGGTTGCGAAGCATTCCGCTTTGTAAGCTGGTGCCCGCAATCATGATCATGATTTGTGCGCAGCATTCCCGTGCGCAGGATTTGCATTTTTCCCAGTTTTTTGAAGCGCCGCTGCTGAGAAATCCGTCACTGGCAGGAATTTTTGCCGGCGATTTTAGAGCACAAATGGTTTATAGAAATCAGTGGGCAAGTGTGACAACGCCTTATCAAACGGCTTCATTAAATTCGGAATACAAATTCCCCGTGGGGAAAGGAAATGATTTCATGACCGGGGGCTTGCAGATCTTATGGGATCGCGCAGGCACTGTTGCACTAACAACCACTCACCTGCTGCCTGCCATCAATTACCACAAGTCACTTTCGGATGAGCATAACAGTTATCTTTCGCTCGGCTTCATGGGAGGGTTTGTGCAACGCACACTCGATCGCTCAAAAGTGACAACCAATAACCAGTTTGATGGTTTTTCCTACAACGGTTCACTGCCAGATGGCGAAAATTTCGTCAATAACTATGCTTTCTTTGATGCGAGTGTAGGGATGAGTTATAATGCATCATTCGGTCCGAATGAACAAAACAATTACTTCCTTGGCGTAGCTTATCATCACTTCAATAAGCCTATCAATTCTTTTTATCAAACACTTCAACATATTCCAAAATGGGTAGTGTCGGGAGGTTTGAGACTGAACGTAAGTGACATCTCCTACATGACGCTTCAGGGCGATTACTCAAAACAGGGTCCCTTCAGGGAAATTATCGCGGGTGCGATGTATTCATACAAATTGGATGACGATGAGAAACCACAATACGTTATTCACGGTGGAGTCTACCTGCGCTGGGATGATGCGTTTATTCCCGTGGTAAAGCTCGACTATCAGCCCTTCTCAGTGGCGTTCAGTTATGACGTCAATATAAGTCCGCTCAGGACCGGCAGCCAGGGTCGTGGTGGATTCGAATTTTCCGTGACATATATTACATTTTTTGACAGAGACAATAGTACGAGAGATAAAGTGAGGTGTCCGAGGTTTTAGGCTGATTGTGGATTGTTGTACCTCAACATTTGAATTTTTAATTTTTACTTTTGACTTTTCTATGCAGATCCAAATCGGCCAACTGGCGCCAGACTTTACGCTTTACGATACCGAAAAAAAGCAGCACTCACTGCATGATTATAAGGGTTCCAATGTACTGATCCTTTTCTTCCCACTCGCGTTCACGAGCACCTGTACCAAAGAGCTTTGCTCGGTCAGGGATAATATCGCCTTCTATAATAACAGTAATGCGCAGGTGCTGGGCATATCCGTCGATTCGGTATATACCCTTGGGAGGTATAAGTCGGACCAGGGATTGAATTTTACGCTTCTGAGCGACTTTAATAAAGAGGTTAGTGCGCAATATGGCAGCCTCTATGAAACCTTCGGTTTGGGCATGAAAGGGGTGAGCAAGAGATCAGCGTTTATCATTGATAAAGAAGGTGTTATACGGTATGCGGAGGTGCTGGAAAATGCCAGTGAAGTTCCCAATTTCGAGGCCATTCAAGGCGTATTAGGAAGACTAACCTGAAAAGCTAATATTCTGAAAATCAACACCTATTTGCAATAAATTTAGACAACTTACCGTTCAATAAAATGCTAAAATCCTTGCAGGGGCGGAAAAGCCTTAGTATTTTGTTAGGCGATGTCCTAAATTTGAATTAATGAAGAACTTTACATTGTTGCTTCTTATTGGTCTAGGTTTCACACTCTCTGCCCACGCGCAGTCCAGGGTACAGCCTGCCTTTCAGGAGAGTACGGTAAAGTTGATCAAATTCTACCCCAACCCCGCGACCTCTATCATTAATTTCGAATTACAAAAGGACAATTCCGACAAGACTTATTCCTTCCAGATTTATAATTTTATTGGAAAGAAGGTTTACGAGTCCCAGAATTTCGGGCAAAAGACCCAGGTCAACCTGACCGACTTCAATATGGGCGTTTATATTTTCCAGCTAAAGGACAGGACCGGTAAGGTTTTGGAGTCGGGTAAATTCCAGGTGTCCAAATAATTAATTCCATTTATTCAACCTGCAGCACCACAAATTTGAGGTAGTGTGTGTTTTCCAACCCCCAAACAATCGGGTGATCCGGCGATTGTGATTGAAAGCAAAGTTCCCGAATTCTTCTACGTGCATCTTTAGCCGCATGTCTCAGGGTATCGAGAAATAATTCAGGAGAAACCAAACTCGTGCAGGATGAGGTCACCAGGAACCCGCCGGGTTTTACCAATTTCATTCCTCTCAGATTGATCTCTTTATAACCGGAAACTGCCCTGGCAATATGTTCCCTGCTCTTTGTAAATGCAGGTGGATCCAACATCACTACATCCCACTTGCGATTTTCTTTCGACCATTGTTTCAATAGATCAAAGGCGTTGACGCATTCAAAGCCCGCGATATTTTGAAGCCCATTCAATTCAGCATTTCTTCTGGCCATTTGAATTGCATTATCGGAAATATCCAGGCCCAGCACAGATTTGGCGCCATAATGAGCTGCGTGCAGTTCGAAGGTCCCGGTATAACAGAAAGCGCCCAGCACATCCGCACCTTTAACCAGTTTTGAAATGTACTTGCGATTGTCCTGTTGATCCAGGAAATAGCCCGTCTTTTGTCCGTTCAGAAGATCAACATGAAATTTCACATCGTTTTCATTAATCACAATTTCTGTTGGAAAGGGTTGCGAAAGAAATCCCTTTAGTTGTTGCATGCCTTCGAGTTCCCGCACAGGCACATCGTTCCTTTCCATGATGCCTTTCGGCGAAAATATTTTTTCGATGGCTTTCACGATCGCAGGCTTCCACTTATCGATCCCGAGCGCCAGCGTCTGTAGCACGAAGTAGTCATTGAACTTGTCGATGATCAGTTGCGGCAGATCATCTGCTTCGCCGAATACAAGCCTGCAGTTTTCAATATATCCAATCTGTTTTCTGTATGCCCAGGCCTGTGAAATGCGCCTTAAAAAAAATTCATCGTTGATCTCCTCATCTTTTTTTCGCGTGAGTAGGCGAACATTGATCTGCGATTTAGAATTGTAATATCCTCTGCCAAGGAATTTTTGATTACCCCCGAATACCTCTACAATGGCGCCATCTTCCGGCTTTCCCTCAATACGGTCAAGCTCATTTGAGAATATCCACGGGTGTCCGTCTGCAACCCTTGAGCCGATATTCTTTCTCAGAAAAATTTTCGCCATGCGCTAAAGTTAGCCTATCCGTGATATTCAGGTGCGCGATTGTGCACATCTATTTTGGTTAACAGGATTGGTATTTTCACAACAATCCTTATTTTTAAGAAAATATCATTGTATGAGAATCCTTTACAAATCATTTGTTACTCTTAGCGCAGCTTCTGTATTTGCATTGGTACTTGCATCGTGCGGAGCCTCCCGTCACAGCGATGGTTTCAGCTATCAAACTAACGGTACCGGATTGGATATGAGTGCGGGCGACAAACCTAAACCCATTGCGAACACTTCGCAGGAATCTCAACAAACTGCAGCACCGTCTACAACTGCAACAGTAGATGCACTCGCTACAGACAACCAACTTACACCAACTGATCAGCAGAAACTGAACAACATCACCGAAATGGTGAAAGCTGAATATCAGAAACAGGAAGCCGCCAGAAAAGCTTCAGGTAACACAACGCCGGTAACGGCAGGTGAACTGGTAAAAAATGTGGGACAACAAATGGCCGTGAGTGGAAATACCACCGAGAAAGAGGCAAAGAAATTTATGTCACTCGACAAACTCGCGAAAAAGGTTGACAAACTGACTAAGAAACATGCTTCAGACAGCTTTCTTGGTTCAGGCACAACCCTTCTTTTCGCAGTGATCGCTCTGGCCGGTTTGGTAATAGGAATTTTTGTGAACTGGATTGGCTGGGTAATATTCGCAGTCTTTGGTGCACTCTGGCTATTCCGTAAACTTTCATAGAAGAATTTTCATTTTATATCCGAATGACCGTTAGACCAGGGTTTAACGGTCATTTTGGCTTAAAGGGGTTGATTGGCTTAAGATTTGACACCTTATTTTTGCCACAAATTTTATTGGATACATGCAAAAGAAACACCATAATACAGCTGATAATCAAGATATTAATAGTAACGGCGGAGTAGGCGACCTGAACACGGATGAGAATATGGCAGGAACATTTCACCTCAACGAAGAAGTTGAAGAGGAAACTGACCTGGAGAAGCTCAGGGCCGAATTGGAAGAGCAGAAGGACAAGTACCTGCGACTTTACGCCGATTTTGACAATTTTAAGCGAAGGACTGCGAAGGAAAGGCAGGAGTTCATACAAACCGCCGGCAGAGACGTCATTGGGTCCCTGCTCCAGGTGCTGGATGATTGTGATCGCGCAGAAAAACAAATGAATTCAAGCGATGATATTGACGCCATTCGTGGAGGTGTACAACTGGTTTTTGGTAAGCTGAGAAACGCCCTCCAGTCACGTGGACTCAGGCCGATGGAAAGCATCGGACAACCGTTCAACCCCGACCTTCATGAGGCCATTACGGAAGTGCCCGCACCCACACCCGAAGCAAAAGGGTTGGTGCTGGATGAGATTGAAAAAGGTTATTACCTCAACGACAAGATCATTCGTTTCGCCAAGGTGGTAGTTGGGAAATAAGGAATTTGTTTCAACAAAATGAAGAAGAACTAAAAACTGTTCATGGCCAAGAGAGATTATTACGAAATCCTGGGATTAAACAAGAGTGCTTCACCCGATGAGATCAAAAAAGCCTATCGCAAGGTTGCAATGCAACATCACCCCGATAGAAATCCTGGAGATAAAGCAGCAGAAGAAAAATTTAAGGAAGCGGCAGAAGCTTACGAGGTTTTGAGTGATGGCGATAAGCGTTCGCAATATGATCGCTTTGGACATGCAGGACTCAGCGGCAATGGCCGTGGCTTTGGCGGACATGGCATGAACATGGAAGATATCTTCAGCCAGTTTGGTGATATTTTCGGCGACGATATTTTCGGCAGTTTCTTCAGCGGTGGCCGGCAGGCGGGTAGCCGTGGCCGTGGCATCCGCGGTTCAAACTTGCGTATCAAGATCAAATTGAATTACGAGGAAATTGCGAAGGGTGCCAGCAAAACGGTGAAGGTTAAGAAATATGTAACCTGCACTACCTGTCATGGAAGCGGCGCAAAAGATAAAAGCTCCATACAAACTTGCGGTACCTGCGGCGGCAATGGCCAGGTAAGAAAAGTATCAAATACTTTTCTCGGTCAAATGCAAACCGTGTCTACCTGCCCAACCTGCAATGGCGAAGGCACAACAATTACGAACAAATGCGTTCACTGCAAGGGCGAAGGCAGAATTTATGGAGAAGAAACGGTTACACTGGAAATTCCTGCGGGCGTCCAGGAAGGCATGCAGCTCAGCCTGAGCGGCAAAGGAAACGCAGGTGAACGAGGCGGCCCCGCCGGTGACCTGATCATTTTGATAGAAGAAGAATCACATCCCCAGCTTCAGCGTGACGGATTAAATGTTGCGCTGGATTTGCATATTTCTTTCCCTGATGCTGTTTTCGGTACGCAACTGGAAGTTCCAACCATCGATGGTAAAGCGAAAATCAAGATCCCTCCCGGCACACAGAGTGGAAAGATTTTCAGGTTGAAGGGCAAGGGTTTTCCAGGTGTGAATTCATATGAAAAAGGTGATCAGCTGATTCACGTCAACGTTTGGACGCCTCAAAACCTAAGTCATGAAGAGAAGACGGCAATTGAGAAAATGCAGGAATCTCCAAATTTCCAACCCAAGCCGGAAAAAACAGAAAAGAGCTTTTTTGACAAAGTGAGGGAAATGTTTGGCTAGAATTTATTCACCCTTTTTCTTTTTCTTACCCACGCCGGCGGTATATATTTTTTTGGCCCTGGTGACAAGGTCGTAGAATTCTTTTTCGAGCGGATCAGTTTCGTCGATAGAATTCTTAGTAAGTACCAGCAGCTCGTCCCAGCCTGATTTCTTGATGTATTTGCAATCTCTTAAGAGGCTGCCAAACATAGCCACGGAAGTAGCAAACCGGATATAAGGATCCTCTTCTTCAAATTCCTGAAATTGGAAGGGACATTTGTAATTGAAATATTTTGATTCTTTTTTGCCAGGCAAACGATAATGCAGATTCACTGAAGCAATCGACTTATTCTTTAATTCCTCGTCCTTGAAATTGATATTCCGGTTAGAAGGTACAATCTCAAATATTGCCATCAGCGAGTGGCCTGAACCCACTTCACCACCTTCAAGGTTAAGCGAAGTATCAGCCAACGCACTACGTTTATTGTCGAATCCAATCAATCGATATTCACTCACCAGGTTCGGATCAAAAGACACATTCATGTACACATCATCAGCAACTGCATACAAGGTCTGAGTAAGTTCTTTCACCAACACCTTCTCTGCTTCTTTTTCGTCGTCGAGGTAAGCAAAGTTCCCATTCCCTTTCTTTGCAAGCACTTCAATCTTTGAGTCCTTATAGTTGCCCATTCCCACGCCAAGACAAGTGAGATAAATACCGGTCTGTTTCATTTTCACGATCAGGTCTTCCAATTCCAACTCGCTCGTTTGACCAATATTGAAATCGCCATCTGTAGCAATGATCACCCGGTTATTTCCACCCTTTATGAACTTGCTCTGTGCAAGACGATAGGCCTGCCTGATCCCCGCCTCACCGGGTGTAAATCCAGCAGGATTTAGATTTTCGATGGCTTCAATGATTTTCTGTTTCTCGTTCCCTGCTGTGGGTTGCAACATCACACCCACCACGCCACCATAAACTACAATTGAAACCGTATCTATCGGCCGCAGATTTTCCACCAGCTTTTGAAATGCAGCCTTTAGCAGTGGCAGGCGGTTTGGCATGTCCATCGACCCAGACACATCTATCAGGAATACCAGGTTGGAAGGTGGAATTTTTTCAAGGTTGATTTTTCTTGAATTAACCTGCAGAAATAAAAGTTGATTCTGATCATTCCAGGGGCAACCAGTCAGGTGGGAATGCGCTTCAAATAAACTGTCCGATTTGGGGGTCGCATAATTCAGATTAAAATAATTAAGCATCTCCTCAATTCGAACGGCATCAAACGGAACAACGCTGTTCATGTTAATGAACCTCCTAACGTTGCTGTAAGATGCGCGGTCAATATTCAGTGTCAATCCGGTGACGGGAAATTTATCGGCTTTCAGAAATTCATTTGGAACAATGCTGTTATAAGTCTCATCTCCAACACTGGCATTTCTTTCGAGAGTACTCGCGAAATTTCGTGTCAGTGAAATGAGATGCTTTTTTTGAAGACTTGCGGTGAATGGCAACATCTTCATCACCACGTTCAGGTATTGGGAGGTTTTGATTTTTACCGAATAGGGCTCGTAGCCGTCAATGGTAAAACTCAGGCTATCCGTTTCCTTCGAAGTCAGGATTCCAAAAGCGCCCCCGATACCCGAGGCATAAGGAAGGCCGGTGGAATGAAGGATAATCTTTACATTTTGAAGCGGGGTGTTCTTTTCATCCCTTACTTCTCCCCTTATGTAGTATTGAGCCGAAAGAGAAATAGGTATATAGAGAATCAATAATATGAAAACAAGTTTTCTCACAAGGGCAAAGCATTTGATTTTTAAGCGAAAATTGGATTGGTCAGCATACCTGATGCTATAACGTCAAAATTAGTAAAAACTTATGTTTCAACCAGTTGAAAGATGCCTGGGATATTCCTTCCCAAACCATCATAATCCAACCCGTAGCCAACCACAAATTTGTCGGGTACGGTAAAACCGAGGTAGTGAATTTCAATTGGATAGATCGTCGTCTGCGGTTTGTGCAGGAGAGCCGCAATCTTTAAAGATGCGGGTTGTTGGTGTTCAAGTTGAGGTAAAAACTGACTGAGTGTTCTTCCGGTATCAATAATGTCTTCAAGAATTACGACGTGTCTTTGATAGATATCCGTATCAAGACCGATTGACGTAATTACGCTTCCCGTAGATTTTGTACCCTTATAAGATGCGAGCCTGATAAAGCAAATCTCAGCAGGTACGGTAAGTTTTCTAAACAGGTCTGCAGCAAACATAAATGAACCATTCAGGATGCCAACAAAAATCGGATGCTTCTCTGCGTAATCACGGTCAAGGGCATGCGCAATGGCAGCGACTTTCTCATCGATGGCTGCGGCCGACAAATAGGGTTCGAATGTTTTGTCGTGGACGCGAATGGTTTCCATTATTAATTTTTGTAGATGATCAACTCCTGTCCAACTTTCAGATCATCACTGGTGAGCCGGTTCCATTCTCTGATCTGTTCCTGCTTCACGTCGTATTTTTTAGCGATGCTGTAGAGCGTTTCCCTTGTTTGCACCACGTGTTTTTGTGCTTGCAGCGCCGCCTCATGTATCACTGCCACTTCTTTCTTTGGCGGCCTCTCAGAAACGAGAACAGGTCTGGCATCTGCGGTTGTTTTGAGAAAGAGTCGTTCTCCGGAAGCCGGTTCCATCGAAGGTTCCAGCAGGTTGTATTTCATCAGGCTGCTAAGCCGAACACCTTCTTTCTGCGAAATATCGTATAACGTTTCACCTTCTTCAACAATATGGAAATCATTTTCGCCATGTTTGCGTTTTCGCTGAAGATAGATTAGCTGATCCTTCTCCAGCACGTTGATATTTTCATCAAGGTCGTTGAAATCAACCACGTGTTTCAATCTCACGTCATATTGATCTGAAATGGCAAGCAGGGCAGTTCCCTTCTTTGCATAAATAACCTTGGTATCGTTGATGCGAAATTCGCCATCGGGATAACTAACGGGTTTTGCCAATGGCGGTGTCTCAGGGCTGGGGGTTGCCTTGCTATCTATGTTGTTCAACACAGGCGGCATGTTGCTATCGGCTGCAGACGAGGATTGTGTTGAGGTTTGAACCGGATTCCCATTTTTGGAATTATTCTTCGCAACCAATGGCCCATTGTTAGTCATTTGTTTTTTTCCTATGGCAACAAGCGTGTAAATCTGCAGGTCGTAATCTTCAATGTACTTGATCAACTGCTGGGAATATTTTGGATTGGTTGCATACCCTGCTTTTTTTAAGCCCCAGGCCCAGGCTTTGTAATCTTCAGGATCCAATTTAAAGAGGGATTCATACCTGGTACTGCCGCGGAGGAAATCAGAATGATCACGATAAGAATCCTCGGCTGACGGATATTTTCTGAAACATTCGCCGCGCAGGTCATCGTCGTGATATACCTTTTCACCCTTCCAATAGTCTTTGCATTTAATACCAAAATGATTGTTTGACCTTTTCACGAGGTCGCTTGTACCCGCTTCGGTCTCCAGGATGCCCTGGGCAAGCGCGATGGAAGCAGGTACACCCGTGCGCTGTTCCTCGCGGATTGCGATCTCGCGATAGGTATTGACATATGTAATGATATCGGGATTCTGTGCAACAGCCCCGTTCATAAAGGAAAATAGAATCCCAATAATCAATAGCCAGGTCTTCATACGTTCAGCATCTTTATTTTTTCCTGATTATCATCAGGCCATCTCTAACGGTTAGCATCACCTTCTCCACGCGTTCGTCAGCACCAACGTGCTCATTGAATGCGTGAATGGCGACTGCATTTTTGCCACTAATTGTGTTTTCTAGCACCTGTCCGTGAAAAAACACATTATCTGCAATGATCCAGCCGCCACTGCTGAGCAGTGGCAAAACAGTTTCGTAATAGTTAATGTAGTTTGGTTTGTCGGCGTCTATAAAGACAAGATCCCAATTCTTGTGGAGACCAGGGATCAGGGAAAGGGCGTCACCCTCGTGCACAAAAATCTGATCCTTCCACTGACTCCTTCCAAAATAAGCTTTTGACAGCCGCACATCTTCCGGGTTTTTTTCCAGGGTGTGCAATTCGCCGCCGGGTCTAAGTCCCTCGGCCAGGCAAAGTGCGCTATAGCCGGTAAAAGTTCCGATTTCAAGGATCCAGGTTGGAGCAATCATCCGGCTCATTGACGCGAGTAACCTGCCCTGCACCTGGCCGCTCAGCATATGTGGCTGTGCATGATGGCCATAAGTGAAATCTGATATCTCTTTCAGCAGATTGCTTTCGGCACTGGACATTCGTTCTGCATATTCCTGGGCTAAAGGGAGGATGATTTCCAATCAACTGAATTTTTGCAAAATTAGCGCCAAATGAACAAAGGGCAAAAGCAAAGGGCAAAGGATTGATATAAAACCCTTTGTCCCCCGCCTTGCCCTGATGGAAATTAGAAATTAGGTGCCAGCGCCCTGGTGCGGTAATACTCAAGCATATGACTTACCACTTCATCGGCCGTATCGGCCATTTCAAAAAGGGCAAGGTCTTCCGGACTAATATTTCCTTCCGTTAACATCGTTTCTTCCATCCAACTTAAAAGTCCGGACCAATATTTTCTGCCAACCAACACCATTGGCATCTGTTTAAACTTGGCAGTTTGAATAAGCGTTGCTACTTCAAAAAACTCATCAAGCGTGCCGAATCCACCAGGCATCATCACAAATCCCTGGGAATACTTCATGAACATTACCTTTCGTACGAAGAAGTAATCGAAATTGAGCAACTTATCCTTGTCAATAAAAGTATTGGGTCTTTGTTCGAAGGGGAGTTCGATGTTGAGCCCGGTGCTTTTACCACCGGCCATCTGTGCGCCCTTATTTGCAGCTTCCATAATTCCCGGTCCGCCGCCCGTGATAATTCCAAAACCTTCCTCACTGAGGCGTCGCGCGATGTCTACTGTAAGTTTGTAAAATTTGTTTGAGGGATCAGTTCGGGCGGAACCGAAAATAGAGATACAGGGGCCGATTTTGGCCAGGGCTTCAAACCCGTCCACGAATTCCGCCATAATTTTAAAGATCTGCCAACTGCTGTGGGCCTGGCTCTCTTGCCAATGCCTCTCTTTCAGCACTTTAATCGTTCCGTTCATGTAATTTTCAATTTGGGTTTTCAGTCGTTGGATATGACTGCGATCAGCGGTCTGATCTCGGGCAGTCCGGAGACAATGAAGCCACCGCACTCTTGCAGTGGCTGTTCCGTACTTTAATAACGATAAATTTCTGATTTTAGTTTGCAGGGGGGTATCTTCTTTGAGAAATCATTAACAACCCCAAATAAGTGAAAAGTCCGTTAATCAGCAGCAGTTCCAGGCCAAAACGGAAGCTGCCTAAAAGCCCGGCGATCTGCACATTTATGGCATAACACATTGCCGGTGCAAGAACACAGACCAGGGGCACCCATTTCTCTTTCAGGCTTCGTTGGGTCAGAATTCCAAATGCAAACAAACCCAGTAAAGGCCCATATGTATAACTGGCGACGCGCAACAAAAATGAAATGATGGATTTATTATCGACGATTTTGAAAATTATCACGGCTATAAGAAAAACCACAGCAAAGCTTAGGTGAACAGTCATGCGTATCCGCTTTCTTTGCTTTTCATCAAGATCCGGTCTTCTCTTGATCCCCAAAATATCAATACAAAAAGATGAAGTGAGCGCTGTAATGGCACCGTCTGCACTTGGGAAGAGCGCCGAAATCAATCCGATAATAAACATAATCCCAATCGCACCTGGCAACCACTGTAGCGCAACAGTCGGAAATAAGTCATCGCCCGCTGCCTTAATACCGTTGGTAGCCGCAAAGAGATAAAGCAATCCACCAAGAAACAGGAAAATAAAATTCACCAGTACAAGGATGAAACTAAATGTGATCATATTTTTCTGTGAATCCTTGAGGTTGCTTACGCTTATGTTTTTCTGCATCATCTCCTGATCAAGTCCCGTCATGGTGACCGTCACAAATGCCCCGCCGATGATTTGCTTCAGAAAAAAGCGTGGATCGTTCACATCCGTGATGAAAATGCGGGTGTAATTCAACTCTCCCATAGCATGCATGGCAGATCCGAATGAGAGTGAAAGCTGAGATAAAATATAGATCACACAAATGACCAGCGAAAGCAACATGAATGTGGTTTGCAAAGTATCGGTCCACACAATCGTTTTCACACCACCTTCAAATGTGTAAAGCAGGATCATGAGGAGAATAACAAAAGCGGTGACGCCGAATGGAATATGCAGGGCATCGAGCACAAAAATCTGCAGCACATTAATCACCAGGTACAGTCGCAGCGTGGCGCCCATCACCCTGGATAGAATAAAAAAAAACGCGCCGGTTTTGTAAGAGATGGTGCCGAAGCGACTGAGGAGGTAATTGTAAATAGAAGTCAAGTTAAGGCGATAGTATAATGGGAGTAAAACATATGCAATGATGAAATAGCCGATGAGATAACCAATCACCACCTGGAAATAAGAGAAAAAATCAGTTCTCACCGTTCCTGGTACAGAAATAAAAGTTACGCCGCTAAGCGATGTGCCGATCATTCCAAAGGCCACCAGCCACCATTTGGAATTTTTATTGCCAATAAAAAAAGTTTCGTTGTCTGAATGCCGGGAAGTTCTGTAAGCAACGCCCAATAAGATGAGAAAATAACCAATCACAAAACTAAAAACGAGCCATGGCGACATATTTGAAGCGGGTTTGATTCCTGGGTTTTGAAGGTAGGAAAACAAAATGTATTTTGAGGCACTTATCCTTTATCGTCATGCAAACCAAATCTGTTGCAGTCTTTTGTGGGTCGAAGTCCGGAAAGAATCCAGTGTATGAAAAACACGCCGATGAATTAGGATCACTCCTTGCAGCCTGTGGCATTCAATTAATTTATGGAGGCGGCAACATGGGCATCATGAGTGCTGTTGCAAATGCTGTACTTTCCAAAGGTGGAAAAGTGACGGGCGTAATTCCAAAAGTTTTGATTGAGTGGGAACACAAACACGAGGGTCTGACTGATCTCGTCATTTCTGACAATATGCATTCGCGCAAAAAAATGATGTATGAGCTAAGCGATGCAGCGGTTATTCTACCAGGTGGCTATGGAACACTCGATGAATTTTTTGAAATGCTCACCTGGAACCAGCTCAATATCCACAATAAGAAAATCTACCTCCTCAATTCAGAGGGTTATTATAATCACCTTGTGTTTCATCTTCGTCAAATGGAAAGAGAAGGATTTCTATACGATCCCTTTGAGCAGCGCGTAAGGGTTTGCACAACCCCTTCTGAAATAATTAACCAGTTGCCTTAAAAAGAATACCCGAAGTTGAGGAAGATCCCGGTGCCGTATGGTGACCGCGGATCCTGCACTACGTCGTACATCGCACCAACCATAAATGCGCCACGCTGGCCGGTTGGGATGGCCACACCACCTCCCAATAAAACTGAAGGAACGAAACCGTTGAATTTGTCACTGGGATAGCCATTGCTGAATTCACGTTTCCACCAGGTGTAGTTGTACTCTGGCTGTGCCTGTAAATAAATAAACCTGACTGGAAAAGCCCTCGCAAAAAGAGCGAGGCCCGTATACCCGGATTTGTCTTTATACAATGTGTTTCCATAGGCGTCATCGTACCGATTGCTGGAGTAGATGAGGTTGATGCCCACACCGGCTGCAAAATAGCGGTTGAATTGATAGCCCACCTGCGGCGACACATTGATGAATGTATAACTGCCGAAAGCGGCGCCAAAATTTCCACCGAAAAACAGTTTCGATTTGTCAAATCCTTTTTGCTTTGGTTCTTCGTCCTGCGCCTTTACGAGTTGAAAAAAGCAGCACAATGAGATCACGAGCGCGATGCGACAGATATTTTTCATAAGTCAAATATTTTTCCTGGATTGAGAATATTATTAGGGTCAAAGATTTTCTTGATCTCCTTCATCAATCTCAACTGAACGGGATCAAAGACCACGTCGATATATGCTTTCTGAATCAGGCCGACGCCATGTTCACCGCTGATGGTGCCACCCATTTTTTTCACTTCCGTAAAAAGGGCACGAAGAATGGTTGTCATTTCGGCGTCACCGTAACTATTGGGTGTCCCTTCTTTTTTAATCCGAATGTGCAAATTACCGTCTCCGGCGTGACCATAACAAACGGCATGAAACCCGTATTCCCTGCCGAGGGATTTTACCGCTTTGATGAGTGCCGGCAATTCAGCACGAGGTACAACTGTATCTTCTTCGATGGTATAACCATCTATCTTCACCGCTTCGGCTACCCTTCTACGTAATTTCCATAGCTCTGCCTTTTGTTGGGCATCGTCTGCAAAATAAACCTCCCCCGCATCATAAGTGGCAAGAAGTTCCGCAATTGATTCCATTTCCTGCTGCAACGTTTCCATATGATTGCCATCCACTTCTACCAGCAAATGTGCAGCGGTGCCAGGCGTAACCGGTACGGCGCTTCCCTGCACAAAACGGCTCACAATTTCGAGCGCATCAATTTCAACCAGCTCCATGGCGCTTGGCGTAAACCCTGCACGGAAAATCGCACTCACGGCCTCTCCTGCCTTTTCCAGCGACTGAAATGGCACAAGCATGAGTAGGTCGTATTTCGGCAGTGGAATCAGTCGAAGCACGATCCTGGTAACAATGCCAAGTGTTCCTTCGCTTCCCACAATCAACTGTGTGAGATTATACCCCGTGGAATTTTTCAAAACATTTGCGCCGGTCCAGATGATCTCCCCGTTTGGCAGCACGATCTCAAGGTTCAGTACATAGTCTTTTACCACGCCATATTTCACAGCTTTTGGACCTCCGCTGTTGGCTGAGATATTTCCTCCAATAAAACAGGAACCGCGACTGCTGGGGTCGGGCGGATAGAATAATCCTTTAGACTTTACGGCGTCCTGCAGTACTTCCGTGATCACGCCTGGTTCTGTGGTCACCTGCAGGTTGCGCTCGTCGATCTCCAAGATTGAATTGAATCTTTCCATGGAAATCACCACGCCCCCCAACTGCGGCAATGCTGCTCCCGCCAGGCCAGTGCCCGCACCACGGGGTGTTACGGGAATGCGATGCTTGTCGCAAATTTTCATGATGGCTGATATTTCCTGGGTTGTCCGCGGCTTGATGACAAGGTCTGGCAGGAAGAAAAGGTCTTCGGTCTGATCGTGTGCATAGTTCGATTTTGCCTCCTCATCCTCCAGCACAAATTGGCTGCCCACAATTTCCCTGAATTGCGAGATGATTGCAGTAGTCAGCTTCTTGCCTGTTCTGGTCAATTCCATACTTGTAAAATTCGTAAAACCCTGTCAATTATTGAAGGTGAGTTTTAAGAAGGCCGATTTGTTAAAGTTTTCAATAAATCAGAAAGGGAAAATTGGTATTACGAAACTGATCGTATATCTTTACGAAGAACATCGTAAATAGAAATTTCATAGACAAAAAAACCAGCTTTATGCAAAACAGCTATCAAAAAAAGAATTGGGTATGGATTGGCGGATTGGCATTCATGGCCATCATTGCCATCGCTACCTTATCCTTTCGGGAGAAAGACTCCTTTCGTCAATCTCCACAGCTCAACCAACAAATCAACGACACTACTCCCAAAAAATCAAAGTCCGGAACTTCCGTGGATCGGAATAGGTCTCGCGATGCAGAGATGAGTAACGAGGATCTTGAAGACGCCATTCGCGACCTTCAAAAGAAGATGGCGGAATTGCAGATGCAGTTGTCGGGAAGGGATTTTTACAACCGCAATTTTGACCGCGAGCTTGAAGATGCAAAGCGGGAAAGCCTGGACAAAATATTAGATGAATCGTTAATGAGGGATAAGATCAGGATGGAAGCCGACATGGAACGCGCGATGCGGAATTATAAATTGGACCGCTCAATGGACGCGTTGCGAGATGGGCCGGATTGGGATAGGTCAGCGTTGGAAATGGAAAAGGCGATGAGAAAAGCACAGATAGACATGAGCATGTTGAACTCAAGAAATATGAAGCGCCAGATGGAGATGGCACAAAGGGAAATGCAGCGCAATACAGTGCAGATGAAGCAGCAAATGGAGTTGGCTCAAAGGCAAATGGGCCTCGCAAAAGTGCAGATGGAAAAGGCGAGAGAAGACATGAAGAGGCTGCGCAGTTTTGTAAGCGACCTGAAAAAGGATGGCCTGATTGAAAACGGAAAGCCCTACGAGATTGAAATAAAGGATGGAAGTCTCTATATCAACGGTAAAAAGGCAGATCAGAAAGTTAACGATAAATACAAGAACAATCCCGACTACAAGAACTATTTCAAAAAGGACGGGCAATTCAAGCTGAAATCGGACGGAAAAGAAAGAAACGAATGGTTAGATGACGACGTTGTTTAGACGAAGGATTTTCGGGAGTACATGAATGGAGCATAAGCCCCGCCGCCGGTGGGGCTTATTTCGTTTAACTTGGCGCGAACTTCAGCTCGTGCCTGAATCGCCGCTAATGAGCACTTAAAATTTCGGACAGAGACTTTGACGCTTATCACCATTAAACGTGGTGTAGTAACCACTGTACAGGAGCGCGCCTTCCGTTGCACCGTTGTAGTGGTTATAGTTACGTAATGAAGACGTTGTCACGTCATATGTGAAAGTGAACTTCAGGAATTTCCACTGGTAACCCAACATTGGAATAGCAGCATCTCCAAACCTGAAATAGAGTCCACCGATTAATTGTTGCTCGCCATCGCCACTCAAATTGTAATTGGCGCTCATACCAAAAACGGTTTCCATCGACTTGGCCTGGTAAGAAGAATAGGCAGCCGGATTAATGATCCACTGATCATTCAATTTAAAAATACCATTCAGGAATATTGTGCCGCGCCTTGCAAGCTTGTTATCACCACCAAAAAATGTTTCGCGTGGACCGTTCACGTGCATGACCGATACGCCACCGTTGATGTAAATATTATCCGTGGGAAAATATGCATAGTTCAGGCCAATCTGTACGTCCAGGTAACTCACGTTTGTATTTGCGAAGTTTTCTGTTGATGGTATATTGACGTCAAAGAATTTTCCATTCCACTGTTCATCGAAGGTAAATTTCGTGACGTCTACCCTCTTATTGGCCCAACCCAAATTAAAACCCGCAGTCAGCAGCCCGGTGTTTCCGAGCATCTGGTGATACGCCGCTGATCCATAGATCCTCGTGGAAGTAAGGTTTCCACTTCCAGCCACATCACGAAGGATTACGCCTCCAAGGCCAACCCAACCGGTTTCAAAGCGGTTGCGGAACACCTGGGCATCACCCCAAATGCTGATGGTTTTATAAGGGATGGGAATGGTTGACCATTGATTGCGATAATTTGCGCCGAGGCGGTAGTCTGCGTCAGGGATAAAACCGGTATTGGCCGGGTTCGTAATTAATGGAGAATTGAAAAATTGCGAAAAATGCAGGTCCTGCGCCTGGGTGCCTTTGCCTAATATAATTGTCCCGATGAACAGGCAGGCAAAGCCCATTTTTCGCATAGCCGTGATGGTTATCAGGTGTTTGCGCAAGGCATATCCCTTCACTGTCGATTGGTTCAGGTGGCAGCGATTGTTAGCTTGTTTCTCAAAATTCATGTCTAACCTCATCTTTTCTAAACTTCGTGAATACAATTTCAATCCACTCAGTCGGCCTTATCCTATCTCAATAACGTGATATCTCCCTGTTTAGTTTTTTTGGTGCCGTCCGTAAACTGTACATCAAGGGTGTAGGCGTACACATCCACCGGCTGCATGGTGCCTTTAAACCTTCCATCCCAGCCCTGGTTCGGGTCGGTGCTCTCAAATACCACCTGGCCCCATCGATTATAAATCCTGAACATCATCTTTCCAATACCGAAGCCTCTTACACGCACCTGGTCATTCTTTCCATCACCATTTGGCGAGAAGGCGTTCGGTACGTCCAGCAGCGGAATAACGATTGCCGGCACGTTCTGACAAACTGTATCTATACAACCAAATTCGTTGATGGCCATGAGGCAGGTATTGAAATTACCACTTGCATTATATTGGTGCAAGGGATTAACCTGGGTTGAACTATCTCCATCGCCAAATCTCCATAAGTATTTAGTAGCTCCTATTGAACCATTGGTGAACTGGGTTGGCGTATTTTCCTGCGCCGGATTTGGCGACCAGGTGAACGCCGCCACTGGTCCATCTTTCACGGATATCGTAAAGCTGGTAGAGTCCACTTTATTGCACGATCCCGGATCAAAAGCAGTGAGCTTGATTGTATAGGTTCCAACACTTGCATACAGGTGAGTTGGTTCTGGATCAGCCGACGTAGAACCATCACCAAATTCCCAAAGGAAGGTCAAACCGCCCAACGATGTATTCGTGAAAATCGCATTGTATGGCACGCATCCACCGGGTGGCGTTGAAAACTGCGCCTTAACGTTGGGGGATAGCCGAACTGTTTGCACCAGTGAATCGGGCGCGTTACAATACGTGGTATCCGGCAACAATAGTTTTACACGATAAGTACCCGGGGCCGCATAAACGTGCGACACGGTATTGGTTCCGGCCTGCAATAGCGGCGTACCGTCACCAAAATCCCAGGAGAACGAGGTTGGGCTGAAAGGTTTGCCTGGTGGCGATGTTGAGCTGTTAATGAAATTAAAGCTCAGGTCGGTACACAAGCCCGTCTTTTGTGGTGTGAATGCAAGTGTTGCCCGATCATTTCGCGCGATGATGGTTACGTATGAAGTATCCCTCACATTACAAGACGCAGGATCAATTGCAATCAACATCACCTTAAATGAACCAACATTGGCGTACACGTGACTCGTGTCGGGGTTGGTTGTTGTGATTTGTGGTGTGCCATCACCAAAATCCCAGATATATGATTTTGCATTTAAGAAAGTATCTGCAAGATGCACGTTCAGTGGAACGCATCCGGTTGAATCGTATTTAATACCATTGATGGAAGACTGCACAGCTGACTTCACGCCAGAAAAATCAAGGTTGATCTTAACCGCTACCATGTTACACCCGCCAACCGAAGCCAATGCCTGGTTGATAGGTGACCATGCGCCAGGCGTTGTTGGGAAGTTTGTTCCACCACCACAGTTTCCGCAGACGCCCTGGTAGATTACCCCATTGGCATCAAATCGGCTGGTACCACCATCCACGTGATCGGGGAACTGTCCACCCTGCTGGCCAAAGAAGGATCCATACAATTGGCTCGCGGCGTCCTTTTTCAAAATAAAGAAATAGAAATCGCTGCCATCTGTCGTCTTCTGAATGGCGTCGGGTGTAATGGGCATACCCGTTGTACCCGCACTCTGAAATCCTTCAAGAATATTTGCTTCACCACCCCAGCCTGATACGTACACATTTTCGCAACGATCCACCAGGAAGGCAACGGGAGATATATTTGGAACGGTTGAAGACGTACCAAAAGTTGTTGAATATACAGGCAAAGAAAGATTAGGCTGAATTTTTTCGATGAATTGTTTTGCTCCGGGATTGTTGTATGGGGCATTGATTATGGGCCAGGCACCCTGCGTGGTTCCCATCACATAGATGAAGCCATTCTTATCCTTTTGAATTCCGTAAATCTGATCAACGCTGGGCGTACCCAGGTAAGTACCCCTGATCATAGCGGTACCAGCGCTGTTCATTTCAGCAATAAATCCATCGGCTTCACCACCCTGAAAAGTATTAGCGATTACCCCACCACTGGTAGTAATGCCTTTAAAGTTCGGGCTCGCCGTTCCACCCGCAACGTAGAGATTGCCCGAAGCATCGGGCAAAATGACGTACGCGGCGTCATCTTCGTTACCTCCCAGAAACGTACTCCAAATCACGGATTGCGCTGTTGAATTCAACTTTATCACAACAGCATCTTGCCCGCCACCACCGTAAGTGGTCATGAACGCACCTGGCGTGGTAGGGAAACCGGACGATTGTGTGCATGCTGCAAGCACAATATTTCCCGCGTTATCAATGTTCACTTCACTTCTGCTATCGTCGCCATAGTTTCTGTTGAGCGACCGTGTACCCACGGGCGGAAGTTTATTCGCAATATTTACACCATCGTCCTGGTTGCCTCCGATGATGATTGATCCGACCAAAGCGGTGCCACCTGCATTCAATTTTGTCACGACAATGTCCCAACTTCCACCAGGGCCAAATCGATTTCCGGCGGGATTCGTGGGATAGTCGCCAGACAGGGTTCGGCCAGCAACAGTCAGGTTACCGGCACCATCTACAATCATACTGTGCGGTTGTTCATCATTCGAACCACCGATATAAGTTGCATAGATTCTATTTGCACCCGTGGGATCCAGCTTGATGATCGCGATATCACTGTTCAAAGAATTCCCGCCACTTCCTCCAGCGTAGGTTACCTGGAACGCGCCAACGCTGGTTGGAAAACCTACGCCTCTGCCAATACCACCAGCATAAAAGCTGCCGTCAGGACCATAGGTCGCAGTATATCCCCAGTTATCAGCGGTACTTCCTGTGAATGACGAAAAAATCAGTGATGGGTCAATAACAAGCGTGCTATTGGGAGAATAATTTTTGACTTTAAACCGAATGGTATTGTCTGCGCCGAGCACGAATTTGCAATTCACTTCTTCTTTGCCGTTCGCAGTAAGCTGGTAAGCATAGGGCGACAATTCCTTAACGTCACCAGCCGTAGTTTTGATGATGAGCTGGTCATTCTTGATCAACATCTTGTCAGGACCGTCATACTTCATAACAACCTGGTCAAGCCTGCCACCCGGTTTTACGATGATATCGTATTTGAGATGTCCGGCATTGGAATAATACCTCACATCCACGTTTGGATAGAGGTCCGAATAAAGAATACCCTGGTAGATCTTGCATTCAGACTGCCACTTGGTTGGGTCTTTTCCTATAAAATAATTGTTGTAACCGGGAAGCGCCTTATCAGGCTTCGCCATGGCATTGGGATTAGAACCAACGAAATCTACACGATAAGCGTGTGAATGGACTATGATTGGCCCTTGTTGTTGTGGCACATGTACATTCGGCTGGTTATCGTGAACGCCTGCAAAAGATTTTTGAACACTGGCCCGACTGTGACCCATTTCACTTACGCGACGCATATCGTCGGGGTGTATCAGGTTTACGGTAAACCCCTGCTTCTGTACAAAGAACGCTCCGTTACCCACCTCACCTTTAAACTGGATTTTGTTGTCCCACTGCCCCTTGTTTTCTACAAATTCGATATTAGTATACTGGGCATGAACAGATTGCAGAGAAAAGCAGGATACAAGGAAGAAGAATAGTATATAGAGTCTGGGCCTCAATGGATTTTCTATTTAAATGTACTGAATTAAAACGAAATCGGGGGGTATCATGGTATACTACGAAATCTTACTCCACAAGGTTTGGCCTTTTTGCATTTGAAACCAAGCCTTAATTCGCAAATTTTCGGCCGAATTAAGGTCCGGATCAAGATCAAGCAGTCGTTCAGCAAGACGCTTTGCAAGTTCAAGCAGGTCTTTATCATGCACCAGGCTTGCCAGGCGCAAATTCAAAGCCCCGCTCTGTCTTGTGCCTTCTATATCGCCCGGTCCCCGTAATTCAAGATCCTTTTCTGCAATGGCAAATCCGTCGTTTGTTTCGCACATGATTTTGATTCTTTCACGTGCTTCATTCGATGTCTTGGTGCCTGTTAATAATATGCAAAAACTCTTTTCAGATCCCCTTCCTACTCTGCCGCGTAACTGGTGCAATTGAGAAAGACCGAATTTTTCTGCACTCTCAATAATCATCACTGTTGCATTGGGTACATTCACACCAACTTCAATAACGGTTGTGGATACCATGATTTGCGTGTCGCCCGCCACAAACCTTTTCATATTGGTTTCCTTTTGCTCGGAGGGCTGGCGCCCGTGCACCATACTGATCCAATAGGCAGGTTCTGGAAAATAGGCCTTTACATTTTCATATCCCTTCATCAAATTTTCATAATCCATCTTTGAAGACTCTTCAATTAATGGAAAAATAATGTACACCTGTCGTCCCTTCGCAATTTCAACTTTGATAAAGTCCATCACCTGCGGCCGCTTGTTTTCATTTCGATGAACGGTGGTGATGGGAATTCTGCCGGGTGGCAACTCATCCATTACGCTATAATCAAGATCACCATAGGCCGTCATTGCCAGCGTTCGTGGGATGGGTGTCGCGGTCATAACCAACACGTGAGGCGGCGCCTGGTTTTTCTCCCAAAGTCTTGCCCGCTGTGCCACACCGAAGCGATGTTGTTCATCAATGATGGCCAGTCCGAGGTTTTTGAATTTTACTTCTTCTTCAATCAATGCATGCGTACCGATCAGAATTTGCTTGTCACCGTCTGAAACCTGCTGAAGCAATTTCCTTCTTTCGGCCCGAGACGTGGACCCCGTGAGCAACCCCACACCAACAGGCATCTCTTTCAGCAATAAACTGACACTTTCGAAATGCTGTTGCGCGAGAATTTCTGTGGGCGCCATGAGGCAGGATTGAAAGCCGTTGTCGGCAGCAAGCAGCATACACAACACAGCCACGATTGTTTTGCCACTACCCACATCCCCCTGGAGCAATCGATTCATTTGTCGTCCCCTCCCAACATCCTGCCTGATTTCTTTCAGCACTCTCTTTTGTGCACCGGTTAGTTCAAAGGGCAGATGATCTTTGTAGAATGAATTGAACAACTCACCAACCTGTCCGAATATGAATCCTGCCGAAAACCGGTGTCGCCTTGATCTGATCATACCCAGGCGAAGCTGAGCTAGAAACAGTTCTTCAAATTTGAGACGCTTAACCGCCTCATCATATTTTTCCGGCTCGGGTGGAAAATGAATATCGCGATAAGCCAGGTATCTTGACTTCAGTTTAAGTCTGGTAAGCAGGTCATCCGGGAGATTTTCAGGCAGATCACGGTCCCGGATGACCGAAAATAATTGCATAGTAAGTTTTCCAATAGCCCTCCCCGTTAGTCCCTTCGCTTTTAATTTTTCCGTGCTTGGATAAATGGGCTCGAGGTGTTGTTTTGGATCAGATTTTTCCTTCGTGAGTACTTCCAATTCCGGATGAGTGATCTGCGGTTTGCCAAGGAAAAAACTAACTCGGCCAAAAACGAGATAGTCCTCGCCGAGCCTGAGGGCTTTTTGAATCCATGGAATTCCCTGGAACCAGGTAAGTTCCAGGAATCCTGAGCTGTCTTTGATTTGTGCAACCAGGCGTCGGCCTCTTTTCTCGCCAAGTACTTCAAATGAAACGAGCTTTCCGGTAACCTGAATGTATTCTGTATTCGGGCTGATCTCCCTGACTAAAGAAATGCGGGTTTTATCAACATGCCTATAGGGAAAAAGATTGAGCAGGTCCTCAAAAGTGAAAATACCCAATTCTTTTTTGAGCATGTCGGCGCGCAATGGTCCCACGCCTTTGAGGTATTCAATGGGCTGAAGTAATATAGATGCCGTTTCGCGAATAGGTCGGAGATTTGGGCAAATTTAGTTGATCAGGTGATTAGTTGATGAGTGACCAGTGTTCACTGGTCAACTGGTCACTTGTCACGGGTCCACTTTAAAATACCCCCTATACCATTCCACAAACTTCGCCAATCCCTCTTTCAAACCCGTGGTTGGATTGAAACCAAGGTCGCGGTGAGCTTCGTCTATGTCGGCAAAGGTCTTTTCAACATCACCGGGCTGCATGGGCATGAGTTTAATTTTTGCTTTCTTATTCAGGAGATACTCCAGCGTGGAAATAAAATTCCCCAGCCTTACGGGTTCATGATGTCCGAGATTGTAAATACGGTATGGCGCCGAAGAAGCTGCAGGGTCTGCATGATCTGCATCCCAGCCTGGATTGGCTTTTGGAATTTTTAGCATCGCCTGGTGCGTACCATTTACAATATCATCCACGTAGGTGAAATCGCGAAGCATTTTTCCTTCATTAAAGACCTTGATTTCCTTTCCGTCAAGAATATCGCGGGTGAAACTGAAGTATGCCATGTCGGGCCTGCCCCAGGGACCATATACGGTGAAGAATCGCAACCCGGTAGATGGAATGCCGAAGAGATGACTATAGGTATGCGCCATGAGCTCATTGCTCTTTTTTGTGGCGGCGTAAAGTGAAACGGGATGGCTGGTCGTTTGATGCGTGGAGAAAGGAATCTTTCTGTTGAGGCCGTAAACGCTGGAGCTGCTTGCAAACACCAGGTGCTTCACCGGATATTTCCGGCAGGCCTCCAGGATGTTCATAAACCCCAGCAGATTGCTGTTCAGGTAGGCATAAGGGTTATCCAGGCTGTGGCGAACGCCTGCTTGTGCAGCAAGGTTTACCACCACTTCAAATTTTTCTGATCTGAAGAATTCAAAGATGGCATTGCCATTCTCCAATTGTTCGTGGAGAAAATGAAAATTGTTGTAGACCGAACTTTTAATTTTTTGAGCCGAAGGAAAAGAGCTGGTTGGAATGCCAAGCTCAGCCAGCCGATCGTATTTCAGCTGGGGTGAATAATAATTGTTGATATTATCGAGTCCAATGACTTCGTGGCCTTCATCCAACAATTTTTTTGTAAGATGAAATCCGATGAAGCCCGCTGTGCCGGTGACCAGGATTTTCATTTAGAAATAAAGATAATAAGATTGAGTGTCTTCACTCGTTGACCGTTGTTCGTTGATCGTTGTTCGTCTTTTTCTGAGCAAAATGGTTTCCGGTCAACGCACAACGGTCAACGGTCAACGAAACATCAAAATAGTCAACTCAACCGCTCATACTCCTTAATCACTTCCATTGCCGTGGAATGCCAGTTGAATTGAGCGGCGCGTGCCATTCCTTTCAATTTCAAAGATTGAAAAAGTGAGCCGTTATTGAGTAAATTTTCAATTGCATGCGCGGTTTGCAAATGATCATTCGCATCTGTGAGGATCGCAGCGTCGCCCGCAATTTCTGGCATGGACGAATTGGTAGCGGTAATAACGGGTGTACCACAGGCCATCGATTCAAGAATGGGAAGTCCGAATGCCTCCCTCAACGATGGATAGAGAAAAATTGATGCGAGGTTATAAATATGTGGCATCTCTTTATAGGGAATATAATTGCGCATGATGATATGACCCTCTACGCTTTTCAATTTCATTTCCTTTAATAAGCGTATTACATAGGGCCGCTCGCAATCCGTAATTACGATAGGGATTGCATTTTCCCCCTGGTCTTCCAGGTAGCGGTGATAGGCTTTCAGGACGCCCGGTGTGTTCTTTTTGGGATTGGTATTTCCGAAGAATAAAATAAAATCTTCGGGCAGCTCATACTTCCGACGGATCGCTTCAGATGCTGCTTCGTCAAAGGGTTTGAATTCCTTACTCACACCATTGTAAATGACTTTGACGCGATCTTCTGGCAATTTGAAAAATTCAATGATTCGCTGCCTTTCAAAATTTGAGACGGTGACGATAGATTGGCATTTTGGAATAACGCGTGGCACCACCCAGCGCCTGTAAAGATTTCCCCAGTTCTGATAGGCCGTGCCTGAAAATGATTTGTCTTCGAAGAAAATGATATCATGAAGCGTCAGCATCAATGGCATCTTATGCCTGATGGGTGCCGTATTGCCGGTGCAATGAACCAGGTCAAGGTCCAGTTTTTTTGCCGCAGCAGGAAGCGAAAATTGTTCCCAAATCGGAAAGGGTCTTGCAGGCAATAATTTCAGCTCGCAAAATGAATTTGATTCCAGGCAATGATCGAGATCGTCCTTTACAAATACAAAATATTCATTGGAACCGATGGTCTGTTGAATTTCGCGGAGCAATTCCAGGCATGCGATTTCCACGCCGTGCTTATTCAGACGGAACAATCGTTGGGCCTCAATTCCGATTTTTTTCGCCATGATCCGGATATGTCTTGCTCAGGGAATAATTGCCAGGTGAGAGATTCTGAGGAGTTAATTTAACGAAAGAAAGTGAATAAAAACAGAAATGCGCGATAGATTGTATCGCGCATTTCCTTCACGTAAAAAACCAACTAAATCAGCATCAAACATTGGCCTTCTGGATCAAAGCCGGAGGCGTGTTGGCAACGATCCAGAGGTCGTACATAAAATTGTATTTATTTGCGTAGTCAATATCAAGGTTAATTCTTTCGATCGTCGACATTTCCTGGCAACCTCTTCTCTTAATTTGCCAAAGACCTGTGATTCCAGCCGGAGCCAAAAATCGCTCAGCAAGTTCATTTGTGGTGAGTGCAGAGGCTTCATAGAGCGGCAGGGGACGATTACCTACAATCGACATATCTCCCATTAAGACGTTCAGCAGCTGCGGAATCTCATCCAGGCTGGTATTCCTCAACAACGCGCCCACTTTCGTAACGCGGGGATCATTGTTCGCTTTGAAAAACACCTGACCGCACATGGAATACTGGTTAATGTTTGCAAGCTCATCAACCTTCGCGTCTGAACCCACATACATGGTCCTGAATTTGAAAAACTTGAAGATCTTGAAACCACGGCCCGCACGGTATGCGTTATAAAATACCGGTCCTTTTGATTCCAGCTTTATACAAAGTGCAATCAGCAAAAATACCGGCAGCAATAGAAGGATTGCGGCAGCAGCAACGATGATGTCAAATGCGCGTTTGAAGAACCAGTTTAAGCCGGCTACGGATTGTGCACTGTCTTCCAACATCACTTTTCGTCCGGATTGCTTCTCGCTGAACAATTTGATTCTTTTGAGAAAATCAGTCTTTTCATACAGTGATGCTTCGCCTTCTCCCAGTCTAACGATATCATCAACCAGTCTTTTCCTGCGAATAACGCTCATCTGTTCCTGGGTAATGAGGTGCGCACCCAAAACAATGGGAGTTTCCACTAATGATTTGCTCAAATGGAGCACTGCCTTACGGAAACCCTGTATATCGTCTTCCTTGCAGGCGATATCAATGACGATCATATCTGGCAGGCGTTCTTTCTTAACAACCAGTTTGGTGATCATGGCGGCTCCTGATTTCAGGTCTGCTGAACAGAAACCTGAATCAAATTGACCAAGCAGCCATTTAATGTTTTGATAGTTCTTGCCGATATAGAAAAAAGAAGAAGCTTCGGGCTTGGAGGCCTGAAATTCCTGGGGTTCAATGCGGGTTTGAATGTACCTGAATTTACCGGTTCTGCGTTTTACTGTTCCCAATTCCATAGGTAAAAATTCTTTTGGTTGTAAAGGTGTTAATCAATTTAAAATTTGGCCAGTTCGTTTCTTGATGTATTAGCAAGAATCTGTTTCACTTCTTCTGCTAACCTGACCGGATTAAAAGGCTTTATGAAGAAAACCTTGACGCCGTATTTGTCGCATTTGGTTTTTACTTCTTCAGCATTTCCGTTGGTGAGAACCACTACTGGTATATCACCATAAAGTCCACTGGATTGGAGGTTTTTCACCAGCTCCCAATTGGGCATGTCTGGTAATTCAGGATCTATGATAATGATGTCGGGGTTATTTCCCTTGCTGAGAAAATACATGGCGCTCAATCCGTCTGGTGCAGTCGTGACCCTGCAGCTGCTCTTGAAAATCGTTTGAATCAAGAACCGGATCGCTCTGCTTTCATCCACTGCCAGTATATGCTTTTTCATCTTCCTAAGGGTTAATAACTAACATTGTCGTGCCACACCAATTAATCCTGATTTTGTCGGGACTTGATAAATGGTTTTCGCACACGGCGTGTTGGAAATCGTAGGCAGTAATTACATGGAATTGGAAGAAACCTAGGGTAACGCTGAGGAATTTGCGTGGATATTAGAACAAAAGCAAATACGGTTGCTACCGGGACTTATCCTTAGGATGAATGGAAGGGTAAATGAAATGACTTGGGTTTGAAACTAACTTACAGCCATAAAAATAACAACAATATGAGAGAAACCAAAAAGCTTGCCCCGATTTGATCAAAAATACCCATAAAGGGGTATTATGATTTTGTTACCCTGGGGATGTTTAAATAATTGTGGATTTTTCCCGCTCTGATTTTTCCCAGGTCACCGGCTGACCGCTTCCAGCATATCTTATAAAACCTTGAATAACAGCAATTTGCATGAGCAGAAAATAATAGGGTAAATTAAAGAGACGAATTGTTCGGCCCGCAAGGCCTAAAATCCATCCAATAATTGCAAGGCCGTAAAATACCAGTTGACTCCATAACGCGACCTCATAAACGCTTTCGCCTCGCTTTGATACCAGGATAAAATTTGAGACAAGCAACAAAATCAGGCAAAAAGGCCCCAGTGTCCACCTCAAAATGCGGTGAGAAATGTACTGAAAAGAAAGTCGCGGATTAAAAAAGGGGTTAAACAAAATGCCGAGTCTTCCCATGGCCTGAAATCCACCCGCGCAAATCCGAACTTTTCGTTTATGCTCTTCCGTGAGTGAGGATGATGCCAGTTCTGTGGCAAAGGCACGGGGCTCATACCTCACACGGTAACCCTTAATACATACACGGAGGGATTGGTAAAAATCGTCGAGCACCGTGTCTGGTCTCATTTTCTCGTATAATTCGCGACGCATCGCGAACAATTCGCCGGCCGCACCAACAATTGAATAAAATGCAGCGTCCCACTTTTTTAAAGTGGACTCGTATTTCCAATACATTCCTTCGCCAGTCCCGGCAGCTGACGAATTCCGGCTCTGTACTTTTTTTTCCCCGGCTACACCACCTACGCCGGGATCATTAAAATGTGCAGCCAGCAAACGAATAGATTCACGGTTCAGGACCGCGTTAGCGTCGCTAAACACCACAATAGGCGTATCAACATGCTGCATCGCCAGGTTGAGCGCGGCCGACTTCCCCTGGCGTTCGGGCTGGTGAAGGTGCAACAGGCCTTCATAACGGTCTAGTATGGCCGCAGTTTGATCTGTGGAACCATCGGAAATGAAAATGAAACGAAGCCTGCCGGCAGGGTAATCCAACGCAAAACAATTTTCAACCTTCGCAGCAATGCAACCTTCCTCATTAAATGCGGCCACAACCATGGTAACGGCGGGCAACGATGTAGCCGGCGGTGGTTTCACAGCCGGGGCAAATACCTGGCGTACTTTTAAAATGAGCAGGAGCACCAGGCCATAGCCAAGATAGGTATAGAACAAGACACCCAAACTGATCCAAAATATCCATGTCACCATTTTGGCCCTATTACTTATAAGCGTCGGCAAACTAGTGAAAATAAGATTGCCGAATAAAGTCTACCATTTTAATCAACTAAGAAATAGAGGAAGAATTATTTTTGAACTTTTTTTTGACAGATGAAGGATTTTCAAAAAATCGACTTACATTCACTTGCCTTTTAAAAAACCTATCCTTCTCCATCATCCTTCCCAGAATTCCGTTATGATTACTCCTGTTCACGGGGATCCGTGAAATTGAAGCCTTGCGGCGACCCAGAAAACTCCCGTTTTTAGATCTGAAATATCCGCCAGACTTCCAATATCCAACCGGCTTACATCGCTTAACCCTTTTAGAGACCCAGAGAAAACCTCAATTGTTGAGCTTCGCATTGCCAGAAGGAATGGTTGATCTTAGTTGTTTCTTTCCCTGCACGGGCCTCCCCGCAGGCGCCCTGCAGGGAAGGAGACGCGGAGGTTAATTTTCAAGCCAGGCGCCCAAGTCTGCACATTCTATTTTTCAAAACTAATTCTGAATACGGCTGCATAGCCGGAAGGGAATTGTTTTGGCATGGCAACTTGCAAGCCTCCGGCGCCTTGACTCCACTTCAATTTCTCCTCGCTTCCTACCAGTTCAACCGTCTTTATCTTGCCAGCCGAAATACCGAGCGAATGAAACAATAGTTTTGTCGTTGGAAGCGCCAGGCATATTGCATAAAGTTTTTCGCCCTTCGTTGTAAACCGGATGTCTTGTGGAGTGAAGGCCTTCACTTTGTTGTCAATAAACGATCCTCCAATATTCTCGGTCGGACCTTCTCCAAACTTCTTCCAGGGGCGTGTTTCATAAATGGCCTCACCATTTATACGCAACCAGTCTCCAATAGTAAGTAGCAATTGTTGTTGGGCCTCGGGAATTGTTCCATCGGGTTTGGGACCAATATTGAGAAGCAGATTACCATTTTTGCTGACAATGTCAACCAACTCGTCAATGATATATTGAGGAGATTTATAAGATTCACCTTCTATGTATCCCCAACTTTTGAAACCAACCGCATCATCTGTTTGCCAGGCAAGATCCCTGATGCCTTCCAGTTTGCCGCGTTCGATATCAAGAACAGCCGCACTGTCGGGGAATGATTTGTTTTTATAATTAAGCACTACGCCCTTATTCCACTGCGCGGCCCTGTTATAATAATAGGCCGCGAAGGTTTTCCTATAAGGTTCCATCGCTGGTTGTTCAATCCACCAGTCGAACCAGAATACCTGGGGTTGGTATTTGTCTACCAATTCAACACTGCGTAACAGCCAGTCATTCATGTGCTCGGGGGCAAGGCTATCTTTCTCTTCTCTCGCCGGTCCATAAAAATCTGCAAACCGCGGGTCATTTACATCTGAATTGAACTTTCTGCCTCCATTCATAAAGAACCAATGTTCCAGTCGATGTGAGGAAAGCCCGAATACCAGGTTCTGCTTGCGCACTGCTGTGGCCAACTCTCCGATGATATCGCGGTGAGGCCCCATGTCGAATGCATTCCATTTTGACAAATTGGTCTTGTACATCGCAAATCCATCATGGTGCTCGGCTACTGGTACCACATATTTTGCGCCTGCCTTTTTGAAAAGCTCAGCCCATTGGTCCGGGTCAAATTTTTCCGCCTTGAACATGGGTATGAAATCCTTGTAACCAAACTTATCCTGCGTGCCATACGTAGCGATATGATGTTTGTAGATGTCTGTTCCTTCAATGTACATTTCACGCGGATACCATTCGTTTCCATAAGAAGGTACCGAATAGAGACCCCAATGAATGAAAATTCCAAACTTCGCATCCCTGTACCATTCCGGTACGGTATAATGATTGAGTGAGGACCAGTTCGGTTGAAATGGATTTTGGGCAAGAACCGTAAAAGGCAATGAATTGCTTAATGCAAGTGCAATGAATACGAGAAATTTTTTCATGCTTGAATTTGTATGGGTCAAATGTTGTTGATCAGAATTCGAAAGCTCTCACAGTGGGATCATTAATGATGGCATTAATACAGAGCTGATGATTCTTTTCAGATCCCTGGATGATCCAAATACCAGTGATCTTATTATCGCGCTTGATTTGCCGGCCGTTTTTTGCCTTCAGGTGAAACTCTGTAAATAGTTTTTCAAATCGACCCAGTGTTTCATTTTCGTAGTCACACACAATCGTGTAGTTTCTTACCTGGTTGGCGGCATCAATCCTTCGTTCAAGCAACGTTAAAAGAAAATGAACAAACAAAACCACAAGACATCCTGCTATTGACACGATATACAATCCATAGCCGATAGTCATGCCCAGCGCGGCAGTGACCCAAATGGTTGCGGCTGTAGTAATACCATTAATTCGATTGTCTCCCTTGAAGATGACTCCGGCTCCAATAAAACCAATCCCGGAAACAATATTCGCCGCAATCCTGTCAACAGAACCATTGTGCGTGATACTGAGCGATGCGATCGTAAACAAAGTTGAGCCGATGCAGATAAGGATCAGCGTTCTGAATCCTGCAGATTTACTGCGCAATTCTCTTTCGAAGCCAACGATTCCACCTACAAATAAAGAGAGCGCAAGCTTGATTAGTATTTCTGAATTCGGATCTGACATTACAGGTTCAATTGGTGTTATAAACTAAGAAATATTTTTGAAATGGAGTGAATGAGGTAATTTCATACTGGATACTAGTTGCTGGATACTAGATACTGGATTGCTTGCAGAAGTTTCAATTCGCATAAATTTCATAGTACATGAATGGAATACTCGATCTGGTAGGTAATACCCCTCTGGTTGAATTAAGACGGATCCCAACAAATAAAAACATAAAAATTTTCGCCAAGCTGGAAGGAAACAATCCTGGCGGCAGCGTCAAGGATCGTGCCGCGTACGGTATGATCAAGGGCGCGTTGGACAGGGGCGAACTCAAGCCAGGCATGAAACTCATTGAAGCCACGAGCGGCAATACCGGCATCGCGCTCGCGATGATTGCAGCACTCTTTGGCGTGGAGATCGAACTGGTGATGCCTGAAGACGCCACACACGAAAGAATAGCAAGCATGCAGGCTTTTGGAGCGAAAGTGACATTGACACCGAAGGGAAAATCTATGGAAGGATCCATTGATTACGCCAACGAACAGTTGAAAAAGGGCGGCTACCTGATGCTCAACCAGTTTGGGAATGCCGACAATCCGCTCATGCATTATAAAACGACCGGCCCGGAAATTTGGCGCGATACGGATCAGAAAATCACTCATTTTGTCTCTGCAATGGGCACTACGGGCACCATTATGGGCGTATCGAAATTCCTGAAAGAAAAAAGTGAAAACATTCAGATCGTCGGCTGCCAGCCCAAAGACGGCTCCAGGATTCCTGGTATCAGAAAATGGCCACAAGCCTACCTGCCAAAAATATTTGACCGCAGCCGTATTGATCGGGTGATAGAATTGGCAGAGTCTGATGCGCGCCTGATGTCGAAACGACTGGCTAAAGAAGAAGGTATTTTTTGTGGCATGAGCAGCGGCGGAGCCGCCTATGCGGCCGTAAAATTATCGGAGGAACTGACCGAGGGTGTGATTGTATTTATTGTGTGTGATCGTGGGGATCGCTACCTTTCTTCTGATCTGTTCGACTAAAATGGCGGCTATTTTTCCCTGTTCCATTTAATTTTTTTGCCGGTCATCGTTAATGACTTGGGTTGAAGTAATGAAACCAATAACTTCGGCCGCTCATTCATCAACACATGAATCTGAACGGAACAATTCTAGCAGTTGAAGGACTCAATGTTTTCTACAAAAATTTTCAAGCCGTCAAAGATGTTGCATTCGATGTTAAAGGCGGCGAAATTTTTGGGTTATTGGGTCCTAACGGTGCAGGCAAAACGAGTACGCTGAGCGCCGTTGAAGGATTATTGAAACCGGCGTCGGGGAAAATTACGGTTGCCGGGTTTTTGGTCAGTGAACACCCGCTAGAGGCACGCGCAAATATGGGTGTGCAACTTCAGTCCACCAATTTCCAACCCGAATTACACGTGGAAGAAATCATCCGCTTGTATGCTGGTGTACATGGATTGAAGCTCGACAAAGGCAGTATCCACGAAATACTTAGAGATATCAAACTGGAAGATGCCGCAGACAAAAAATTCGGAGAACTTTCGGGCGGACAACAACAAAGAGTTTCTCTGGTGATTGCACTCCTGCACCAGCCACGATTGGTTTTGTTGGACGAACCTACAACGGGCCTTGACCCGCAAAGCAGAAGACAGCTTTGGAAACGCATTGAAGCACTGCGCGAAAAAGGCCACGCCATTTTGCTCACCACACATTCGATGGAAGAAGCCGAGGCTGTCTGCGACAGGATTGCGATTATTGATCACGGTCGTGTGATTGAAGTGGATACCCCTGCCGCATTGATTGAAAAACATCGCCATGATGAATCAGTCATCAAGGCATCCAGGAAAGGAAAGATAACGTTGGAGGATGTGTTTATCGGATTGACGGGAAGTGAGATTAGAGAATGATGTCTAATACCCCAATACCATAAAACCCTAATAACTCTGAACTCTGAACT
>Ga0163163_10000279_pt1 | contig 50882 bp, 48 predicted proteins | sample S65metaG_FD_119766 | JGI IMG/M metagenome (GOLD analysis project Ga0163163, IMG submission 119766) | Switchgrass rhizosphere microbial communities from Kellogg Biological Station, Michigan, USA - S6-5 metaG | ecosystem: Host-associated > Plants > Roots > Rhizosphere > Soil | place: USA... | reverse complement strand
TTAGTTTAAGTATTCTTTCTTTTCTTTTTTATTTAAGTGCATGTAAATCCGGAACGTCTGCGAATGATTCCATTGCTACGGATCCTGTAACCATTGCCGCAGGAGAAAAATCTTTTAACGTCAATTGCAGTGGGTGCCACAATTTCAGGCAGGACGCAATCGGTCCCCAACTTAGCGGGTTGACAAATGATTTTCCCGCTGATTGGATACAGAATTTTATAAAGGATCCACAGCAATTGATCAATTCCAGGGATGCACATGCCGTGCAATTGCACGAAAAGTATAAAACAATGATGCCTTCTTTTTCCTGGTTAAAGGACCACGAGATAAAAAGCATTATTGCGTTCATACATTCTCACAAAGAAAATCGTCGGCCGGAGGCAAACAAAAATGACAATGCAATTTCGAATCCTATTCCTGACTCTATCAAATTATCAGGTCTTATTGCCAATCTGCAATTGGTGATGCAAATTCCTGCCTCAAGTGATAGTGGAAAGTCGCCCTTAGCACGAATTACCGAGATGAAAATTCAGCCCGGCACAAAAGATTTGTTTGTCGTTGATTTGCGTGGCAGGTTATACAGACTTCGAAATAACAAGCCCGTCGTTTACATGGATATGGCAAAACTGAAGCCTAAATTCATCAATGAACCGGGCCTGGCAACTGGTTTTGGAAGTTTTGCTTTTCATCCTGATTTTTTTAAAAATGGATTGTTATATACAACCCACACCGAAGCCGCTGGTTCAGGCAATGCCGATTTTGGATATGCAGATTCTATTAAGGTCGCATTGCAATGGGTATTGACAGAATGGAAGGTAAACGATCCAAAGGCTGAAACATTTTCCGGAACAGGACGGGAGTTATTAAGGATAAACATGGTAAGTGGCATTCACGGAGTGCAGGACATTGCTTTCAATCCTCTTTCGAAGAAAGGAAATGAAGATTATGGTTTATTATATATCGGTGTGGGTGATGGAGGTGCCGTGGAAAACGGTTACCAGTTCCTGGCGCACGACAAAGGGAAAACCTGGGGAACAATTCTTCGTATAGATCCGGCTGGCAGAAACAGCACAAACGGACAATATGGGATTCCAAAAACGAATCCGTTTGTAGAAGATAAAAATGCTATGGGGGAAATTTATGCATACGGTTTCAGGAACCCGCATCGCTTTACATGGAGCAAGAACGGAGAGATGGTCGCATTCAACATTGGTCATTCGAATATTGAATCAATCAACCTGATTGAGCCCGGGCATGATTATGGCTGGCCGATCCGTGAAGGAAACTTCGTGATCAACCCATACGGTGATCTGAAAAGAATTTATTCCCTTCCTGCTAATGATACTATTTATAAGATTACCTATCCTGTTGCGGAATATGATCACGATGAAGGCAAAGCAATTTCAGGCGGATATGAATATCTGGGAACCATTCCTGCAATAAAAGGGAAACTTCTTTTTGGTGACATTCCAACAGGGAGATTATTCTACGTGGATATGACAGATTTAAAACAGGGAGAGTTTGCAACAATAAAGGAATGGAGAGTTTCTTTGAATGGCGTGGTCACGACTCTTAAACAAGTTTGTGGCAATGATAGAGTGGATCTTCATTTCGGAAGAGACGCAAAAGGAGAATTGTATCTTTTAACCAAAGCTGATGGAAAGATCTATGAGTTGGTAAGTGTGAAATGACCCAACAATCTGTCAAATATTTTCTGCAATGATTTTCTCAAGCAACTTTTTCAAGTCTTTTGCGTGTTGTAATTCAGATATATATTCTTGCTCAGGACCGCGTGCTTTCAATTCAAACAGTTTTTTCAAAGTCGTTCTTAATTGTTTATTCGGGCGCAATTCCTCTAACTTGTTGTCAAGGAGTACGCACCAGTTTTTTAGAATAAATTTTATTTTGTCTTCGTAGTAATTTTTTATTTGCAACAGTCTGGCCAGTTTACACAATGAATGGTTATCGGCCAATTTCCGGTTCCCATTAAATCGTTTTTGTAAGATTCGTGCGTAGGCCACGCTGAGGTCAGTGGCATCAAAACGTGCCGGGCTGCTCTCCAGCAGAAGTTCCATGCGAGAATCAGCAAGTTTTGTCAAAACGGACCGCGAGGTTCGGTAGTTTTTTACAGATTTGATGTGAACGGCTTCGGCGTCGGCGAGTTGTCTTTGATCTTTTCGGATGGGACGAAATCCCACGTGATAGTATACCCAAAATGCTCCCGAGCGGATACCATCATCATTGTCCTTGCCCAATTGATAAGGGTCAACGCTAAATCGGCGCAGTCGGTAAACTTTTTGATGAAGCTTCAACACTTGTTGAAAGATATACTGCGATTCGCCGCCACGATAGGACGGAAAGACATTAAGACCGATCCGGCCACTATCGAAGAATATCCACGAGCCCGCGTATGCGACAGGGAGTCCATTCTTAAAAACGATATATCCAAGATAGGTGTCGATCGGATGCCGGCGCTCGGGGACCATTTCCATTAATGCAATGCTGAGGCCGCGCGGCAACAGATAATAACTGACAAAAGGAGGGGAAGTAAAACTGATCGGATCGATTTCCCTGAGGTGACGTATCAGGATCATCCGCCCGCACTCTATAATTTGCCCGGCTTCCAATTCAGTCAGGGAAATTTTTTTGAATTTCAGATCTGAAGTTCTTCTACGGATTTTCCTCATTAACGAGCGATGATAATAGGGCGTAACTAAAGACTGCGGAAGAGAAACATGCGTGGGAAAATTAATTTCAACATTTATCCCAATGGCATTCCAAAGTTCATCTTTGACTTCGGGACGCATATCTGTTTCGTCGAATATTGCGATAAGCCTGTCTAAAATGTCCTCCCCTTTTTTTAATGTTCCCTTCAGCCACGATTTCCAGTCCGAGTTGCCATCCTGGAGTATTTCGGACTCCACCTTGGGCATAACCACTGAAAGAATGGATTGAATTTGTCCGCTATCGGCTTCGAATGAGCTGAGCCAAATATCATTTCGATGATTCTTTCTGAGCCATTTCACAATTTCGAAGCCAAAGGCTGCACAAAGATTCGTATTCGTAACACCGGAATTAAATAATCTGTCCTTTAAATGTTCGTGAGATCGGATGTACGATTGGAAGTGTTGTAATGCCTGACTTGATGCCTGGTAAACGGACCGGTTATCGGGATAAGCCAGCAGGAATAACAAGATGTCATACCAGTGCTGCAATGCTCTTTTTGATTTGAGCCCTTCAACATTTAATGCGCTGATCAGTTTCAATTTTTCTTTAGAAAATTTTTTTCCATACTTGTTGCGTATGGAAAACACTTGGGATATCAGCGTTTCAGTTCGACTCATTCTTTACTGAGGGGAAGTAATTAATCTGACGAAATTAATTCTATTTATTTTTTCCTTATCCTTCGTGAACGTTATAATGAGCCTGGATAAGCAGTTTAGGTACTCCCTGAAGTACTGTTCTCGAAACCATCAAATCGAAAAAAAACCTTCTGACACTATTTTGTCACGCTTGAGCAGAATGTCTTAGAAACAACCTTCATTATATCGTACTTTTTTATTGACAACAATTTTTATCAACCAAAATAAAGAAGTATGAGGAAGTTACATGCTCTGGGAGCAGCGACACATTTGCTGCTGATCTCATTAATTTCTTTGAAGGCGGTCAGCCAGCCGATCACAACTCCACGAACTCCGAGCCCCGCTGCGTCGGTGACTCAAACAATCGGGATTTCTAGCGTTATTGTAAATTATTCAAGGCCGTCCGTAAAAGGCCGCGAAATATGGGGCAAGCTTGTGCCTTACGGGTTGAACGTAGTACCTGGTGGTAATGGGACTCCTGCGCCATGGCGTGCCGGTGCTAACGAAAACACCACAATTAAATTTTCAGATGACGCGATGGTTGAAGGTAAACCGGTCCCTGCAGGTTTGTACGGATTATTCTTTATTGTAAACCAGGATAACACGGCTGAGTTAATACTATCAAAGGACAATCAATCATGGGGAAATTTCTTTTATGACCCCAGCCACGATCTGTTGCGCACCAAAGTACAATTGCGCGAGATATCTTTCACAGAAATGTTAACGTATGATTTTATCAACAGCACAAAGAATTCATCAGAATTGGTTTTGAGCTGGGAGAAAAAACAATTTCCGGTAAAGATCGAATATGACGTAGACAAGATCGTGATGGCAAATGCCGCGGCCGAGTTAAAGAGCGCGAAAGGATTTGGCTGGCAGGCATATACAAGCGCAGCGAACTATGCCGCCCAAAACAAAACCGATTACGACCAGGCATTGAAATGGGCCGACCAGGCCGTTACGATGAATAAGTCATTTGCCACCTTAAATGTAAAATCGAATGTTCTTAAAGGAATGGGCAAAACGGAAGAAGCAGACAAGCTCGTGAATGATGCAATAGCCATTGCCACAGAGAATGAATTAAACAATTATGGATACCAATTAATGAATAATGGCCAGGTTGATAAGGCCATTGAAATGTTTATACTCAACACAAAACGTTTTCCCAAAAGCGCTAACTGTTTCGACAGTCTTGGCGAGGGTTATGTGACGAAAGGCGATTCAAAAAATGCGATCGCGAACTTCAAAAAGTCATTAAGCATGGATCCGCCGGCCAATGTAAAGGCTAATTCCGAAAAGTTTTTGAAACAACTAGGTGCATTATAGTTAAATGGCACAAGGAAAAGGAGACAAGGTACAGGAACATGGAGTAAGCATATATTCTTTATTATTAATTGTTGGTAACGCAAGAATTTTTAATAACTTTTCTTGTGCCTTGTGCCCTGAGTCTTGAATCTTATTTATCTCTCCTACCTTCTTTTCTATAAACTGCTTATCTTTAAAGCCATTCATCCCACTGATTCACTTTCATTGAACCTTTTCAATTTTTGTGGGCTTGCAACACAATCTGAAAGCAAAATTATATGGCATTACGAACCACCACCAATATCTCAGAACGCCTTTATTCATTGGATGCTCTTCGCGGTTTTGACATGTTCTGGATCATGGGAGCCGAAGAGATCTTTCACGCACTTTACAAGGTGACAGGGTCTCCTTTCTGGGGAACTATTTCCACTGAATTGACACACCCAGACTGGAATGGTTTTCATTTTTACGATCTCATTTTTCCACTTTTTCTTTTTATCGCCGGCGTCGCCACGCCATATTCGGTTGGTCGTGAACTGGAGAAGGGAAGAACGAAGCAACAAATGCTGTGGCGGGTTGTAAGAAGGGGGCTTACGCTTGTAATACTGGGCATCATATATAATAATGGACTGCAATTAAGACCGCTGTCTGAAATACGTTTTGGAAGTGTGCTGGGGAGGATCGGTTTAGCGTATATGTTTGCTAATATTATCTATCTATATTCAAAACAAATTGCGCAGATCATTTGGTTTTTTGTTTTGATCATTGGCTATTGGTTATTATTGAAGTTGACATCCGCCCCTGGTTTTCCCAGAGGTGATCTGACCATGGAGGGAAACTTTGCCTCTTATATCGATCGCTCAATACTTCCCGGCCATTTATATTTAACTATTCATGATCCTGAAGGATTAATGTCAACCATCCCCGCCATCGCAACCGGGCTGTTAGGAATATTGACCGGAGGCTTCATAAAAAACTCAGTGGTAACGCCATCAAAGAAAGCGTTGTGGATGTTTGTAGCTGGTTTAATATTTATTGGGCTGGCCCATCTCTGGGATCTAGATTTCCCAATTAATAAAAATCTCTGGACAAGTTCGTTTGTTTTAAATGTTGGTGGTTATAGTTTAATACTCTTGTCTGTTTTTTATTATCTCATTGATGTGAAGGGGTACAAAAAATGGGCATTCTATTTTAAAGTGATCGGCATGAATTCCATATTGATCTATATGTCGGGTCATTTCATTGATTGGGAATACACAACCAATGGATTCTTCAAATGGTTGGGTCAATGGGTTGGGAATCCCTGGAATGCCGTTGTGATGGCAGTTTGCTACGTAATGATTAAATGGCTTTTCCTGTATTTCATGTACCGAAAAAAAATCTTCCTTCGGGTATAATCTGCTGCCTGAATATGCATGTTTCCGTTCGTAAAAAAAAATCACGCAAAATCCGGTTAGAATTATATTTGGATTTGCATCTCTATTTGTCAACAAATATTTGTTATGAAAAAAATGATCAGAAGAGCATATCGTTTCTGGAAAATATGTTCTATTGTTTTTCTTTTTTCCTGCAATCAAAAGAACTCCGGATCGGCAGAAAATAAATTACTTGATCAGACGGGGCTGGATTCAACGGTTCGCCCACAGGATGACTTCTTTCATTACGTAAACGGAGGCTGGATAAAGAAAACAGACATACCGGCCTCTGAGGCGACGTGGGGGGCGGGCGCCCTTCTGTATCAAAACACGACGCAAAATTTGAAAAATCTCATTGATTCATGTGCTAAGTTGAATGCAGCCAAAGGAACCAATGAACAAAAAGTGGGAGATTTTTATACAAGTGCCATGGATTCGGCAGGCATTGAAAAAAAAGGGTTTTCTCCTTTGCAGACAGATCTCCAGCGCATTGCTTCGCTTCAATCACCAAAAGATATTTTACACGAGGTGGCATTGGAATACAATCTTGGCATCAGTGCTCTTATGAATTTTTATGCCAACCAGGATGACAAGAACAGTGAGCAGGTTGTTGCTCACTTCGACCAGGGAGGTCTTGGGCTTCCCAATAAGGATTACTATACAAAAAAGGATTCTGCAACGGTAAACATTCGCAATGCCTATCTAAGTTACATCGCAAAAATTTTCACGCTTTCCGGCGACAGCGCTACAGCAAAACAAGGAGCAGCATCCGTGATGAAAATTGAAAATGCATTGGCGATAGCATCAAAAACCCCGGTTGAACTAAGAGACCCGGAAGGAAATTATCATAAGATAAGTATTGCGGAACTGGAAAACAAAGCATCAAGTCTTAACTGGCGGGAATTATTAGATCAGCTTGGAGTGAAACAAGATACAGTGTTAATGGGTCAGCCAGGATTTTATACTGCTCTGAGTGGCATGCTGCAATCAGCGCCGATATCAGATTGGAAAAATTATTTGAGATTTCACTTTATTGACAACTACGCCCCTTATCTCGACAGCCGTTTTGTAAATGCAAACTTTGAAATGAGCAAATTGCTGACAGGACAGAAGGAATTACAACCGCGGTGGAAACGAATGACAGCCCTTACTGATGCCCAGTTAGGAGATGCGCTGGGTCAATTGTATGTAAAAAAATATTTTCCACCTGAGGCAAAACAAAGAATTCTCGACCTGGTCAATAACCTGCAGGAGACCTATAAAGAAAGAATCCAAAAACTTTCATGGATGAGTGACTCAACCAAGCAAAAAGCGTTATTAAAACTGAATGCGATTGCAAAAAAAATAGGTTACCCGGACAAGTGGAAAGATTATTCATCGGTAGAAATAACGAAGGACGATGTCATTCAGAACCTAAAGAACACAGGGCATTTTACATATCGGTATAACGTCAATAAGATAGGCAAACCGGTGGATCGCTCCGAATGGTTTATGACGCCTCCTACAATTGATGCCTATTATAATCCTTATACGAATGATATAAATTTTCCAGCCGGCATTCTTCAACCACCCTTCTTTTATGCCAATGGTGACGATGCTTTGAATTATGGGGCCATAGGTATCGTGATCGGCCATGAAATCACCCATGGTTTCGATGACCAGGGAAGGCAATATGACGCAAAAGGAAACTTAAAAAGCTGGTGGTTGCCTGCTGATTCTGCTAATTTCAGAAAGAAGGCGAATCTGGTTGTTGAACAATATAATCACTCAATAGTCATCGATACACTTCACATCAATGGCGAATTGACACAAGGAGAAAATATTGCTGATATCGGGGGTGTTGCCATTGCTTATGAAGCGTTTAAAAAAACAGAAGAGGGAAAGTCGACGGAAAAGATAGATGGACTAACTCCTGACCAGCGATTCTTTGTCGCTTACGCCGAAATTTGGAGAAGCAAGTGGCGACCTGAATTTGAAAGAAGGATTGTAATGACAAACCCTCATTCGACGCCAAAATACAGGGTGAATAATCCCATTTCTGCTAATCCTGCATTTTATGAAGCCTTTAATGTAAAACCGGGAGATAAAATGTATCGACCTGATAGTTTGCGTGCGCAGGTTTGGTAGGCATTAGAAATTAGCTTTACAATTGTCTGTCCTGTTTCTGTAAAGAGACAGGACAGATTTCATTTAAAAACGCAGGCTCCTGGAAATTGAATTTATTATAAAACAGGCCCATTTTATCCATTCGTTAATGTACATGCTGACTCAATTAGGTTTTACATAAAATTGTTTTCATCGGCGCTGGGGCCATAACTTCCCGGGATCGGCACATTTAATAAACGCAAATAAACACCCAACTGTGCCCGGTGATGTATTTGCTGGCTAAGCGACATCCGAATGATATCGATCTTTGGATCTGAAGAGTAAATGGTGTCACCATTTCTCAATGTCCAGGGTTTGTTTAGTAGCTCCTCGTTGTCAGCCACAAGCGTTGACAGGCCATCCTGGTAACGCGTTTCAAAATAATTCATCAGATCCTTGTGCGTATTGATCGATGGTTGCTCGTAAGGCTTGGCGAAATCGATCTCATCAGTCGTAAAGGTCATGTGTATCCAGCCCGGAAGGTCGGCGATGTGAGTTGCCAGTCTTTTTAAATCCATACTTTTCGGATGTGGTTGATAGCCGAATTGGTCCTGGGGTACCCGGGAAAGCATTTTACGCGTCGTACTCCCTTCTTCGACAAACTGTTGTTTAAAATAATCGATGAATGTCATAGTTGTTATTTTATATCACAAAACAACAACAGGATAGTGACAGCCCTATGTCAGCAGCATTTGGCTTTCTTCGATTTTTTTCAAAATATTTTCGGCGATGCCGGTTACGAGCACGTTTAGTTCGGCTGGTTTGACAATTTTTGCATGATCGCCAAAAAGAAGGAACCACCTGGCAAAACCCATCAACGAACCAGTTAAAAAATGAACACGAACATGATCACCCCGGTTTTCCTGTCTTACAAACCCATTGTAATACTTTTGTTCACCAAGGTATTTTACAACATCAGTTTCCACATCGATAACTACTTCCACAACCTGCCGCTCGGCGGACATTTGATTGATAAAACTCTGTAATGGGGGATGGGTTTTTGCGATCACCTCTTCAGTGAAAGCCAGTTTATCGATCTTGTCCGTTCGAAAATTGCGGTAATCATTTCTTAGTTGGCAAAATGCGACGAGGTACCAATGGCTTCCCAAGTAATAGATCCCGACAGGCTCCACCTTACGCAGGGTCGTTTCATTCTTTTCAATTGAAAAATATTGTATCTCTATAACAGTTGAAGTACCGATCGCCCTTAATATTGATTGAAGATGCAATTCTTGCGGGGGATGGTAAACGATGGCTGGATGGCCCATTACCATAACATGCTCGTCGATCTCTTCCAGATGATCTTTTTCTGAAAGCCGGAGTACAGCCTTGATCTTATCGAGCGCAGAGGTATAATGTTTGGAAATGCCGGCATCAGTTTTTGACTGTACCAACTTGGCGGCAGTGAGTAATGCGGAGGCTTCATCCTGGTTGAACATTACCGGTGGTAACTTATAACCTTCCATCAATTTATAACCCGTGCCTGCTTCACCGATCACGGGTACGCCAGCTTCTTCCAAAGCACGAACATCGCGGTATACCGTGCGCAGGCTGATGGAAAATTTATCCGCAATATCCTGGGCCTTTACCAATCGCCGGGATTGGAGTTGAATAAGAATGGCCGCTAGCCTATCGATCCGATTCATATCAGTTAAAGGTAATTATAAATATTGCGTATCTCGAACGAGGAAAAAATTGCCGTTCAATTCAATTCAAGGCACAGCAACACATAGATGGTTCGAAGAGACTATGTGACCCTATGTTGCTATGTGACTATGTGGTGAAACAGTTCGGCGGTACTGAATAATTGATGAAAATGTAAAGTGACCTATTCAATGAATTTTTGCAGTTCAATTGTGCTATGATGAATATTCTCGTGCATCAGTTCGTGCCTGATTTCTGCGATCACTTTTAGCTTTTCATCAAAGCTCAACTGTTCGTCAAGCGCGACATGAGCTGTCAATGCGTTTTCTGTTGTGCTTAACGGCCACACGTGTACGTGACCCACTTGTTTGACATGATCGACTTTTAAAATTATCTTCTTGATATTTTCCAGTTCAATGCCGGTAGGAACAGCATCGATAGTCATTTTAAAACTATCCCTTAATAAACCCCCGGCACTGATGAGGATAGTGATCATAATTATAATTCCTGTAGCGGCATCCAGCCAATACCATCCCGTGTAGACAATTATTATTCCCGTTACCACTACGCCCAGCGATATAAGTGCGTCGGCAAACAAGTGCAGGTAAGCACTCTTTGCATTCAATTCCTTTTTCCTGTTGCCATAAAATAGAAATGCAGTAATGGTGTTTACTACAATTCCAAGAGCCGCTATCCAGGCAATCACACCACCTTGCACTTTTTCAGGTTTCAAAAGTCGTGTGAAAGATTCAAATCCTAAAATACCGATAGCTATAAATAATATAACGGCGTTCGCCAGTGCGGCCAATACAGTTGTCTTTTTAAATCCGTAAGTATACACAGCGCTCGACTTTCTTGCAGCCATTTTAAATGCAAGCAATGATAAAAAGAGACTGGCGACGTCGCTTAAATTATGACCCGCGTCTGTTAATAAGGACATTGAATTAAAGATCAGCCCACCGACTATTTCCGCAATTACGAAGGCCATGTTCAGATAGATACCAACGATGAATGCCCTACGATTGCTTTGCTGGAAATCCAGGCCATGCATATGAGAGTGAGAATGATGATCGTGGTCGTGAGACATGATTGCAAATTAAACTTATGTTGTCAATTGGTTTCAATATTGGAAGGCCAAGATTGTAAAAAGCCTTAGTTGATTTCCTTATTTGAAACCCGGATGCATCAATACCTACATTAACCTTATCTTGCGGCTCGCGTAAAATTTGTATTTTTCGACATTCAATTATCTGCGTAAAACCAAACAGATGAAGAAAAACCTGTTCGCCTGTTTTATTTTTCTTGCTTCAGGCATCGTCTCTCTAAGATCTTCTGCACAGGAAACAAAACGTGACACGGTTAAAGTGGGGATATACATTACCAGCATTCATGATATTGACTTTAAACAAAAGGAATTCGCCGTTAACTTATGGTTATGGTTAAAGTATAAGAACAGAGATTTTGATTTCCAGCAAAATCTTGAAGTGCCCATGGCAAAAGAAGTTACCAAATCATTTGCCACCATTGACAGCTCGGGAGAAGAAGTTTATTTATTAATGAAACTCCAGTGCGTAATGAAGGATTCGTGGAGGATCGCTAACTTTCCTTTTGACAGGCAGACCTTAAGATTTTCGATCGAAAACTCGCAATATGATTCCCGGTATTTGCTTTTTGTTGCTGACACTCTTGGCAACCATTATGATCGTAGGTTTACACTTAGTGGTTGGAGGGTTGATAGTTGTTTATTAATGACTGGCACCAAAATCTATGAAACAGGCTTTGGCGATGAATCATTAGCAAAGCCGCGCACCGAGTATAGCAATTTCAGGGTAAGATTGGTGATCAGACGCGACGCTTCGGGTTTGTTCTGGAAAATGTTCACGGGAATGTATATCGCTTTTCTTATTGCCTATGTCTGTTTCTATATTCACCCGGATGGTATTGATTCCCGTTTTGGGTTAAGTGTTGGTTCTTTGTTTGCTGTGATCGGTAATAAATATATTATTGACTCCGCGTTGCCCGAATCAACTTCATTTACACTCGTCGACACGCTGCATGGGCTGACATTATTGTTTATTTTATGTACCATTGCTGCTACCGCCTACTCATTGACAATGGTCAAAAAAGGAAAAAAAGTGCATAGGTTTGATATGATCATTGCCCAGGTATTGTTGCTGTCATATGTAATCGCGAATATTTTCTTTATTACAAATGCAAGCAGAGGTAGATAGTCATTAAGTCAGTGAGTCATATAAGTCAAATCAGTAATGAGTAATGAGTAATGAGCAACGAGTAATAAGTACAGGACCTGAGATTTGTGACCATTTTTACGATTGACGATTGCCCATTCACCATTCACGTTTGACAATTCAAATCTCACGACACTCACCATGGACCTTTCACCATTCACCTTCGACCATTGACGAGCTTACTTCACACCCTTATTGGCATCCCATGAACCCTGTAATTTCCGGATGTAGATGATCTGTCCTGTGTGATAAGCATTGTGCGTGCCGATGTGTGCGAGATTCGAATACCATGACTGCAATTTTGCATCATCGCTTTCTTCAACAGCTTTCTCAATTGCTGTTAACACACTGTCGAGTTTCTGTACAGTTGCTTTCCAGTTGGCGCTGTTAAAACTGTTGAAGGTTTCATCATTGTTACCATCAAACTTTGGTTGGGGCAGTTTTTTGAAACTATAGAGTTGCTGTAGATTCCAGAAAATAAGATGACTGGCAAGCTGCCCGATGGAGTGATTGCCGCTCCCATCCGTCCATTTTGCCTGGTCAGGTGTTAAGTCCTCCAGTGCAATATTTACCGGCACAAACCAATCCTTCACATTATGCGTAGTGCGTAATTGTTCGAGTAATATGCTTTTTAACGTTGGAGCTTTTTTGTCTTGTGCATGGGCAGAAGTTGAGACAATTGCCATCAAAATAATTATTAGCTTTCTCATAAACAGTTATTAAAAAGTGATAAATGAAGATATTAAAGTTAGTTATCTACTTCCGTGATCGTTGGCCGCTTATCATGAATATCCCGCTGCTCGTACTGTATTTTGAAATTCGAAAGATCGGGTTTGTGCTGGCGGTCCCTTTGTAATTCATAGTTGTAAATAGTTTGGCCCAATTGATACATGAAAGGATAGCCGATCGAATCATAGTCGTATTTATCGTCGTTCAAAACGCCATCACTATTGACATATATAGTTGCAGTAAGCATGAATTCAATATTATTTTTGAAATCAACAATGTAAGATATGTCAGTTAGAAATCCGTAAGCCCAACCCACCTTGTTGAAAACCCGCACCTGCTCCGGCATTTGGTGAGATCCATATTTAAAATAGAATTTTACAAAGCTGTCATAAAATTTACTGGTATCGTATTTCGGATAGTTTGTTTCAGAAGGATATTGAGAAAGGTACTGGTATAAGAACCGGTAATCATCATTGGTAAGTTCAAACCTTTGCTTTTTCGGAACGGATGAGGGAAACAATACCGATTGTAAAATTTGCTGGTAATCTTTCACTGAAAGATTATTGGCGTAAGTAAAATCGATAGGCTCGTTAATAAGGCTATCATTGCGGTCATAATGTGCTCTGCCGATCCTAATGCTTGGCGGAAAGGAGAACGAATCCGGATTATAAGCGGCTGGCTGCAGGTAGATGAGATCTCCATTATCGTGAATGAAGCGGATCTGGTTGGTATGGCGGTTTTGATCCGCCGTAAAACCCATGAATTGTCGCGTAATGCGCACATCACTATAACCTTTGTTGTGTAAGGAGCGATTTATCTCCTGCTGGCCGACAAATTGATACATCCGGTTGTAAGCATCATTATCGCTCACTAAAAAAGCTTTTCGAATAAACTGAGCAATTGAAGGGAGTTTGTTTTGTGCACTGGTGTCAACGTATAACTTAACCTGTTTTTCATAACTGCTGTCAAATTGCATGGAGGTATATTTATTCACTCCCTCGACGCGCATTTTATTCAGTTTTGCCAGTGAAAGGAAGGCAAGTGGCATCTTTACCGTAGAAGCAGGATTGAAATAGAAGTGCGGATCGTAGTTATAGTAATAATTTTTGAAAATTGGCTTATTATGCTTGTTTCGGTTGACCTCGGTATAAACGATCTGGAGCCTGTATGTTTCTGGATCCTTCAATACTTGCTGAAAGAGAGTGTCCTGGTTTTTTTCGAGAATATTTTTTAAAAAAGAGTCTGAGGTTCGCTGGGCGAATACAGACAGGTGAAATGTTGACAAGAAAATAAAATAAAAAGAACGCATGGGTTGAAGATACATTATCCGGAATGGAAAACAAATTATTGATACCGGTAGGTATTTCCGTTTGATTTTTACCACGGAGTCACGGGAGAAAATGCAGAGTAACACAAAGAAATTTCCTGTGCTGCTTTTGTGTACTCTGTATCTTCGCGGTTTTACATGATTCTTCCAGGTTCAATGCGATAGTGCTGCTCAGACTGGCATAATTTTATATAGATTCATAACAGTACTTTATAAAAACTAAAGTGATATGGAAAATCGGGAATTGGAAAAAGCAGCGACCATTGTTGGAATGTTATTGTTAGTAATCACCTTTGTTATGGGAATTTTGGATACACTTTAGCAATTGTTGCCCCGCGCTTGTTACATAATGGCAATAAGAGTGAAGACTTACTCAACCCTGTTTCAATAGAAAAGCTCATGATAACATCATGAGCTTTTTGCTGAAGTATTATGCAGACAACCTATTTGTCAATTGTTTTTTGCTTGATTATATTGCCGTTGTCGTCGACCAACATTTTAATCTTACTGTCTCCATTCTTCAATTGTAGTTCATACGCCATCTGACCTTTTTTCATTTCCCTGTTCACAGACGAGATGGTATAGCCCGAAAACTTATCATTAAGCAATGTGTTAACTGCGGGTGGTAACGATTTATAATCATTGACTGCATATGCCGTTCCGATCCAATCGGCATTTCCGGCATACCATGAATAGTATGTATCGTTGTTCAGATTATACGTAACAACATAGGCACCCTCGCCAGGAGCGGTCCAACCATTCAAATCCCAATCGACCATCGGAGTCACCGATGCATCGTATTTTGACCAGGCTACATTCGTTGCCGTTGGATACTGTGTAGAAAATGCAGTTTTGACTTCAGCTGGCACTCCTATAGTGTCTGTACTTACCGTAGATTGGTCTGTAACGCGGTAAGAAGGTCCACAGGAAGCTAGTATCACAACACCGGCAATTAATATTAATATTTTTAGCTTCATAACATTGGGTTTTAAGAATTACCAGATAATATTATCACTCACTGTTCCTCCAAACATGTTGCCAGAAGAAAACAAATGGATTTCTAATAAAAAAAATTATAATAGCACAGCCTGCTTATTTTATCAACTGGATTCAAATATTGAATTCATTTTTTGTTTGGCCTTCTTCATATTAATTCCTTTTCCAATTGCTCCCTTGAAAGGATCTCCCATTTCCCTTAAACGTGGAATGGCATTTTTTAAATTGTGATCTTTTATTTTTAAACCTTTTTTAACTTCTTCCCAATGAAGAGGCATTGAAACCGGGGCAAAGGGTTTTGGACGAAGTGAATACGGCGCGGCCACTGTCGCCTGTGGCCGATTTTGTAAAAAATCGAGATACATCTTTCCCGCCCGATCTGCGGTTTTTCTTTCGATACTGGTGAAAGAAGGTATTTCCGCATGTACAAGTTTTACGATACTGCGTCCGAACTCTTTTGAATCCTCGTAAGTGTATTTCGCCCCTAGCGGTATATAAATATGCAAACCCGTTGAACCCGAAGTTTTGCAATAGGCAGAAACGTCAATTGCATCCAGGATTTGTTTTGTTACCTGGGCTGCCCTGATTACCTCGTCAAAAGTGTTTTTATCGGGATCCAGGTCGATAATACACCAGTCAGGATTTTCAGGCGATTGCATGCGACTGCTCCAGGGATTCATTTCAATGCAACCTAATGAAGCAATATAAAGCAAGCTGGCTTCGTTGGTGCAAACCAGGAATTCTTTCTCTTCTCCATCCGTCTCGCTATAGTAGGGAAATGTTTCGATCCACTCCGGCACTTTGCCTTTCACGTTTTTCTGATAAAAACTTTCACCGACAATTCCATGAGGGTGGCGATTGAGAGTTTGTGGCCTGTCTTTCATATAAGGCAACATATAGGGTGCAACCTGGTAATAATAATTGATCATGTCTCTTTTCGTAAGTTTTTCTTTTGGCCAGAAAATTTTACTGAGGTTAGAAAAGCCGAGATTATGGCCACCGATATTTCTTGTTTGTGCCTCCTCCGCTGGATTGAGCAGGGTTTTTCTTTCTTTTTTCGGTGGCCTGGAAATTCCTTTCTGCAGGATGCCGGAGGTTATTTTTTCTTTTGACTGCTTGGTCACTTCTGATGTTTCTTTTGGAACTTCCCTTACTACAGTGTCAGGTTTCTTGTCCTCACGTAAACCTTTGAAAGAAGGATGACGTATGGCGCCATCTTTTGTGACCTCGCGGAAACTAACTTCAGCGACAAGTTTTGGTTTTACCCAAATCACTTTTGCTTTGGGAGGGTTTGGACGAAAACGGGAAGGTTTATTGTACTCAGGCTCCTCAACAAAGGGACAGGTCTTTGTCTCGAACGGTTTCAGTTTTTGAAGAATATCTTTCTGGATATTTGTATTGAATCCCGTGCCCACCGGAGTTACGAAATGAAATTCACCATTTTCATATAATCCAACCAGTAGTGCGCTAAACACCTTGCTTGTATTTTCATTCTTCGTATATCCACCGATCACAAACTCCTGCCTCTTCTCTGTTTTTATTTTTAACCAGTCTTTTGAACGGTTACCGGGATTGTAAATGCTGTTCGCTTTCTTGGCAAAAATCCCTTCCAGTTTTAGTTGTTCGGCCAGGGAAAAAAAATATTTTCCCGAAGTATTGAATTGTTCACTGATTTTAATAATACTGTTTTCAGGAGGAATGATAGCCTGTAATAATTGATGCCGCGCCTCAAGAGGCAAGTTCATGACATTGTATCCTTCCAGCCACAAAACATCAAAAAGATAAAATACAAGTTGACCATCGGCTTCACTTCGCCATAGTTGAAGATCGCTGAAATCGGGCATGCCTTGCTCATTTACCACCACAATCTCACCATCGATCACTGCATTAATCTTCTCGCTTTGGGACCATTTGCTCAGGGCATCATAAACGGGGTAAAATTTTTCATTAAACGATTTGTTATTACGCGAACGTATATCTACGGTTCCTTTGTTTAAATAGGTGATGCCGCGATAACCATCCCATTTTATTTCGTAGATCCAGTTTTCATCACCCGGGATTTCATCTGCCAGGGTGGCCAGCATTGGTTCGATATTCCTCGGTATTGCCGATGCTTTTCCTTTCTTTAAAAGTTTCTTCGATGCCGCATTCATGGAAAGAGAAATTACAGAATCGTGCCAGTACAAATATTATCTCTTCATCATCATAAATGTCCGGAAAATTTAGAGTATCTTATCAGGCATGCATCAATGTTTTTATAAATCGGTTGCGATAAAATTTTTATTCGCACTGTTCTTTTTGCCCCTTCAAAATTTCGCCCAGGATATAACCGGAACATGGGCCGGCTTTTTGCAGATTAACGACACGAGGGTTCCCTATGAACTTGTGATCAGTGGAGATAAAAAAAATTTAAACGGCTATTCACTGATCACATTTACGTTTGATGGAGTTGAGAACGTAGGTGTAAAGACAATGGAAATAAAGATCAAGAGAGCAAGCATAGCCATTGAAGATGGAGAACTGATCTACGATAATTATACAACTCCTTCCCGCAGAGTAAAATTGTATGGAACCCTGGTTTGGGTGGGAAGGGACTCCAGTATGACGTTAGCCGGAACCCTTGCTACAAGGTCTCTCGATATGAGATCGCCAAATGAAAACAATTTTAAAGGGACTATTAAACTGCAAAGAAAACCACCAGCCAGATCAAAGTTGATCTCAAAACTGGATGAAATGGGTTTGGCCGACCAGCTTTCATTTGTAAAGCCAGCCGCGAATAAAGATGCAAAGCCAGCCGTGAATAAAGAAGTCGTCCTGGCGCCAGTGAAGGAAAAGGAAGTGGTGGTCAAATCATCCACAGAAACTGTAAAGAGAGAAACGGAAGTTATCAGAACAGTTTTGTTTAAATCTGATAGCCTGGTCCTTAGCTTGTATGATAATGGGGAGATCGACGGTGACACGGTAAGCCTCGTCCTAAATGGAAATATCATTTTATCAAGACAGGGTTTAACAGATAAGGCAATAAGAAAAACGATTGCTACGTCAGAGATCGGGGATTCGTCAAAATTGGTACTGTATGCCGAAAATCTCGGCCGAATACCACCCAATAGCGGCTTGCTTATTTTACAGGACGGTAATGAGCGATACCAAATCCGTTTTTCCGGTGATCTTCAAAAAAACGCGGCTGTCATTTTGAGGAGAAGGCGTTAATCAGCCGCACATTTCAATTTTATACGCGAGACTGAAATAACGATAATAATGACCGGCCTGGTCTACCGAATCGGCATGCCATTCTTCCCCACTAAAGGGGTTTTGATTACCAGCTGCTGCCTCGCCGAGTGCGACCATTGTGTTGTTTGCATAGATGCGAAAACCATACATTTCATCCTCGTGTAACGGCATTGGTGGAAGCTCAAATCGTATCCATCTTTCGTTGTCAATTTTTTCCACGTCAACGGTAGAGCTTGCAAGAAGGGGTCCCCACGACTTGTTCTGGGGTCAAACGAATGAAGACTTAGTGTCAATTGCCCTCGATTTTGCACGGCTGCTGAGAAAACTTGGATATTATCCAAATTACCTGAAGAGGGGCATCTGAAGGTTTGACCTGCAAAATGATCGGTAGGATCTGTCTGCAAATGGCCGATCCAGAGGGTGGTGTTATTTTGCACTTGGGTGATTAGAGGGCGAGGGCGGCTGCTTCTGTTCCGGGTTTCCATAATTTTTAGTATTTCAAAGATTACGGAAGAAGGAGAGCATGGAGTTAGACTTTAAACTACCGGGCAAGCGAATTATTGTGCCGGCTTCATTTTGTGAAGAAGTTTTTGACAGAAAACCAGCGATGAGTAAAAAATGTTGGCTCATTGAATTTTTTAAAACCTAGAGGGAGTCATGCTTATAAGCGAAAGGGACCCTGAAGAGTGCGACGCAACGAAAGCAAAATAGCAGTACTGTGGCAGGTTACAGAAAATCATCCACTTTCTTGCATATCCGCAAAAGCCCGATGGGAGTGATTTGTAAAGGAAATGTTAAGGGGATTATATTCCCCAATTCAATGAAAATGCCATTCTGGGGTTTTATCAACCTGACCAAAAAAATGCAAAGGTTTTTTTTGTCACAAAATGTGTGGATTTAGATCGAGCAGTCGTGCTTATTTTTTTTAAATTGTGCATGACCATGAAAGTTAAGATGGATAACCCTTGATTATTGTGGATTATATTGTGAATGCGGAGTGGATAAGAAAAAATTTGTTTTAACAATTTTTCTCCTTTTATATTCGCCAACTGACTGGACGGGAAACATTCCAATAACACAGAATTAAGAAATAGATAATGTAAGGGCGGGAACAATCCCCATGGTCAAGGTATTGAATCGGTTTAACTAATTATTACTACCCAGGGCCAACAATGGATCTTACTAACCTGAACAGAGACAGAAAACGGCGCAAATCCTCCCTTGATCTTAGCACGATGGTGTATGGCAAAGTGCCACCCCAGGCAAAAGACCTTGAAGAAGCCGTTTTAGGTGCCATCATGCTTGAAAAAAATGCATTTGACACCGTTGCTGAAATTCTAAAACCCGAGTGTTTTTATGTCGAGGGACACCAACGCATATTCCGATGTATGCAGAACCTGGCGCAGAAAAGCCAGCCGATAGACATTCTAACGGTTGTGGAAGAGCTGCGAAGCAGAGAAGAGCTGGAAATGATCGGAGGTGCCTACTATGTCACAAAGCTCACAAACACCGTTGTTTCGTCAGCTAACATTGAAACGCATTCGAGGATCGTTCTTCAGAAATTCATTCAACGCGAACTAATCCGCATCAGCGGCGAGATAATTGGGGACGCGTATGAAGATAGTACTGATGTATTCGACCTTCTCGATGATGCCGAGAGCAAATTGTTTGAGATTACAAACAATCACCTTCGGAAAAATTTCGATACGATCGATTCGGTATTGGTAAAGACCATTCAGCGTATCGAGGACCTGCGCCACAAAAATGAAGATGTAACCGGTGTGCCCAGTGGTTATGCTTCGCTCGATCGTATTACATATGGTTGGCAGAATACCGATCTTATCATCCTTGCGGCAAGGCCTTCTGTCGGTAAAACCGCGTTGGCTTTGAATCTTGCCCGCAATGCGGCACTTCATGCCAGCAAACCAACGCCGGTTGCGGTATTCTCGCTTGAAATGAGTGCGGGCCAATTGGTGCAGCGTATTTTGGCGGCCGAAAGTGAAATTTGGCTGGAGAAAATTGCACGGGGAAAACTGGAAGAACATGAAATGAAACAATTATATGCAAGAGGCATTCAACGCCTGGCACAGGCCCCGCTATTTATTGACGATACGCCTGCGTTAAACATCTTCGAGTTAAGAGCAAAGTGCCGCCGCTTGAAGAACAAACATAATATCGGAATGGTGATCATCGATTATTTGCAGTTGATGAGCGGGACGGGCGAGAACCGGAACAGCAATCGCGAACAGGAGATCAGCAACATTTCCAGAAACCTGAAAGCCCTGGCAAAAGAATTAAGTATTCCGATCATTGCTCTTTCACAACTAAGTCGTGAGGTAGAGAAACGTGGCGCAAAGGACGGAACAAAAATGCCACAGCTTAGTGACCTTCGTGAGTCGGGTGCCATTGAACAGGATGCTGACATGGTTATGTTTTTGTATCGCCCCGAATATTATGATATCACCACGAACGAAATGGGTGAGAATAATCGCGGTGAAACGCACGTAAGAATTGCTAAACATCGCAACGGATCATTGGAAACAATAAAACTTAGAGCATTGTTGCATATTCAAAAATTTGTTGAAGATGATGGGGGAGATTTTGGCCCGGTGGGGTTACCCGGCAACTGGAAGCCAGTAAAAGATGATGATGGTCCAAAGCTCTACATCCAAACGGGAAGCAAGATGAACGACACAAGCGATGATGAAGATCCGTTTTAGATGATAGTTGATAGATGATAGATAAAAGTTAAAAGATAAAAGTTTTGACTCTCCTTCGGGAGAGTTTTTTGTTTGGACTTTATTCTGAACTTTTCGAGGAATTTGCGTTCTCCCAATCATGCCGGTTTGCCTGAAAATAGCTAAATTGATTTTCATGACCCCTCCCATTTTTTATATCAATGAATATGATTCTTCGAAAAAACAAATTGCCTTGGATGAGGATACATCGAAACACATCGTTCAGGTATTGCGAATGAAAAAACGGGAGGAGTTGAATTTGACAGATGGGAAGGGAAATCTTTTGACAGCAGAGATCATTGACGATCACAAGAAGCATTGTAGTGTCCAGATCATTGATTCACGATTCACGCCTCCCGATTCACGAAAAATAACCGTTGCTATTTCACTTCTTAAAAATTCAAGCAGATTTGAATGGTTTCTGGAAAAGGCCACAGAGATCGGTATTCATGAGATCATTCCTTTGATATGTAAAAGAACAGAAAAACAAAAGTTTCGTGAAGACAGGATGCAGAATATTTTGGTCAGCGCGATGTTGCAATCGCAACAATCCTGGCTGCCAGTTTTGCACAAGCCTATCGACTATGAGTTGATTTTCCGACAGGAAGAAATTATACATGCTTCACAAAAATTCATTGCACATTGTATCGAAGAAGAAAAGAGAAATCTTGCTGATCTTGTCAATGAAACACTTTCTTCGCAGGTAATTTTAATAGGGCCTGAAGGCGATTTTACCAACGAGGAAGTGCAACTTGCCATTCACAACCATTTTGATGCCGTGTCATTAGGTGAGACAAGATTGAGAGCTGAAACGGCGGGAATTGTGGCTGCTACAATATTAAGGATTTGCTAGTGTGCCTGGTCCGACCCTTTCGGTTCATTATCTCTTAATTGGGGTTCATTTAACTGGACCACTTTTGGTTTAGCCATTCTTTTTCTCATGACCATGTTCAGCATCTCTACGCCAAACGAAAAAGCCATTCCGAAATAGATGTAATTCTTTAAATGCAAATCCTCGGCTTTTTCTGAATCCCAACCTTCAATGATAAGGCTAAGGCCGATCATGACAAGAAATGAAAGGGCTAGCATTTTCAGCGTAGGGTGCTTGTGAATGAATGCTGAAATTTTCGGACTGAATAAAAACATAACGATCATGGCAATCACAACGGCAGCGATCATGATCTCCACATGTTTTGTGGTTCCACCCGCAGTAATAATGCTGTCAAATGAAAAAACTGTATCAATAAGAAGGATTTGAAAAATGGCCTCCCCAAGACCTAATCCCTTTCTTTTTTCCGCGCCAAGATTTGCATCCTCACCCTCCAGCCTTTTGTGTATCTCACGAACGGATTTATAGATAAGGAAGAGGCCGCCTGCAAGCATTACCAGGCTTGCGACGTCAAAACCTTTATCAACAATTGTAAATAAGTAATTTCCCTTTTGCGATAAGAGCCAGCCTAAGCCTAACAAGAGAATGCTCCTGATAATGATGCCGTTGATCATCCATGCACGACGGGCTTTTTTTTCATCTTTCTTTTGCAGCTGGTTAATGATGATGCTGACGAAGATGACATTATCAATTCCCAACACGATTTCGAGAATGACGAGAACGATAAAGCTGATAATGTTTTCTGACGTAAAAAGATGCTGCATTTTGTTTTAAATTATCAAATTAATAATTAATCATTATTAATTTTTTCACAGAGACTTGCAAATTTTTTTGACTATTCCAGGTCCTTCATAGATAAAACCTGTCCACACTTGTACCAGTGACGCGCCTGCGATCAATTTTTCTTTTGCATCAGCAGCAGAAAAGATCCCGCCGCTGGCAATGATCGGTATTTGTCCATTTGCTTTCTGATGAATGTACTTTATTATGTCTGTACTTCTTTGTTTTAACGGAACGCCACTCAATCCGCCTGTTTCCTGGTTGCCGACCCCAATATGGTGAACCAAACCTTCACGCCTGATCGTAGTATTTGCAGCTACGATCCCATCCAATTTTATTTCCAATGCCAGGTCAATAACGTCGTCGATCTGTTCGTATGAAAGATCGGGTGCAATTTTCAAGAGCACAGGTTTTGAATGTGCTTTTCCATTATTGATCATCAGTAAATGCAACAGTATTCTTTTAAGCGATCCTTTTTCCTGCAATTCACGCAGGCCTGGTGTGTTGGGCGAACTGACGTTTACAACAAAATAATCTACATAAGGATGAAGATCATTGAAACAGGTGGCGTAATCTTTCCAGGCTTCTTCATTCGGGGTGGTTTTATTTTTTCCAATGTTGCCGCCGACGATGAGGTTCGAGGTTCGGGGTTTGAGATTTGAAGTTTGAGACCGTTTAACTTCGAACTTCGAACTTTGAACTTTGGTTTTTTCTCGCCATTTCTTCAACCGTTCAGCAACAACTTTCACTCCGTCGTTATTAAAGCCCATGCGGTTGATAAGAGCTTTGTCTTTGGGCAAGCGAAACAATCGAGGCTTCGGATTTCCCTCCTGGGGGAGCGGGGTGACCGTTCCTATTTCTACAAAACCAAATCCCAGCGTTTCCAGTTCTCTTAGATACTTTGCATTCTTATCAAAGCCGGCGCCCAGACCCACTGGGTTTTTGAATTCGAGATTGAACTCGTGAGTCACGAGTCGTGAGTCGTTAGTGGTAAAAAAGAGCGCTATAAAGTGTCTTATTGGTGCTAAGAAACACAGAACCCTGAGGCAGTTCATTGAAAAATAATGTGTCCATTCGGGAGGGAACAAAAACAGGATACTGCGAAGGATCTTGTACATAGTCGGTTGCGAAGATAAATTAACTTTAATGGTTTTGGGTTGATAGAGGGAGTGTCTAACTTTGTTGAATTGAATTGATGAGCAGAAGAGTGCGACGCAACAACAGCCCAATACTGTTGTTTAAGCTTGAAACATAAACAAAATCTTTCACTATGCAGGAAGCGTATATAGTAGCAGGATACAGAACGGCAGTTGGAAAAGCAAAACGCGGCGGATTCCGGTTCTACCGCCCCGACGACCTCGCGGTTGATGTCATCAAAGGATTGATGGTAAGTGTACCGCAACTGGAAGCGACGCGTGTAGATGATGTGATCGTTGGCAACGCGGTGCCCGAGGCCGAGCAGGGATTGCAGGTGGGACGCATTATTGCAGCCAGGGCATTGGGGTTTGACGTGCCCGGAATGACTGTAAACCGGTATTGCGCCAGCGGACTTGAAACAATTTCGATCGCAACGGCAAAGATCCGGATGGGCATGGCCGAGTGTATCATTGCCGGTGGCACGGAAAGTATGAGTCTTGTTCCAACGGCGGGCTGGAAGCCGGTTCCTGCTTATTCTATTGCCAAAGATGAACCCGATTATTATTTGAGTATGGGATTAACTGCTGAAGCAGTGGCAAAGGAATTCAATGTGAGTCGCGAAGCGCAGGATGAATTTTCATTTCATTCGCATCAAAAAGCGATCAACGCGATAAAGAACGGGTATTTTAAAAGCGGGATATTGCCCATCAATGTAGAACAAGTTTATCTCGATGAAAAAGGAAAAAAGCAAAAGAGAAATTATACAGTGGAAACAGATGAAGGACCGAGAGCCGATACTTCATTGGAAGTGTTAGCAAAATTGAAGCCTGCATTTGCTGCGGGCGGTTGTGTTACTGCGGGCAATTCTTCACAGACAAGTGATGGAGCTGCATTTGTGATCGTGATGGGTGAAAAGATGATGAATGAACTGGGTTTGAAACCAATCGGCCGGTTAGTGGCTTGCATGTCTGCAGGTGTACATCCGCGAATTATGGGAATCGGCCCGGTTGCTGCCATTCCAAAAGTGATGAAGCAAGCCAACATGAATCTTTCTCAAATTGACCTTATCGAATTGAATGAGGCTTTTGCTTCACAGGCACTTGCCGTCATTCGTGAAGCGGGATTGAATCCGGATATTGTCAACATGAATGGTGGCGCCATTGCATTGGGTCATCCGCTTGGATGTACCGGATGCAAACTCACCATTCAGATACTGAACGATATGAAGCGGTTAAACAAAAAATATGGAATGGTGACTGCCTGCGTCGGCGGTGGACAAGGTATCGCTGGAGTAATCGAGAACATTAATTAATAAAGTCGGTAGAGAAACCTCCGCGTGAAAAGAGCTTTCTCCTTTATATTTCAAACGTTATAAACCTGCTTGAATCGGGTCAGAAGTGGTGAACCATCCATATTCATCTAACAATCGGAAAGTGGGACTAGCAAAGGGTGAGAGTGAGTTGCAAATGGTAAGCACAAATCCAAACCGGGATAGCCATTGAATATTATCCAACAAAAATTTTAGAACTCACCGACATGTCCATGAAATGGGAGAGCAAAAGCCCTTACAATGGAACGATCGTGTGGACAAGTTATACAGTGATACCATGGATGTCTTTTAAAGTTCCACACTGAGTCATGCTACGCGATCCTAAAATGAGCCTTTTGTCAATGTGCCCTGGAGCGACTATTTAGCTGGTTCAGTGCATTTGTATTTTTTAATCTCCAAACTTTCTTATTTTTAAAAATCAAGCATTATAAAATGAAGAAAATAATTTTTTGTTTATCGGTTTGCCTCACTCTTTTTGTTTTCGTCCATACACAAACATTACAATCTCCCGGGGGAAGGTTCACAATGGTTTTCGCCCTTGAAAGCGATGGCACTCCTAATTATACACTTAGCTACAAAGGCCGGGTGGTGATTAAACCAAGCAAGCTGGGACTGGAATTGAAAAATGATAAACAATCATTATTAAAGGGCTTTGAAATCACCAAGATCGACACATCTTCTTTCGATGAAACATGGAAACCTGTATGGGGAGAAGTGGCAACTATCCGCAATCATTATAATCAGATGGCCGTTACACTCGGTCAAAAAGAAACAGGCAGGCAAATGATCATCCGCTTTCGCCTTTTCGATGACGGGCTGGGTTTTCGTTATGAGTTTCCATCGCAAAAAAATTTGGTATACTTCGTCATTAAAGAAGAGAGAACGCAATTTGCTATGACGGGTGACCATACAGCCTTTTGGATCGCAGGTGATTATGATACGCAGGAATATGATTACACTGAATCGAAACTCTCTGAAATAAGAGGGCTGATGTCAAAAGCTATCACATCCAATGCGTCACAAATGCAGTTTTCGCCAACGGGCGTTCAAACCGCATTGATGATGAAAACAGGAGACGGGTTGTACATCAATCTGCATGAGGCTGCACTCATCAATTATTCCTGCATGAGCCTTAACCTTGATGATAAAAATTTTATTTTTCAATCGTGGCTCACACCCGATGGGAACGGTGACAAGGGGAATATACAAACACCTTCCACTTCTCCGTGGCGCACCATTATTGTGAGCGATGATGCCCGTGATATCGTGGCGTCGAAGATGACATACAATTTAAATGAACCTTGCAAACTTGAAAATACATCATGGATAAAACCTGTAAAGTATATGGGAGTTTGGTGGGAGATGATCACGGGTAAAAGCACATGGTCTTATACAAATGACTATCCTGCCGTGGAACTTGGAGTTACGGATTATTCAAAAGCAGCGCCAAACGGGAAACATGGAGCTACTACTGCCAACGTAAAGAAATATATAGACTTCGCTGCCCAAAATGGTTTTGATGGAGTGCTGGTAGAAGGATGGAACATCGGTTGGGAAGATTGGTTCGGACATAGTAAAGATCATGTTTTTGATTTTATTACGCCTTACCCGGATTTTCATCTACAGGAATTGAATGAGTATGCACACTCGAAAGGGATAAAACTCATTATGCACCATGAGACGTCGGGCTCTGTAAGAAATTATGAGAGGTATATTGATACCGCATTCAAGCTGATGAAACAATATGGTTATGATGCGGTGAAAACAGGTTACGTGGGTAATATTCTCCCGGCTGGTGAACACCATTATAGTCAATGGACAGTGAATCATTACCAGTACACGGTTGAAAAGGCTGCACAATACCACATTATGCTAAATGGTCATGAAGCGGTGCGGCCCACAGGCATTGCCCGCACTTACCCGAATCTTATCGGCAACGAATCGGCAAGAGGAACGGAGTTCCAGGCTTTTGGTGGCTCACACGCAAATCATGTAACTATTCTTCCGTTCACAAGATTATTGGGAGGACCGATGGATTATACACCAGGCATTTTTGAAATGGATATAAGCAAGATCAATCCTTCGAATCGATCACATGCAAACACAACAATCGCCAACCAGCTGGCTTTGTATGTTACAATGTATAGTCCTTTGCAAATGGCTGCCGACCTTCCCGAAAATTACAACAGGTTTCCGGATGCTTTTCAGTTTATAAAAGATGTTGCCATCGACTGGCAGGATAGTAGGTACCTTGAAGCGGAACCGGGCTATTATCTTACTGTAGCACGTAAAGCCAAGACAACCGACAAATGGTTCTTGGGAAGTGTGAATGGGTATAACGCGAGGATGTCAAACATCAGTTTTGATTTTTTAGAAACCGGCAAAACATATATTGCGACGGTATATGCTGATGCGAAGGATGCCGATTATAAAATGAAACCACAGTCATATACTATTCGCAAAGTGGTGGTCACCAGCAAATCAAAACTTGCACAGCCCTGTGCTGCCGGGGGCGGCTATGCCATCAGTTTTGTTGAAGCTGATAAAACGCAAACAAAGGGTTTGAAGAAGTTGTAAATCAGAAGTCAGATCCTTATAAGTTTCATGAACCTTTTTGCTGTAAAGAAAATCTGATTCGCAACACCCCATTTGCCGCTTTCCTAATCATTTCATGATCAAGTATTTGATAAACAATTAATACTTTAGTGCGGACGTTTCCCTGTTAATATCAAGGATCGGTTATTTCGCTGTAGGAATTGGAATACTGACAGTAATCGAAAATAAATATTGTGACTGGCTGAGCAAGAAGGGAGTTGCTTTCCCGGACCTGCAGCCGGTGAGGCGGTGAATTTCTGCTTTTAGGCGCCATCATCGTTATCATTGCGCAAGTCTTTAAGAGAGGCATTGAAATCCAAACTGAAAATGAACTAACCGTATAACAATGCCGATTATTGTAAACCTCGATGTGATGATGGCCAGGCGTAAGATGTCATTAAATGAGCTGTCAGAAAAAGTAAACCTGACTTGGCCAATCTGTCGGTCCTGAAAACAGGCAAGGCAAAAGCAATACGATTCAGCACTCTAGACGCTATTTGTAAAGCGTTTGGGTTGTCAGCCGGGCGACATCCTGGAGTTTGCGGAAAAACAATAAGCTCATTTTTTCTTTTTCAATTTTGCATTCTCTTTCTCCAGGTTTTCCTTTACCCTGAACTTAACTATGTCCTTGATAAGTGTGAGTGGAATAGTATCGTTGATAGGAAATTGAATCGCTCCTTTTGAAGTTTTGTAGTTGGTCAGCCTGCCCTTGAACGCTTTCATAGGAGAGGATGTTGGGTAAAAACCGATATGATTTTTGTGTCCCGCAAAATACACCAGCATGCCATGATATTTGAAAGCGGGCATTTGATAACTGATTGTTTCTTCTGCCGCCGGGGCGGTTTTCTTTATTGTAGCCCTGAGTCTTTGGAGGATCTCCTGAACATTCGCGGGGAATTGTTCAATGTATTCGTCGATAGTTTTGGCTACTTTGGAATTAGCTTGCATAAAAATGTTTTTAATTTTATTAGAAAGGCACGTTTGTCATCCTTTGTGAATTTCGTGCCCTGACCTGAAAGTCCAAGAGCAAAGTTTCAAAGATCATAAGAATTATTCCAGGACATCACAGCTAAATCCATTTTCAATAACCAGTGTGATGACCTTTTCTCTACAAAATGTTTTCCCTTCAACGCGGAGAATTTTATCACAATCATGAAGATCAAAATTTATTTTGTTGCCTGGAAAATGCTCTAGCAAAACAGTAACGATCCTTTTTGCCTGCTCGGTTTCTTTCACATTCGTCTTGAAAACTTCGATCATCATCAAAAAATAATTTTTAACTCCTTAAAATCAAATATAGACTTACCGCTTTGGACGCTTAATGGTTTCATTTAATGGTTTTATAATGAAGCCCGACCACTCCTGATTTGAAATTTTTTGTTGCAATCAGTTCTAAATTGATCCTGTTATGTATATCAAAGAGAGGTATTCCTGCTCCTAAAATGACCGGGTTAACATTGATGCGGTATTCATCGACCAGGTCCCATTGCATAAAACTGTGGGTCAGGCGCGGACTGCCAAATATGATGATATTCTTACCCGGAAGTTGTTTTAAATTTATTATTTCCTTTGGTATATTTTTGTTTATCAACCTTGTATTGTTCCACGCTACTTTGTCCAATGTTTCTGAAAACACAATTTTATTTGTGTCTTCCATCCATTGGGCATGTTGACGTTCCAATTCGGTACTTGAATCATTTGCGAGAACTGTAGGCCAGTAACTTTCCATCATTTGGTATGTGACTCGTCCAAACAACGCGGTATCGGCGTTGTCTGCGAGCATGATCGCATCCTTGAATATTTCATCGTCGATGGTGATCCAATTCATTTCTCCTCTTGGGTTAGCTACGAACCCGTCGAGTGACACGTGCATAAATGCGACCAGGTTTCTCATTTTTGAACTGGCTTTTGAATTGGTAGCAGCAAAAATATTTTTCAATTGATAGAGATGGCGTTGAGTATGATAAACCACAAAATGTAAAAGCTCAAGTTTTGTCACTTCACCGAATATAGGGTGGTCTATCATTTCAAATAGATTTACACTTCTGCTTAATTCTTTTAATTGTATGATGGATACCTCCAGGTTATCGATAACCAATTTTTTTTGATATATGTCCCGGCTGGGGAGAATAAATTCAGGCGATTGAAGTTTTTTGTCGAAGTCTAAAAATATCCTTTTTAACCGGTCTACTCCTGCGTCCGGAGCCCTTCCAGTTAATTTGCCTTCTTTCTTCAATGATTTTGCAATTTCTTTGTTTGATTTGGCGACATGCTCGGCAACTTGCGCAGCGGTCCAGCTTCCTGCCGAAGGAATTTCGTTGAGCTGTATTTCGCTAAATGATGAAATTGATTTGATTAATTCTGAAGTCGTATGATCAAGAGAGGCAAATAATTCGTTTGTGTTTACATTCTCGTTCATAATTGAACTGCTTGTTATCATTACCAGCAATTTATGTGCTTACTGCATTGTTTCGTGTTGTTTCATTCTTACGAGGCATAGCATCTCTGTTTCGGTTTTATACCATTCCACAACCGGCCTTGTTTTGTCCGCACGATCGTCCTCCATCATCTCATGAAATATATCTTTTATGCAGTCGACTTTTTTAAGCCAATCATCGAGGGTCACCGCCAGGTATTCACCTTTTTCAACGGTATATCGTTCACAATTATATTTTTCAGCTTCCCCCTCATCTTTCTCCTCGGCCGTCGCGATGTAAACCATCTTTCCTTTGTCGTCCATGTAGCTGAGACCATAGTAAGAACGTTTAAATCCGTCGGGGATCATATTCAGAAGAGAACTGAACGCTTCTTTGACAGCCTGCGGGAAGGTTTTCACTTCTTTTCCAAAAACTTTCAGATCTTTTTTTAGATCATATGTTTCCATGGTTCCAATTTTTAATTATGGATACAAACCTAGTACCGTTTAAAAAAAATAACGGGGTGTCTATACGTCAATGTCAGGGGTTGGTTGCGACATCGGCTTTATTTACCTTTATGCTATTCGAAGTTGCTCTAATTAAACCTGTGACAGATGAAACATGTATCAATTCTTATTCCCAAAGGACATACAAGCCTGGTCAATATCGAGGGGACACATCAAATTCTTTCGGAAGTAAATAATCTTCGTGTTGAAAGGGGAAACACTCCATTGTTCAACATTAAATTAGTGGGTTTGTCAAACGAGACAAGCCAACCCAGTGGATTATTTACAGTAAATCCCCAGGTGCTGGTTCAAGATGTGAAGAAGACCGATCTCATTATTATTCCGGCTGTACATGGTGACCAACAAAAAGCCGCCGAATTAAATAAAGAATTCATTCCATGGATCGTACAGCAATATCAAGGGGGCGCCGAACTGGTAAGCTTTTGCATCGGTACTTTCTTCCTTGGCGCAACAGGTCTCCTGGAAGGAAAACAATGCACTACTCACTGGAGGTTTGTAAATGAGTTCAGATCGATGTTTCCTGATGCGGATGTGGTGGACGATAAGATCATGACGGAAGACAGCGGTATTTATACAAGCGGGGGCGCTTATTCCTATTTGAACCTGCTTATTTACCTTATCGAAAAATATGCCGGTCGCGAGATCGCTATCCTGATTTCAAAGGCATTCATGATAGATATCGATCGTGTGAGCCAATCACCGTTTATTATTTTCCAGGGACAGAAGGCACATGAAGACGAAGCCATAAAAAGAGCGCAGGAATTCATTGAGAAAAATTTCCAGGATAAAATAACGGTTGAGCAACTCGCATCCATACATGCGTTGAGCCGAAGGAATCTTGAACGCAGGTTTAAAAAGGCTACCTGCAACACGGTGACCGAATATATTCAGAGAGTGAAGATAGAAGCCGCAAAGAAAAATTTCGAGACAAGCCGGAAAAATATCAATGAAGTAATGTATGATGTGGGATATATGGATACAAAAGCATTCAGAACAACGTTTAAAAAGATCACTGGTTTATCACCGATAGAATACAGGAAGAAATACAACAGGGAGCTGGCCGTGGCCTGATACCACTAGGTTTTAACCCGAAAGTTTATCAATTTTCCTTTGAATGGTTTGTCTGTCAGCATGGGTTTTTGCGATTGCTATTGCCTTTTGAAAATTTTGCCGGGCTTTGTTGTTGTCCAGGCCTGTATACAATTCTCCAAGAAGCGTAAAATAAAAATGGTTGGTTACCAGATTTAACTTTTCCGCTTCGACAATAGCCTCCTGTTTACCGTTTGCCTTTGCGAGAGCATAGGTTCTGTTTAATGCAGCCACAGGCGAATACTCAAGTTGCAGTAACCGGTTGTATAACTGCAAGATATTTTCCCATTTTTCTTTTGTATCCTCTTTCTTAGTGTTCCAAAAAGCTATCATCGCTTCAAGATGATATTTTGAAATTTTATTTCCTTGTGACGCCTGATAAAGCTGATAAGTCCCCTTTGCGACCAATACCTGGTCCCACAATGTCTCGTCCTGATCCTCGTATAAGATCATTTCGCCCTTTTCACTTTTTCTTGCTTTAAACCTCGAAGAATGAAAACACATTAGAGCGAACAAGGCTTTTACATTGGGTTGATCGCTTTGTGCATTCCCGATGAGGAGATCGGTCAATCGCATAGCTTCGGCACAAAGATCTTCCCGAAGTACAGTGTCCTGACTTTCGGAATAATATCCTTCATTAAAGAGTAAATACAAAGTGGTCAATACAGTTTCTAAACGATTGTTGATTTCTTCTTTAGGGGGGAATCCGATCTGTACTTTTTCTATCCTTAACTTTTCTTTCGCCCTAAAAAGGCGCTTGTTTATGGTCTCTTTGTTTGTAAGGAAAGCATTGGCAATTTCTTCGATGCCAAATCCACAAAGAATGCGAAGTGATAGGCCAATTTGTGATTCCACCGGAATTGACGGATGACAGAGAGCGAATAACATTTGCAGTTGGCTATCGGTGATATTTTTTTCAGACAGATCGATTTCCACTTCTTCATTTTTAGCTGAACTGTATCTTAGTTGCTTTGCAATTTTTTCGTTAAACAGCTGGTTGCGCTGAAGTTGATTTTTTGTTTTGTTTTTGGCAACCGTATAAAGCCATGCCACCGGGTTTTCAGGAATTCCTTTATAAGGCCAGTTCTCAAGAGCTGATAAAAAAGTTTCACTGGCTATGTCTTCAGCAAGCCCCAGGTTTTCAATACCAAAAGCTTTGCAAAGAACTGCAGCTATCTTTCTGAATTCCGTTCTGAATAAATGTGGTATGAGCTCGTGCTGTTGCATGTGTGAGTTATGAGTTGGAGTCATGAGCCAGTACTCACTGGTCAATGGTTGAAGAATGACTCTGACTCCGGACTCATGGCTCCGAACTATTAATGTGTTCCGTCATTCTTTGCGATCTTTCTTATTTCCATGCTGTTTCCTTCACCCTGCAGTACAGGACAACCTTTGGCAAACTCAACCGCTTCATCAATTGATTCTGTTCTAACGACTATAAATCCGCCAATGGTTTCTTTTATTTCGCCGAATGGACCATTAGTAACAACAGGTTTTGAGTTTTTTGTTTTTACAACACGGGCACTATCAAAAGGCAAACCTGTGCCACTTACAAATTTGTTCTGAGCCGCGATCCCCCCGATCCAGTCCATTGTTTGTTTCATCCAGGCTTCCATTTGTTCCGGCGACGCGATCTTTTTCCCGTCTTCATGTCTCATGATCAATGCATATTCTTCCATAGTTTTAAAATTTAAATTGTTATTGAATGTAAGATTTCTACATCATAACAAATGACCTGAATTAAATTGGACAGAGCGGAATAATATTTTCGCACTGTAAGGTTAAAACTGTTTCAGGTAGCTGATCTTGGCAATGATGTGTTCTTCTGTTTGTTTCAGCTGGGGAGCGTTATCAAAACTCCCGTGATTATAAATGAAGTAGATATATGACAAAGGTTGGTATTCCCATGCGAAGCGAATGTTGTAGCTCTGGGAATTGTCAAATGAATTTTTTTGGTAAAAACCTATTAATTGAATCCGTGGATTTAACGCGAACCGGCCCTGCAGGATAAACAGGTCGACCGTTGAACTTTGCTTAGGTTCGCCTACATCCATAAAATGATTTCTGTTGAACTCTGCCAATAGTGAAATATGAGGAATGGGTGCGAATTGTAACCTCCAGTCTGCTGATTCCAGTTTACCATTAAAATAAGTCCCCCATTTATAGTCGACAGACGCACTTATGAACTTTGATGGATCGGTGCCAGCGAGTATCCAGTTTTGGAGATAATTATAACTGCCAGGCGCAATGGTGACTCCCAACGGTTCAAAAGATTCTGTCAGGTGCTGGTAAACCGGGGTGATGGCATATCCAAAAAAAGCCCCGCTTTGAAAGTTTAACCACACCGGGAAAAAGTAAAGGCTTGATTCGATAAATTTTCCTGTCGAAGCCTGCCAATAAAACTCGGGAAGAATGCCTGGCTCAAAGGCGCGAAGAATTTTTTTAAAAGGCAATTTATTTCCCCGGTAGTACCAATTCATTCCGGGTGTAGTTCCAATTACATCAGTACGCGAGATAAAGCCCATTTGCGGATCAAAATTTTTGGTAACCACGGACTGAGTAAGCCAAATTTTGTAATGATTGGTTGAATTATAATATTGCGCAAAACCTGCAAAGCCTTGCTTGTTGGTATTCGTTGTGACGGTATGAGTAAGAATCGTATTGATCGATTGTGCTTCATTGATGCGAATGAAGCCATCTATGGTGCTGCCTATGTTTGAACCCAGTGGGGTATTTTTTATCGTCATCAACCCCCCAATGCGATTTTGTTGACCAAAATTTTCAGAATATCTGCCGACAAAAAAATTGGTAGAGGGGCTGTTATCTGTTTCTTCCTGTCGCATGACCATGGCCCCATAATTTCTTTTAACGGATCTGTTCACAAACCTCGCGCCGGCAAGGATGGGAATTGGATTACCAATGCTATCCAGTCCGATGCTACGGCTAAAAAATGGCTGTAGGTGCATAAAACCGCCGGAACCGTCAGTGGCTATTTGAATGGAGGGGCTGAACAAGGATGCGTTTTCAAGGAAGAATTGTCTTTTTTCGGGAAAGAACACCGAAAACCTTGTAACGTTATTTACCTGTAAGTCTGCATCGGCTTGTGCAAAATCAGTGTTGGCGGTAACATCCAAAACCATATTTGGATTAATGGCCCATTTTATCTCACCACCGACTTTTGTATCTCCCGAACTGTGCTTTGCTGTCGAGTCGAAGTTTTTATAGCTATCGTAAGAAGTGAGAATGTAAGGTTGCACACGAATATTTGGTCTGGGCGGTGGCGGCTGTAAATTTTTTAAGACACCGGCATAATCCATTCTTGAAGCGCTGAACACTCTTGGAAACGGAGAAAAAGCAGATATCTCGTTTGTCAGGCGGCGATTCCTGTAGAGGTTAAAACCCCAGTTTTGCAAAGAGTCAGAAGTTTTTTTGTACCGTAATGTTTGCCATGGCAACGCTATTTCCGCATACCAGCCCGAATCAGTTCTTGTTGTTCGCACTTTCCAGAGTCCATCCCAATCCACATCATAATACAGGTCATCAAAGCTCAGGTAATCCCTTTGAACTCCGAAAGCGTTTGTAGCAAAACACATCGCATTTCGCTTGTCATTGAATCCATCGAACGTAAGAGTAATAAGATCATGAGCGAGGTAATTAAAGTCCCTTTTAAAATTGGTGGCACGAATGGCTTTTCTGCCGAGCGGATCCTTTGAAAAAATTCCAAAGTAAATAAACTGCTTGTTATACAAAACTTTTACTGAGGTTTCAAAATGGGGGGCGGCGCCCTGGTAGGGTTCTATTTGCGTGAACCTGGGAGAAACAGCTGCCTGCATCCATTCTGGTTCATTCAATGCCCCGTCAATATGTAAAGAAGAATTGATCTTTGTGGCAATGATCTCTTTTTTTATCGAGTCGGGTTTGAAAATTTCCGCATCTTGAGAAAAGGTACGAATTGAGAAAAAAAGTAAAAGAGACAAACAGGCTTTGGTCATTATCAAAAATATGGATTTCGAAAGAATACCGGAAGGCAATTACATGAAGTAAAAGAATGTGTTTCAAATGGAATTTTTTTAAACAATTTTCCACCCGGGCACGTGAAAAAAGAGGCCGGGGAGTTAATTAATATCTGTTTATATTGCGGGTCTCAAAATTTCCTTCCGGAGGATGAGGATTCATGGATAAATTCGTCGTTTCAGCAAGAAAATACAGGCCGCAAACCTTTGATACGGTTATTGGGCAGACTCATATCACGACCACTTTGAAAAATGCGATAAAAAATAATCAACTGGCTCATGCATTTTTGTTTTGCGGGCCGAGAGGAGTAGGTAAGACGACTTGTGCGAGAATTTTAGCCAAGACAATTAATTGTGAAAACCGGACCCCTGACGGCGAGGCTTGCAATAAATGTAATTCCTGCATTTCTTTTAATGAAGGCACGTCATTGAACATCCATGAACTGGATGCCGCCAGCAATAATTCAGTAGATGACATAAGAACATTGGTTGACCAGGTTCGGTTCGCGCCGCAAGCGGGCAAATACAAAGTATACATCATTGATGAAGTGCACATGCTTAGTTCTTCTGCTTTCAATGCATTTTTAAAAACGCTGGAAGAACCCCCGCCTTATGCGATCTTTATTTTGGCGACAACCGAAAAGCACAAGATCCTTCCAACGATTTTAAGTCGTTGCCAGATATTCGATTTTAAACGCATTACCTTAAATGATACCGTTGAACATCTGCAGGAAATATGCGGTAAAGAAGACATAAAAGCTGATAAGACTTCTCTTCAATTGATAGCCCAGAAAAGTGAAGGTTGTATGCGTGATGCGCTGAGTATCCTTGACAAGATCGTGAGCTTTAGCAACGGCGAAGTCAATTACCAAAATACATTAGAGCATCTTAATATTCTTGATGCTGATTATTATTTTAAGCTGATAGAATGTATGCAACAGCAGGATCTTGCAGGTGCTATGCTTTTATATGATGACATTAACCGGAAAGGTTTTGAAGGCGATATGGTATTGAATGGATTTTCAGAGTTCATTCGCAATCTGCTTGTTTGCAAAGACGAGAAAAGTGCGGAATTGCTCGAAGCGGTAAAAGGCTTTAGAGAAAGATACATTAGCATGGCAAAGAATATTCCCGCTGCTTACCTGGTCAGTGCGCTGAATATTTTAAACGAAACAGAAATCAACTACAAGGCTGCACGCAATAAACGTCTTCATGTTGAGCTTGCATTGATCAAGCTTTGTTACTTGCAACAAGCCATTGAGCTGGTGAATGAGGAAGATAGGTTTTCTAAAAAAAAAGTAGTTGAGAAAACAAGACCTGTTGCCTTCCGAAGGATAGAACGTATAGAGATCGGCCGACCACCGGTCGCGAACTGGTCGACGGTTAAAACCGTTGAGCGACAGGCCAAACTATTGATTGAAACCGCCGTAACGGAACAGTCTGCCCCCTATATAAAAGATGACCACCAACCCACAAGAAGCAAGACATCGGACACAGGCGACAAGGACCAAGGCACAAGAGACAACGCCGAGGCAACAGGCAATGGCCAACTGGGTAGTGACCAGCAACCAACAACCAGAAACCAAAAATCAGAAACGAAACTCGCTGCTCTTGACAAAATACGAAGCCAGGTTCGCGGGAATGGTAGCGCGGAGAATGGCAGTGTTGTAAAGCCAATTCAACCAGAAGAGTTACAGTTGGCATGGAATGAATATGCATCTCAATTAAAAAAAGAAAAGAATCCTGCCGGCCAGAATTTTGAAATGGCTGAATTGCGCGTGCAGGATGCAAACAATTTTATTGCACTTGTCACCAATAACATCCAATTACGGTTTATAGAACAGCAGGGATTGAAGGTCTCCCAATTCCTTCGGGAAAAACTATGCAATAGCCGACTACAATTCTATATTGTAATGCAGGAAAATTTGGCACAACAGTCTTCTGTCGAAGCCCCGTTGACATCGAGAGAGCAGTTTCAAAAGATGGCGGAACAATACCCTTTAATAAAAGAACTGAAGGACAGGTTAAGATTGGAACTTGACTATTAGCATCCAATAATGAAACCATTATTTGTTTTATTGATCGTATTTGGAATCACTGCGACAATCTTAAAGATCTTTTATCATGATTGGAATCTTGATTTCGCCGGAAACTTTGCAATGAGCATCATGCTCTTCTTTACGGCCATAGCCCATTTTGCATTTAATGAAGGAATGGCCATGATGTTGCCACCTTTCGTTCCTTACAAGAAAGTAATTGTATACATAACAGGCTTGATTGAAATTCTCGCGGGTATTGGCCTGCTGATAAGGCCATACAGGCATACAATTTCTCTTCTGCTGATCATATTCTTTATAGTGATCCTGCCTGCAAATATTTACGCGGCGATTAAAAAGGTAAATTATGAGAAGGGTAATTATTCAGGCAGTGATCTCAAATATTTGTGGTTTCGCATACCGCTTCAAATTTTCTTTATTGAATGGGTGTGGTATTTTGGAATTTGACCATTATGAGATCAGTTCAGGTTATTATGAATTCCCCATTCACCAAATTGCCTTAATTTCGGCGAAAATTTTCTCTGACTATGGCTGAAGCAATTCTGATGCCCCGGTTAAGCGATACAATGACCGAAGGAGTGATCGCAGCATGGCACAAAAAAGTGGGTGATTCTGTGAAAAAGGGCGAACTACTGGCCGAAATTGAAACCGACAAAGCAACAATGGAACTGGAGAGCTATAAAGACGGCACTTTACTTCACATCGGTACTGACAAGGGTGGAAAATTGCAGGTAAATGACCTGCTTGCCGTCATCGGACAACCAGGAGAAGACATCTCTGGAATATTAAAAGGAAAAGGTACAAGTGACAAGGGCCAAGGCACAAACACAAAGGCACAAGCCACAACTGGCAAGACACAAGCGACAAGTGACAAGAAAGAATCTAAACCTGTAACCAGTAACCAGGGATCAACAACAAGTACCCAGTCCGCACCTGCTAAGGTCGACATTTCAAAGATGGAGGAAGTAGTACTAATGCCTCGCTTGAGTGATACGATGACAGAAGGAGTGATCGCAAGCTGGCAAAAAAATGTGGGTGATGCGGTCAAGAAGGGTGATATACTCGCAGAGATTGAGACTGATAAAGCAACTATGGAACTGGAGAGCTATAAGAGTGGTACATTATTATATATAGGAGCAAAGCAAGGCGAAAAGATCGCTGTGAATGACCTGCTTTGCATCATCGGCGAAAAAGGAAAGGTGGATATTGACGCCATCGTAAATGCGGCGAAAGGAGCGGGGCCACAAGGCACAAGTGAGAAGGCTCAAGCAACAGGTGATAAGGAATCAGCAGCGAGCAACCAATCCAAGGCGACTCCATCAGAGCAACAAGCAAGCAATAATGGCCAGGCAAGTGCCTCATCAAATGGAAGAATAAAGGCTTCACCGCTGGCAAAGAAATTAGCAGCTGAAAAAGGAATTGATCTTCGCAATGTGCATGGGACGGGAGATGGCGGAAGAATTACAAAAGACGATATTGATAATTACAAACCGGAGGTCGGAGTTCAGAAACCAGGAGAAAAAACAGAGGCTCCTAAATATATTCCTTCAGCACCGGTTGGCGAAGAAAGTTTTGAAGAGATACCTGTTTCGCAAATGCGGAAAACAATTGCAAAACGTTTAGTCGATAGTAAGTTTACCTCACCTCATTTTTATCTTACCATGTCCATTGACATGGATAAGGCAGTTGAGAGTCGCGCAAAGCTGAATGAAACAAGCCCGGTAAAAATATCTTTCAACGATATTGTGCTGAAGGCGTGTGCAGTCGCCTTGAGACAACATCCTGCAGTGAATAGCAGCTGGATGGGTGATACAATCCGCCGTAACCATCATGTGCATATCGGTGTGGCCGTAGCTGTAGACGAAGGATTGCTTGTTCCGGTTGTGAGGTTTGCTGACACAAAATCACTTTCTCAAATAGCGGTAGAAGTAAAAGAATCCGCACAAAAAGCAAAAAACAAAAAATTGCAGCCAAAAGACTGGGAAGGAAATACTTTCACTATTTCCAATCTTGGTATGTTTGGTATCGAGGAATTTACAGCGATCATCAATCCACCCGATGCCTGTATACTCGCAGTAGGCGGAATTGCCCAGGTCCCTGTAGTGAAGGATGGCCAAATAAAAATCGGCAACGTAATGAAAGTCACCATGAGCTGCGATCACCGCGTCGTGGACGGAGCAACAGGTTCCGCATTTTTACAAACATTAAAAGCTTTATTGGAAGAGCCTTTGAGGATGCTGGTGTGATGACGGTGAATTGGTGAGTTGTAAGTTATTGCTCATTGTGTCATTTAATCTTGCGGCTGCGGTTCCCTGTGACCCAATTCGCCCTGCCTATCGGCAGGCATTGACCATTCACAATTACGCTCTCTCGACCACTTTGTTTTCAACTGAAGGCACAACAAGATGATGTCCTTTCCTAAGTGCCAGGTAAGCTACGTAGACACCAAATAAGATGAGAATCGCTCCAAGGAAAAAAGACGAGCCCGGAAAATAAAAGGGGGCAACTGGTTCTGTAAAATATTTGAACAAATTTGTCATTAAGGCTGGACCGATGATCGTGGTAAGATTCATGATACTTGTCAATGCCCCTTGCAATTCACCCTGCTCATTTTTTGGCACATTCGCCGACATAATTGATTGTAATGAGGGTCCCGCAATCCCACCGAGGCAATAAGGAATTAAAAATACAAACATCATCCACCCATGTGTAGCAAAAGCAAATAAGAATAGTCCTATTGCATAAAAGACAAGTCCCAAATAGACACTTCGTTCATTGCCTATTTTGGGATTAACAACGCGCGTAAGGACTGCCTGAACGAGAGCAACCAGTAATCCGACAACAGCAAGTGAGACACCCACCATTTTTTCATTCCAATTAAAACGGTACATAGTGAAGTAATTCCAGTTTCCTTGTACCGCCTGGGCGGCAAGGTAGACAAGGAATAATGATAACATCAGGCCACCAAGAGCAGGATATTTTTTTAACTGCATTAAGGAACCCAAAGGGTTAGCTCTTTTCCATTTAAATTCCCGACGATGTTCTTTATCCAATGATTCAGGCAAAATGAAATATCCGTATAGAAAATTAAGAAGGCATAAGAGGGCGGCAGCATAAAATGGCGCCCTGATGCCAAGACCGCTCAGTAAGCCGCCGATAGCTGGTCCAATAATAAAGCCCAATCCAAATGCTGCGCCGATCATTCCAAAATTTTTTGCCCTGGTTTCATTCGTACTTATATCAGCAATGTAGGCTGAGGCAGTTGTAAAACTCGCACCCGTGATACCCGCAATGATCCTTCCTATGAATAACCACCCATATGAAGGAGCAAGAGCCAGGAACAAATAATCAATTCCAAAACCAAGCAATGAAAATAAAAGAACAGGTCTGCGTCCATACTTGTCGCTGAGATTCCCCAGGATGGGGGCACAAACAAATTGCATAATAGCATAAGCGGACAATAACCATCCACCGTAGGAGCTGGCTTCGTTCACTGGTATTTTTTTCATACCAGCGATCAATGTGGGCATTACAGGGATGATAAGACCCCAACCAATGACGTCAACAAACACGGTGACCAGGATAAATCCCAATGCAGCCTGTCTCGAATTTTTCATGTTTGAAAATTAAGGCTTTTAGGCGAATGCCCTCGTAAATGTTCGAATACCTAATCACAAATTTTACCTATCATGGTTTATTCGTGCTTTTTAAATGAGAGAAAATTTTTATTATAGATGAATTGTTATTTATTTTAACCTTGTATTTAAACAACCCTATGCAAGACAAAGATTTCGATAACGGAGACTCCTGGTCAATCGCTTTTTTCACTACCAGTATATCCTTTTTTGTTTTTATTTTCTTTTTGAAATTCATTGACAATAGTTCTCCCCGCGTTTTTCTAGCGATCTGCATCACCTCTTTTTTGTTCGGTTGTTTGTCTTTAGTTCAATCAATTTGGCTCCAGAGGAACCGTCAGCTTCCGGATCGAGATTGATAACTCCAAAACGACGCTTGAGCAATGACGCAACCCTATCATCAATCACTTCGATAATATGGACGTAGTCACGATTACCAGCCAAAAAATATTTAACTTTCATTGTGCTCCGGCGTTCCACCATACAGTTGCTTCGGTTTCATTTTTCTTTATTTCTTCTTCCGGTTTATTTGTTTGCAATAAGCCAGTTAGATAAAATAGATTGGCCCGATGCCGTCATTGTGTTTTTTATTCTTCACGTGTTGGTTTATCCATCAAGTAACGGGTACAATTCATACATGGATCGTGATGAAACTCCTATTGGAGGACTATCGAAACCATTGCAACCAACAAAGCAATTATTTTATGTGACGATCATCATGGATGCTGTCGCAGTTGGTTTATCGTTGATCATTAGTATTTATTTTGTAGCGGGCGTTTTGTTGTACATCCTTGCTTCAAGAGCTTACAGCTATCGCGGCATCCGCTTGAAAAAATATCCAGTGACCGGGTATCTCATCGTTATTATCTTCCAGGGAGCGCTTACTTTCTTGTTATCGTATCACGGAAGCAGTGTTGACAAAACTTTAGCAATTCCGTTCTGGCCTGCAGTGGCCTCATCCTTACTGATCGGAGGCTATTACCCGTTGACGCAGATCTATCAGCATGAAGAAGATCTGAAAGATGGCGTGGTAACAATTAGTTATAAATTAGGTAAGAAAGGAACGTTTGTTTTTTGTGGAATTGTTTTTGCATTGGCAACGGCAGCAATGTTTTTTACGTTTGATGAACGAGGTCAGTTGCAGCTCTTTTTCATATTTGCTGTATGCATGTTTCCAATGATCTTCTTTTTCATGCAGTGGATGGTAAGAACGTGGAAGGATCAAACGAAGGCTGATTTTAAAAACAGCTTGCGGATGAATTTGCTCGCCTCCGGTTGCACAACGATTTGTTTTTTGATACTGATAATAATGAAAGGCTTTGAGTAAGATTATTTCTATAGGGTTAGCTTTACCACCTTACAGACACAAACAGGATGACATTTTAAGGTTCATGCAGCTGGTATATGCAATGAACAGTAATGACAACCGGAAACTGAGATATTTATATCATCACAGCGGAATCGATCATCGCTATTCTGTTATTCCTGATTACAGTCGCGAAGTAAACGACTGGGAATTTTATCCGCAAACTGAGAATCTCGAACCCTTTCCTTCACTCGAGCACCGGATCTCTTTGTTCAACAAAACTGCCGGACCTCTTTCCGTAACCGCCATTCAGGAATGTGTCAACGGTTTGATCAGGGGCAATGAAATAACTCATCTCATCACGGTCAGTTGTACAGGTATGAGTGCCCCCGGTCTTGATTTGCAAGTCATGGAGCTCATGGACCTTCCCAAGAATATTTATCGCACTTCGGTGAATTTTATGGGTTGCTATGCCGCTATTCACGGGCTAAAAATAGCCGACGCCATTTGTCGCACAGAGAAGAAGGCGAAAGTGATGATCGTTTGCACTGAACTTTGTACTCTTCATTTTCAGAAGGAACCGACAATCGATAGCATTGCTTCTTCCTTATTGTTTGGCGATGGCGCAGGTGCAGTATTGGTCGCTGGTGATGACTACCCTAAAAAGGGGTTGATACTTGATCAGTTCTATTCCGAAGTCATCACAAAGGGAAAGAAAGATATGGCCTGGGAATTGTCGTCATCCGGTTTTTTAATGACGCTGAGTGGTTTTGTTCCCGAACTGCTGGAAGAAGATTTCAATCCCCTTGTCACGAGAGCTTTGGAAAAGGCGGGCATCGATCGGGGAGAGATCTCCCACTGGTGCATACATCCCGGGGGGAGACGAATTCTTGACGCGATTCATCGCAGCCTGTCGTTCACAAACGGTGACTTACAGTATTCTTATGAAACGTTAAAAGAAGTGGGTAATCTTTCGTCAGCCACAATATTATTTGTGCTGAAAAAAATCATGAATGCTGGCTTGACAGGAGGTCAAAGAGTTTTTGGGGCAGCATTTGGCCCTGGACTTACTATGGAGACGTTTGTTGCCAATGCCGAGTAGACTTTTTTTTAACCAATCATACCCGTCTGCCCGCAGGCAGGTAATTCTGTTAAACTATCGTTGTGTCACTCTCCGAAGGAGTCCTTCGGACACTTGTACTTCCACTTCACTACTCCACAATTTTTAAATTTACCTGGCAAATTCAATGAAGTTTTCCACTCGATCATATAAAAAGGAATTACTGGATAGAAGTGATATTCCATTTGCAGACATCAAGCAGAACATGAAGGAGCTTGATTTCATCAATTCAAAACTTGGAGGGCATAAGATCATTCTTGAAGGAATAAAAACTATGATCAAAAGGATGTCAAAGAGAAATAATGACAAAGTTTCAATTCTCGAAATAGGATGTGGCGGTGGTGATAATTTGCGGGTGATAAAAAATTATTGTGAGAAGAAAAATATTTCAGTTCAATTATGCGGGGTTGATATCAATCCCCATTGCATCGAATTTGCCCGCTCAAGAAATGAAAATACGGGGATCGACTTTATAAGCTCAGACTATAAACTAACCAACGTGTTTCCAAAACCTGATATTATTTTTAATTCTTTATTCTGCCATCATTTCACTGATGAAGAGATGAAGGAGATCCTAATATGGATGAGAGCACATTCCAGGATAGGGTTTTTTATTAACGATCTTCATCGTCATCCATTTGCCTATTATTCGATCAAATGGCTCACCGGGTTGTTTTCAAAAAGTTATTTGGTAAGAAATGATGCACCTTTGAGCGTATTGCGTGGATTTAAAAGAAAAGAGTTGGAGATGTTCAATGATCAATGTTCAATACTGAATGCTCAGTTGAAATGGAGATGGGCATTTCGATGGTTATTAATTGCGTACAATGTCTGAAGGAAGAATGAGAAAACAGGATTCTATAACGCCCCCTCCAAGTGGTTCGGGATTATATGACGTTGCCATAGCGGGAGGAGGTCTTGCAGGTCTTGCCTTAAGTATTCAGTGTGCGCAGGCGGGCTACAGAACCATTTTGTTTGAAAAAGAAAAATATCCTTTTCATAAAGTTTGTGGCGAATATATCAGTTTTGAAAGCTGGAATTTTCTGGAGGAGCTGGGCGTTCCGCTTAGCCAAATGAACTTACCGATAATAAGACGGCTATTGGTTACCGCACCGAATGGAAAGGAGCTTGAGCAGAGTCTTCCGTTGGGTGGATTTGGGATCAGCAGGTATAAACTCGATGCAATACTCGCCGAAATCGCAAGGCAAAATGGAGTTGAGCTGATCGAAGGCACAAAAGTGGATGAGATGAAATTCGAAAATGAGACATTTTGCCTTCAAACAATCGCCGGCAATTACCAGGCGAAAATTGCTATCGGGGCATTCGGCAAAAGAACCAACCTCGATGTGAAATGGAAACGGAAATTTATCCTGCAAAAACCGAATAAGCTTAACAACTATATTGGTGTCAAGTACCATATTAAAACCAATTGGCCCGAAGACCTGATAGCCCTGCATAATTTTGAGAACGGTTATTGTGGCATTTCGCAAATTGAAGGAAATAGGTATTGCCTTTGCTACCTGACCACAGCAAGAAATCTTGAGAGATGTGGCAATTCAATTCCTGATATGGAGAGACAAATTCTTTCTCATAATCCTCATCTCAAAAAGATTTTTGAAGGTTCAGAGATCATATCCCGATCTCCCACAACGATTTCACAGATTAGTTTTGAAAAAAAAGAACAAGTCTATAATCATTTGCTACTGGCAGGAGATGCAGCAGGCATGATCGCACCACTTTGCGGCAATGGTATGAGCATGGCCCTGCATGGCAGCAAAATTGCTTTTGAACAGATCCATCTTTTTCTTCAAAACAAAATTCCACGCTGGCAAATGGAGCAGGACTATGCTCACACCTGGAAAAAAGAATTTTCCAGCCGGCTCAGAACAGGGAGAATGGTCCAGCGTTTTTTTGGGAACGTCTTTTTATCCGACCTCCTTATTTCGGTACTGAAACCCTTTCCTTCAATTACAGATAAATTGATCGCACGGACTCATGGACAGCCATTTTAATTAACTTTCGAAAAATTTTGAAAATTCGAAAACATTGGGTTAGCTTGCTGGTATGAAATTAACAGAAGCCAAGCAACAGTTCATTAGTAGCTGGGGCGCCTTTGGTACCCATTGGGGAATTAACCGGACAATGGCGCAGATACATGCTCTTTTGCTGGTAAGTGCTGACCCGATGACGCAGGATGATATCATGGAAGAGCTCAATATCAGCAGGGGCAATACGAATATGAACATCAGGGAGCTCATCAACTGGGGGCTTGTTGAGCGGGTGATCTTGCCGGGGGAACGAAAAGAATTTTTTTCAGCCGAAAAAGACATCTGGAAAGTAATGAAGCAAATTGTAAAAGAAAGAAAGAAGCGTGAGCTTGATCCAATGTTGAAATTACTTGATCAGTTGGAGGGAGTGGAAGGCGATAAGAAGGACAAGAGCATCAAGACTTTTGTAGAAACTGTAAGCGGTATAAAGCGCCTGGGAAAACAAGCGGATAAGACACTGGATGTAATGATAAGAGCGGAAGAGAACTGGTTTGTTGGCAGCCTGGTGAAGTTCTTTAAATAACGAACACTTGATGTCCGTGACTCGGGTTTTATAATGATAGCCCGGAGTACCTCCTGGGTCTATATCGCTTATCATCCCAATGAACTTAATTTGAATGTATCTTTCTAGTATAAAGGTTACATAAAGGAATTTTAGAGAGAACATAAGGATCATTCTGCCAAGCAGCAGGTTTCTTGGGATTTACGAACTAGGATTGACGATTATTCTTGCACCACCGCATTGTTGCCTTATTTTGAATCAGTTTGTTTATTGAATAGATTTACAGTATGGATAAGAAAAAAAAGACGCTGGTATTGGGAGCTTCGGAAAATCCTTCACGTTACAGCAATCTCGCTTTACAACGTTTGCAATCGCATCAACACCCTGTGGTGGCCATTGGAAAACACAAGGGAATGGTGGGTAGTGCGATTATTGAAACAGAAAAGAAGGAATGGAAAGATGTCGATACAGTGACGCTTTACCTCAATCCCGTTAATCAAAAGGAATATTATAACTATATTCTCTCATTAAAACCTCACCGGATCATTTTTAACCCTGGTGCTGAAAATGGGGAACTGGCTGAGTTGGCAACCAGCAAAGGCATATTGCCCGTTGAGGCTTGCACACTCGTGATGCTTTCAACAAATCAGTATTAACTATTGCTCTCGTAAAAAGCTAACCGTAGATAGAAAATTTACGAGGAGAGTTCGACCGATTAGGTCGTTTTTCAGAATGATCAAGGTTTGACAACAATAGTAACCAATGCCCAAACGTTAATGCGATCAAGCAAACGGCTACTGACCGTAAACCAATGCTTGTAGTTTTTCTGTCGACACGACCCATCGACTGAAAAAATAGTTAAACAATCGCTTTTTTGCTTCTCATAACAGAACATTAATCCGTGCCCTATTTGTTGAATCGGGGTTTTTCTATAACTTAGACGAACCACTTTTTTATGAAATGGAGAAAATTTAATGGCGACCCGATTGAATTACCCATTTATCAAGCGGTTGAAAACGCTATCAAGCGAGAAACAGCTAAAGGTTTCAGATTAAAGGTCTGTATTGGCACCGACTCACAGGTAAAAAGCCAGGACACCGAATTTGCTACTGTTATTGTTTTTCTTCGCGAAGGCCATGGTGGATTTATGTTCATTCATAATGAGAAGACCCGGCAAAAGTTTACTATCAAAGAACGTATGTTACTGGAAGTAGCGAAAAGTATTGAAATCGCATATGAATTGTGTAACCTGTTTACCATTTACAATGTGGAAATGGAAGTGCATGCGGACATTAACACGAATCCTCACTTTAAGAGCAATGATGCTTTGAAAGAAGCAATGGGTTACATATTGGGAATGGGCTTTGCCTTCAAAGCTAAGCCGGAAGCTTTCGCCAGCAGCAGTTGTGCGAATAAGATCGTTAACTAATCTCGCGATGCAACATCGATCCTGTACCGGAATTTCGGTACAGCAGGAAAGTGTCCCTCTTCTATTTATTGATATCTGCAGGCTTTACCGCTGTTGGAATTTTTGCCTTTGCTTCAGGCATTATAACCGGAAAATTTTTGATGGAAGTGTGGCCGCCGTTATAAAGCTGTTCAATTTTTTTGGTTTCCTTTTCCGCAAGGGAGAAGGTGGTGAAAACCATTACAAACAATACGATTACAATATTCTTTTCGGTAAGGAGTCTTCTCATAGCTAGGAATTAGTGGCTATTTTAGGCGCAATATAATTTATAAATTGTATAATAAATCATGAGCTAATCACGAGGTTCCAAATTGTTCATATCATGTTGATAGAATCGAGTGGTTCCAAATTGTTCATATCATGTTGATAGAATCTAGAATCTCATTTCGTCCTTCTTTCGTAAATGCAGAGCTTATAAAAAAGGGTGGTGGTTCTGTCCAGTGATGCTTCAAAGTTTGCATGAATAAATTCACATTCCTGGCAGTCGCTTGTGGTTTGTTTTTGTCCGCTTTGGTAAATACAATAGCAAACGACTTTTTCCATTCTCCAAGTTTGTTGATGAAGTCCACGTCAATTTTCTGTGGCGGGTGCCTGCTGTCGACCAGTATGAAAAGATGGACAAGATTTTCCCGCTTTCGAATATAATTTTCGATCATCTGCTCCCATCTGCGGCGGCTGCGTTGGGATACTTTTGCAAAACCATAACCCGGAAGATCTACGAGGTACCATAACTGTTCCTTACCACCGTCAGAAATGCTCCTAATGGTGAAGTGATTTATCAATTGTGTTTTGCCAGGCGTGGCAGATATTTTTGCCAGTTTACTATTGTTGCAGAGCATGTTGATCAGCGACGATTTGCCCACATTACTTCTGCCAATGAACGCAAACTCCGGTCTGTCTGGTTCGGGGCATTTATCGAAAGACGGACTGCTTGTTAAATATTTTGCTTCTTTTATTTCCATTAATTGGCTCGCGAAGGCGCAAAGATGCACAAAGAGTTTGAATTGACGATTTGTTCAGTATAGCCGTTGCAGTCGAAGTGTGCGACGCCCGCCTACCGGGCGGCAGGCAAGGGACGATGCTGAGAATTATTGAGCTGGTAACAAAAATTTTCCGTTCCATCATTCACCTTGCGCATCGTCAGGCAGGCATTCACCACTCAACTTCATCACCTACCTTCGCAGCCCATGGCAGATCGCTTACCTCACGATAACGTCACACCTTTTGACGATCCGGATAGATCGAAAAAAGAACAAGTAGCTGAAATGTTTGACCGGGTCGCCAACCGTTACGATGTGATGAACCGGCTCCTGTCTGCGGGCATTGATATAAAATGGCGAAAGAAGGCTATACTTCAATTAAAGAACGATAAGCCCAAGCAAATTTTGGATGTCGCGACCGGCACTTGTGACATGGCAATTATATCCTATAAACTGCTGAGGCCTGAAAAAATAACCGGGATCGATATTTCAGGTGAGATGTTAAAGGTCGGCAGAAAAAAGATTGAAAAAGAAGGACTTACTTCAGTTATTGAGTTACAAACGGGCGACAGTGAGACAATAAATTTTGCCGATAATTCGTTTGATGCGGTGACGGTAGCATTCGGGGTAAGAAATTTCGAGAATCTTGAGAGTGGGCTTAAAGAGATGCTTCGTGTATTAAAACCGGGCGGTAAATTAATTGTGCTTGAATTTTCAAGACCGCGTACAAAAATTTTCCGCAGCCTGTACAATTTATACATGAGTATCGTAGCTCCCGAAGTGGCTCGTTGGATTGCCAGGAATAAGAAAGCTTATCAATATCTCAATCAGTCAGCCAACTTATTTCCGGAGCGACAAAATTTTGTAGATATATTGAATCGTACAGGTTATTCCAATACCTCATTTAAACCATTAAGCGCAGGAATATGTTGCATTTACATCGGCGAGAAATTGGTGGGCTAAGGATTTGTTTTGTTTTTATCGTTCTTTCATTGGCCGCTACACGAGCCTTTACACAGGAGAGAGAACTTTACCTGACTGATCACGACAGTAAACCTTACTATTTTGGGATCACGCTTGGTGTAAATGTGGCAAGTTTTCATATTGAACATCACCCACGTTTTTTGCAATACGATAGTGTATATACCGTCAACCCCCAATACACTGCAGGATTCCAATTAGGATTATTGGCCACAGCAAGACTGTCTAATCGCTTCGAAGTTCGTTTCAACCCGATGTTATTATTCACTGACCGGAGCTTAACATACAGGCTCAAGTATACCGATCTGTTTGAACAATCTGACTCCGTAACAAAGAAGATTGAATCTGTTATCACGACTTTCCCCTTGCAAATAAAATTCTTCTCTGACCGGATCGGCAATTTCCGTGTATATATGCTCGGTGGCGTAAAAGCGGATATCGACCTTGCCAGCAATGCCAGGGCAAAAAGGGCTGAGGAGCTTGTAAAGATTGAAAAATATGATTTCGGTGTTGAAGCCGGGATTGGCTTCAATTTTTATTTTCCGAGTTTTATTTTATCTCCCGAGATCAAGGTCAGCAACGGTTTCAAAAACATTCACAGCCGGGATGAGAATTTAAAGTATTCTAACGTGCTTGACCGGATCACTTCGAGAATGATCGTTTTTTGTATTCATTTAGAAGGATGATTGAGATAGCGCTTTCATCGTTCCGCAACTCTACCGTATTTTTAATCGAGAATAATTCGTGGTTATCATTTACTACTTTCCACAATTCGTAATCTAAAGAAAGTTTTTCCATCTTTTTTAAGATTCTCTGCGTTTACGACACATTTTGAAAATTGCTGTGTTAAAGAATCGTTTTTATTGT
>Ga0163163_10000276_pt1 | contig 51378 bp, 53 predicted proteins | sample S65metaG_FD_119766 | JGI IMG/M metagenome (GOLD analysis project Ga0163163, IMG submission 119766) | Switchgrass rhizosphere microbial communities from Kellogg Biological Station, Michigan, USA - S6-5 metaG | ecosystem: Host-associated > Plants > Roots > Rhizosphere > Soil | place: USA... | reverse complement strand
GGAAGATTTCGTTCCTGGGATAACTTTATTGGCAAAAATTTTCCGTTCACTGTGGCTGTTTTTGGAAATGCGGACTGTAATGCTGTTCCTTTCGGAGACCTGAGCGCCCTTGGTAATGGATGTCCTTTAAACTATCCAGGCTGGGTATTGCTTGGTAAAAAAGATGTGACGAGTGCGGGTGAGTGGGTGCAAAGCAAGATCAGCTTTATACCTTCTTCTCCGATTAATGTTATAGAGATCGGAGTTGACTGCAGCGTTCTGCCGCAAATACCCGATCTCGCCGACAGCACTACTTTTCTCGACTATCACATTTATTATCTCGACGATCTGCATTTGTTACCAACCAAAGATTTCCCATTTCAATACATCCATGCCCAGGCGGGAACTGGTTGTGATGGGGGCCTTCCAATCCTGGAGTCCCCGGCTTTTACAAACGCCACTTATCAATGGTATAAAGACAGCGTTGCAATAAGTGGAGCAACCGGGACAACGTATGCTTTACGGGATATGTCAGGAGAAAGCTATTATAATGTTTTAATTTCTACACCAGGAAAATGCATTATAACCGAGCCATTTTTAGCATCCAGTGGTCTAAATAAAATAGCTATGCCCGCCGATACAGTATTGTGTGATAACAATGATCTTGTTCTTGCACCCGCTATAGATGGAATAACGTATATCGTCAATGGGACAAATGCAGACAATGTTACGATAACAAGGCAAGGCAGCTATTCCGTAACCGCCACGGATAACTTTGGCTGCCAGCGAACATTCAATGTAAATGTTGTTGGACAAAAATGTACAGATTGTGATCTCTACCTACCCAGCGCTTTTACTCCGAACGGCGATGGATTAAACGATATATTCAAAGCAGCGTCATATTGCAACTTCTCAGGATTCGATCTTCAGATCTTCAACCGGTGGGGTGAAAAAGTTTTTGAGAGTCACAATAGTAACATGGGTTGGGATGGAACATACCTTGGAAGCAAGATGTTATCTGGCGTTTACGTTTATTTCATTACTTATTCAACAGCGTCACATACGACCAAGACAGCAAAAGGCACCGTGGCTTTAATCCGGTAAGAGACTTAACTATAATTTCAGGTCAATTCTTTTCCCCTTGTTAATTGCCAAATAAATTGCATCGATGATCTTGAGATCTTTCAATGCTTCTTCACCGTCGACAGGAACAATGGGTTGTTTTCCCTGCAATATAATTGCAGACATTTCATCCATTTGAACCGTTTGATGTGTTTTATGGGGTTGCGTTAATTCGCCTTTGCTTGTTCTGCCCTGGATAGGACCATACCCCGTGGAGGGATTTAGTTCAGCAAAACCTTTATCGCCATCAAGAAAAAAGCGATCAAGGTTGTTCAAACTATAAGTAGATAGGCAGGAAGCAACAGCTCCGCCCAGAAAGCCCAGCTCGAACTGGATAGTTTCATCAATTCCTTCTTTGAATTTTTCTTTGTTATTCTTAGTTTCCTGTGCAGTGACCCAAACAGGTTCTTCACCTATCATATATCTTGCTCCGTTGATCGAGTATATCCCGATATCCATCATCGCGCCACCGCCTGACAATTCTTTTTTTAACCGCCATTGGGTTGGATCACCAATGATAAAACCCGACAGTCCCTGAAAGAACAAAACTTTCCCCAACTCACCATCTTTTCTCATTCTGATTATTTCAAGTGTCTTTGGCTCAAAATGCATCCGGTAACCCACGAGCAACTTAACATCTGCTTTTTTACATGCATCGATCATTTCCTGACCTTCCCTTGCATTTACCGCCATTGGCTTTTCGCATATTGCATGTTTTTTGGCTTTTGCTACCCGTATCACATGTTCCCTATGTAGTCCATTTGGAGTTATCACATATACAGCATCAATATCAGGATTGTCTTTGATCCCATCGAAGTTGTCATAATTGTAGCAATTTTTTTCAGGGATATTGTACTTAGTCTGCCAGTCAGTGATTTTCGCGGGCGTGCCGCTGATGACGCCAACCAGTTTTGCGTTAGTGCATGATTGCATCGCTTCAGCAACTCTTGTTCCATAACTACCGAGTCCCATTATGGCAACACGAAGCACAGGACCATCATAAACTTTTTTGTCTGAAAAGCCAGACTTATCTTTTTCAACGACCGGCTCAATGTATCGGGATAACGGCAATGCTATCGCAGAGGCGGTAAGCTTTTGCAAAAAATCGCGGCGTGAATTCATGACTGTTGGTTTTTGCAGTAAGTTAATTCAAAATTTATATTTGATCGGCGGCAAGGGGAGACTCCGGGCAATAGCCTAACTTGCAACAGCTCAAATATTTTTTCATGAGAGATATCAAAATAGCAACCGCTCAATTTGAAAACAGGAGCGGCGATAAAGAGTACAATTTAAGTGTCATTGATAAACTAAGTAAAATAGCTGCTACTGATGGTGCTGATATTGTAGCATTCCACGAATGTTCAGTCTCCGGCTACAGTTTTGCAAGGCATTTATCGGAAGAGGAAATGCTGGATCTCGCAGAGTTGATTCCCGAAGGGCCAAGCGTAAAGCGATTAGAGGAAATAGCAGAAAAAAATGATATCGTTATCCTTGCCGGGCTTTTTGAAAAAGACAAGGAAGGTAAGTTGCATAAAGCCCAGGTATGCGTAAACAAAAATGGACTAATAGCTAAGCATAGAAAACTTCATCCCTTCATCAATCCTCACCTGAATCCGGGGAACAGCTATTGTGTATTTGAATTGTTTGGCTGGAAATGTGGGATATTGATATGCTATGACAATAATATCATAGAAAATGTAAGAGCCACCAATTTACTGGGTGCAGACATAATTTTCATGCCACATGTCACCATGTGTACACCCTCCACACGACCCGGTGCAGGATTTGTTGATCCTGAATTGTGGGAGAATAGATCCAATGACCCCACCTCATTGAGACTCGAGTTTGATGGCATGAAAGGACGTGCCTGGCTGATGAAATGGCTGCCAGCGAGAGCATATGACAATGGGATCTATGCTGTTTTTTCAAATCCTATTGGCATGGATGATGACCAATTGAAAAATGGATGCTCAATGATCATTGATCCTTTTGGAGATGTTATTGCGGAATGCCGCAAGCTGGACGATGACGTGGTGACCGCCACCATCACAGCTGATAAGATAAAAAAGGCGGGAGGTTACCGGTACAAAAAAGCGAGAAGGCCTGAACTTTACGGGGACATAATTGGTAAGCCACATGTTTCAGAACAAAAGGTAATCTGGCTGGATCCGGAAGTGTCTCAAAGCAATGATCGTGTTGAGCATAAAGTTTGAGACCGCGAATACTTCATTATAATCATGGATTATTTTCAAAAGATCATTGGTGAAATCGAACTTCATTCCGTTGATGGAATTAAGGAATGTTTTTCGAAAGGAGTAAACCCAAATGATCTTTTCAGGGGTGAACCGCTTATTTATGAACTGACAAGTGAATATACAAGAAGCCCCAGGTTTAAGGATTGTGTAAGGGCCTTTGTTGATCACGGACTGAAGTTTGGGGATGAAATTCTATTGTCAGTTTTGTTGGATGATGCAATATCCCTTGAATCCTTTCTAAGCAACGATCGTAATTCGATCAGAAATAAATATGAACTTCGATGTGCCTACACACCTTTGTACAAAGTTTCATTACTGCATATTTGCGCTGAGTTCAATCATGTTTCCTGTGCTGAAGTGCTTGTGAAATACGGAGCCGACATTAATGCGAGGGCAGGAGTCGACGAATATGGATTAGGTGGGCAAACACCCATATTTCATACCGTTAATCAAAATTCCAACCAATCTGCCGAGATGTTGAATTTTCTTCTTGCTCGGTCGGCAGACCTTGAAGCAACTGTACTGGGTTTTATTTGGGGAAAAGGCTATGAATGGGAAACGCTCATTCCCGCCGTAAATCCTATCAGCTATGCGATGATGGGTCTACTTCCGCAAATGCACAGAAATGAGAGAACGATTTCAAAAACCGTGTCATTGTTACTAAAGACCGCTTATGGAATTGATTATACTGAAAAAAATGTCCCCAATGCCTATTTGAGAACCTAGCTGTTTGTGTTTTACCAGATTTTTATTATGGTTGACATCCTGTAAAATTTTATTTCTTCGTAAATTTCATTACACATTGATGCCATGAAAATCTTAACAAAAGGGAGCTATCTGGGCTCTCAAACAGATGCTTTGGTTTACCGGAACATCATCCTTTCTAAAACTGAATACCGTCAAAAAGAAGATCAAAACTGGCACTGCCATGAAAATGCTTTTTTTGCATATTTCTTAAAAGGAGGCAATAAAGAATATAGAAAGGGAAGCGAGATAAAATGCTCTGCCGGCACTTTGCTTTTCTATAAGGCTGGTGAATTGCATTGTAATAAAGATTACATCTTTGGCAGCCGGATCTTTCATTTTGAGGTAGAGGAAAATTGGTTCATCGAGAACAAACTGAACTGGAGAAATATTCCACATGGCGAAATAAATAATTCTGCAATTAAAACCACTTTTATAAATATCATCCGTGAGTCTTCAGTAAGGGATGATCTTTCCGAAAGTTCGGTACAAAGTCTTGCCCTGTATTTATTCAACCTGTTGACACGACAAGGTGATCAAACGTCAATGCCACTGTGGAAATACGATCTTGATAAGATCATCAACAGCCCAGATCTGAACAAACAATCGCTTACCGAATTGGCAAAGAGGCTGAAAGTTCATCCAGTAACTCTTTCGAGGCAATTTCCGAGGTACTACAATTGCAATATTGGGGAATACCTGAGACAGTTGCGAATTGAGAGAGCAATCTCATTACTTTCTAAAAAAAGTATTTCCATTGCCGATATTGCGGAACATTGTGGTTTTTCCGAAGCAAGTAATTTCATTCGCTGCTTCAAAAAGCAAAAAGGTATCACACCTGAGGCCTACCGGAAAATGATCTGAGGCGGCTAAGAAAAGAACATCGTGTTTTAAAAGGATAATGGAAAAAATATTTCGTGTGATAAATTTGAAGTCTTAACAGGGTCCGAGGTAATTCTTCCATTTTTAATAATCAACTGCCATGAAGAGATGTCTTTTGTCCTGTCTTGTAGCACCGCTTTTTGTATTCTCTCAAAACGACCCTCCGCCAAATGGAAATCTTGTAGATATTGGAGGATATAAATTGCATATCGATATCAAAGGAAAGGGTTCACCCGCAGTGGTCATGATTGCAGGTTCGCAGGCATTTTCTGTTGACTGGTCGTTGGTGATGCCGGGAATTTCCGGGATCACGCAAGTTTGCACTTATGACCGGCCGGCACTTGCGTGGAGCGATCCGGGCCCAATGCCGAGAACATTTGATCAGGATATTTATGAACTACACACTCTGCTCCAAAAATCAGGAGTAAAGCCTCCATATATTTTAGTGGGACATTCATTAGGAGGTATCATTGCGAGATTGTTCGAAAAAAAGTATCCTACTGAAGTTAAGGGATTGGTGCTGGTTGATGCTACCTCGGAAGATGCCGTTCTTTTTATGAACGGCAAGATCCAACGGCTCAGAACATTTAGCCAGAACAGAACAAACCCCCCGGTAAAAACAAAACCGGATACATCAACAAAGATTCCTGCTATGAAAGACCTGGAGGAGATGTGGAAAATGATGGGAGAGCCCAAGACAGAATCTCCCTTCGACAGACTACCTAAAAAATTCCAGGAACAAAGAATTTGGGCAATGCGTCAGCCAAAATTTTTGCTCGCAGACAATGGCCCGTACTGGGCAGATGAATTTTCGGCGATGTATGCAGATTCGTTGTATTCATTAGGAAATAAACCGATCTATGTATTGAGCAGTGGGAGAGATGCTTTCTCCAAAAACACAGATAGTGCAATGAAGGCAATCTGGCTTGAAAAATTGGAACAGAAAGAAAAAATGTCGAATCTTTCTTCGAATAGCAAACATATCATCACCACAAAGAGTGGTCATGAAATTCATCTTGAAGAACCGGAGCTGGTTATCAATGCAATTAAAGAAGTGATCATGGCAGTAAGAACCGGAAAGCCTTTAAAAGATTAAGATTTCTCAGTGTCTTTAAATATGTTTTTATCCCAATGCCGGAAATCATAGTATTTGCTTTTGGGTTCACCGGTCCACCCATTAATACCTTTTTCCTGGGCAAAAAATATCCGTGCACATAAAGGAGCGGTATCAAAAAAGCAGCAAGAAAATACATGGCGATTGCTCTTCCCAGATAAACGGAGATCACGCAAATGATGATAAGAGTCAGGATATATTTACCAACCCTGCAAAATTTTGGTGTGCGTTCTTCAAAATGTCCAAACACCATATTTCCGACTGCGTAAATGATGCTCACGATGGCAACCTCAAACCATAATGAATTTGTTGACCACATATGCTTATTTTAAATGTTTCCCTCCTTTAAACGAGTAGAGATTTCTTCTTTGTATGAATTGCCAATTGGAATATCGGCATTGCCTACTTTTACATAATTGCCTTCAAAGAATTTTATTTTATTCCGGGAGATGATAAAACTTTTGTGCACCCGTATAAATTGAATGGGAGGTAATTCATCCTGCAAACTTTTCAACGTGTCATTTACAATATGCTGCCCATCCTCCATGACTACCTTTATATAGTCGCCAGCCGCCTCAATGTATAAAATATCATCTACGCTTACTTTATGCACTTTTTTGTCAGCTTTCAGGAAAATAAATGAAGGAGTCACTTGTTCCGCCATTTCCTTTTTGGTCAATTGCTGAACTGCTTTGTTGGCGGCTTTTAGAAAACGTTCAAATGAAAATGGTTTTAACAAATAATCAACGGCATCGAGTTCAAAACCGTCGACAGCGTATTCAGGATAGGCGGTTGTAAAAATGACCAATGGCGGATGCGGTAAAGTTTTAAGGAAACTTATTCCCGAAAGTTTTGGAAGATTAATATCGAGAAAAAGCAATTCAACATTTTGTCGAGGTAAAACCTTCTGACCTTCCTCAGCATTGTTACAAATGGCCACTAGCTTCAATGCCGGATGATCTTCAATGTATTTCTTCAATATATTTTGTGCAAGCGGCTCGTCTTCTATTATCGCACATTGTATAATGCCGGTCATAACTGCAATTGAAGTTGCACCAAAAAGGTTTTATTGTTGTTTTCGATGAGGAGTTTGTGTTTTTGGGGGTAGATCAACTCCAGTCTTCTTTTGACATTGTCCAACCCCAGCCCCCCATGATCTTCTTTGGCTGTTTCATCAACCACTCCCTTATTGTTTTCCACACGAAAGTTAATCGTATTTTGAGCGGCGGTCAATTTTATGTTGATAAAGGCGCTACCTGTACTTCCTTTGGCGCCGTGCTTAAAAGCATTCTCCACAAATGTGATCAATAACAATGGAGCTATTTTTTGCTGACCCGGATTTTTTTCTATTTCCGCGTTAATCTCCAGTTTTTCATCTGATCTTATCTTTTGTAAACCAACATAATCGCTCAGCACACTTATCTCTTTTGACAATGGAACAAGGTCGTCCCTGGACTCGTACAGGAAATAGCGCATCAATTCAGACAATTGAAGTACGGTTCCGGGTAAACGTTCATCCTTGTCCAGTGACATCGAATAAATACTGTTCAATGTATTGAAGAAAAAATGAGGATTGATTTGGGCCTTGAGTGCTTTTAATTCAGCCTGCACTCTTTGTTTATCGATTTCCAATAGCTGTCGTTGCAGACGGTTGACTAAAAACCATGACTTGGATAATTTCAATAAGGTGGTGACGCTAATAAAAACGAAGAAGAATAAAACGATCTCCCACCATTTATAATAGGATATGAAAAAGAATCCCGGGAAAAGTTTTATGGACCAGTGATCGAATAATTGCATATTGACCCAAACGAAAAATGCAGTTACGAGCAGAAGACGAATTCCATAATACACCGTTGTATTTCTTCTGCTGATGTTGGGTAATAGCCAATAGAGATGCAGGTAGATAACCGGAAATATGGTTGTCAGAAAAAGTACTGTATAAACATAGTCCACCCTGGCTGGTGTACTGCTCGTCTTGAAAATATTTAGAAGAATAAAGAACGACAACAATGCAAAAAGGATGTGCTGTAAAATATGCACACCTTTGCTGTTCTCACTGAGTTTGTTGAAGACCATGTCACATTTTCGTTAAAATAATAGTATTTTTTGGGCTGTACAACCTCTCATCATTGCCATACTTGGAAAGGAACTGCCGCAACTCAGAAGATGAAGAAGTAATGATGGTGGTGGCGAACAGATCGTCTTTTTCGTATTTAATGGCCGCGCGGCCGTTTATCAGTTGATCTTTAATAAAATCGCTGTTGAGTATGCGAAGTTGCAGGTCATTTTCGTGGAAAATAACCTTTGCGATACTATGTGTTGTCATGTAACTACCTCCACTAAACATGTCATCAATATCGCCTGCAGTTGACCTTTTCACCGGCTCTGCAGTAAGGGGTTGTATATCGGCGTACAGGTCATCACCAATACGGGTGAGGCAACAAGCCATATAATATCGGTAACCATTCTTGATAAAATCAATGATATAAGAATTTGAATACAGCAACGAGTCCTCCTTGCTGTCATAAGCTGACTTTTTTTCTTCGCCGTTTACTTTTGCTGAGTCCATTTTTTGAAAAAAAGAGCTTGTTGGAACAGGTTCTATTTTGAAAGTCATATTTCTGTTTTGCCAGTTCCCTGTTATCCTGCTGTCATTGGCTACAGTTTTATAGGTTACAAGGTTATGCAGGCTAGTAAGGCAGGAACTCAGAAGAGTGACTGTCGCTATCGATATTACCAGTAAAAATTTTTTATTCATAAAATATAGTTGAATAGTTAAAGATCATTTGATCTTACTGTAATCATCGTTATGATCGTTGTTATAGGCTTCGGGCACGCCGCTATATTTAATAAGATACTGCTGTAACTCTTCCGTGGGGGCAGTTATAAAAATGCCGCCGTCTTCCATCACTTCATGTTTGATACGGATCTGTTTGTTCTTTATCAATTTTTCGAGATAACCCCCGTCTAATTGCTGAACATTGAAGGAGCTACTGTTTTTAAACTGGATTCGATAGATGCTATGCATTGGGGTATAATGTGCTGAAAAAAAAATGTCAGCCGATTGCCTTGCTTTTTCGCTTGCTGGGTAATAATCTATATAATAATATTTCCCAAGTTTTACCATAAAAGCATAGTACGTGGTTTTTATATTGCCCTGTTCCTCTTTTTCATCAAGCATATATATTTTTCCTGCCTCATTTTGGAGGGCCGACGAAAGGTTGTTGACCTCATTGGCATTGGGCTGGCGATATATGACTCTTGTTTTGTCTTTAGCCTTTTCCCAGCTCCCGATAAGCCGCGGATCACTTACAAGGTCCTTGCTTGTAAAAATGGGGTGAAGAGTGGTGAGACAGCCCACTAAGCAAAGAATAACTGAAAATAATATCGTTGATAGTAATATCTTTTTCATGATGATCAATTTACGGGACTAAAATAGAATGGGAGACAGGGAAGGGAAAACTATTTCGATGAACGATAGGATTCCTCCGGTATATTAAGATACAGGAAGGGGAAAATAAAAAAATGTCCTGTTTTAAACCAAGACATTTTATTAACCGCCGGTGTTTGCCAGCATCTTAGGTTCGCGAACACGCCGTGCGATTAGACACATTAGAATAGGAGCACAAGGATGTAGCCCGATGTTCGTGCCAGTATTACTTATGCTTTCTCGAGATTTGCCTGCCCTTTGCCTTCTGTAATAAGGCGACGCAAGCCATTTTTGATAATATCGCCCCATGCATTTGAGCATGAATCGAAGCATTCGTATTGGGGAACCAAACCCTGGTGGGTAAAGCGGATCTGCGTTTTGTTATTCTTTTCAGAGATCTCAAAAATTATTTTTGTACCTGTCCATTCGGTCTTGTTCTCAACGAAATTTAAGCTGCTATCGGTAACCAGCCACACCACTTTTTTGCCAGGAATAACTTCTACCAGTTTCTGTTTACTGTAATGAATTTTTTTATACCGATAAATAAACTCATCATGGAGTTTTGTTGTATTGCCTTCAATTTCTCCCGGCCACCAGGCCCGGACGTTATTGATTGCGTCAAACGCCTCCATCGGGGTTTGATCGACCAGGATAGAAGTTGTGAAATCTTGTTGTTCCATAAAATAATTTTTTAGTGATTATTATTATTCATATTGGTTAAGCCGGAAGACTCCATTTTTTGATGAGCTCTTCGTTGAATTCAGCCTCTTCCCCTTTAGGATTGGGCTGCCCCTTGCCGGTCGTGATCAGGCTACGCAGACTTTTTTGGATATAATTAGTCCAGGCATCATGACAAACATCGTAGCACTCATTTGTGGGAACTAAACCTTCCTGGGTAAATTGAAGTTCTGTTTTATTACCCTTTTGAGTTATTTCAAAAATAATTTTATTGCCTTTCCATTCGTTCTTGTCATTCGTAAAATTGAAATGATTTTCCATCACAAGCCAGGTGATTCTTTTACCCGGAACGAACTCCGTGATCTTCATTTTAGAAATGTGCACGTCCTTGTAATGATAGATAAACTCGGCGTTGAGTTTGTCTGTGTCGCCCTCAATTTCCTGTGACCACCATCCGCGAACATTATTTACAGCATTATAAACTTCTTCCGGAGTTTCGTCTACCAAAAGGGTGGTCGTAAAATTGGATGGTTTCATTTTAAAAAGTTTTATTGTTTTAGAAAATTATCAATGATTTTAATTGACGATCATCCCTGCAGTTAGATTAAAAATGGTTCCTGTTATGGCGCTGCCTTCGTCTGAGGCAGCAAAAACAGCGGCATCTGTCAGCTCTTTGAGCGTCGTCAGCCGTTTGCGGTGTGTCATGTTTTCTATCGTGGTATGAATTTGTTCGAATGTCACTCCGCGTGATTTGGCACGAAGATGCCAAACCTCATTAATAAGCGGTGTCTCAGGTATGCTCGTGGTAAGCAGGCAAACGGTGCGTACGCCATTCGGTCCGCATTCAACTGAAAGCGATCTGCAAAGCGCCTCCATTGCGGCCCACGCAGGTACTAAACCGCCGACAAACGGAGGACTTATGCGACTCGCATTTGGTGTATGCATTAAAATGACTCCAAAGCCCTGTTTAACCATTTGGCGTGCTGCCGCCCGCGCAGTAATGAAATGTGACTGTGCATATATGCTTATGGGACGAAAGAATTTTTCTAAAGAGAGTTCAATCAGAGGCACGTCAGGGGCGCCATTTTCCGAAACCCCGACGGCATTAAAGGAAATGTCAATTTTTCCAGCTTTTGCAATAACATCCAGTAAGTGCTGGTCCACGCCTTTTTCATTCAATGCATCTACCGTAGCAGTTTCTATAAAGCCACCGCTGTCGAGAACTTCTTCCGCAACCTCTCTTAATTTGCTCATCGTGCGTCCGGCCCAAAAAACTTTCGCCCCTTCCCTTGAAAAAGATCTTGCAATGGCACCTCCGATACTGCCATCTCCATAAACAATGGCAACTTTATCTTCAATCCTTTTCATTTGTTTTTTAAGTATGATGTTAATTCAACAAAGCTATCGCCGGAGTTCCACTTTCATAGGGTGTAAAATGGACTTTGTCACGGGTTGATTTGGACATCTTGATTTTCTATCTTTGCCAAAAGATTTTATGATGAAACATCTTACCATATTAGTTCCTGAGGGCGAGAACAATCTCAGCAGTATCGTTGGCAGTTACAAAATATTTACAAGAGCCAATGGCTATTGGAAGGAAGCAAACAGAAGAGAATTGTTTAGGATAGAATTGGCGGGTGTCTCAAAAAAAGTAGAATTCTATGATGGTTTGTTTACGGTGAAACCTCACACTCATGTTTCAAGCATAACGAAAACAGATCTCGTCATCATTCCTTCCTTGAATCACAATTATCAGAAAGCAATCAAGGGAAACCAGGTGCTGATCGACTGGATTGAAAAGCAATACAGAAACGGTGCAGAGATAGCAAGTATTTGCACTGGTGCATTTTTGTTGGCATCATCGGGTTTACTTGATGGAAGAACCTGTTCGACACATTGGTCGGCAGCGCAGAATCTTAAACTCATGTTTCCGAAAGTGAATGTACAAACCGATAAATTGATCACTGACGAAAACGGGATTTATACAAATGGAGGTGCCTATTCTTTTCTAAACCTTCTGATCTACCTGGTAGAAAAATATTTTGACCGGCAAACGGCCATTTTTTGCTCTAAAGTTTTTCAGATCGAAATGGACAGGCAAAGCCAGTCATCGTTTATCATATTTAAAGGGCAGAAGTTACACGACGATGAATTGGTAAAAAAAGCACAGGCTTATATTGAAGAGAAGCTTGATGAAAAAATATCCGTTGAGGATCTTTCTTCCCGGTTTGCAGTGGGCAGGAGAAACTTTGACAGGAGATTTATCAAGGCCACCGGTAATACACCTCTTGAATATTCGCAAAGAGTAAAGATCGAGTCGGCAAAAAAAGCATTTGAATCCACACGCAAAACGATCAATGAAGTAATGTATGATGTTGGTTACTCCGATGTGAAAGCGTTTCGTGAGGTGTTTCGCAAGATCACAGGAATGTCACCATTGGAATATAGAAGTAAATACAATAAGGAGGCTGTGGTTTGACGCCCCATATACCCGGTCTTCAATTGAATAGCAAATTTAAGCCTTCGCGGGTTTTGTATCTGAAGCCAGTTATCTATTATATCTGTCATTTAGATAGATGACATTAATCATTCGATGCTACCGTTCAAAATGAGCTGCGTCATTTGCAATGATCGCTGCTATATGTTTTTTTGATAAAAAAACATGAAAATACTTATTGTGTATGGCACTACCGAAGGGCAGACCCGTAAGATAGCACGCTTTATGGAAGATGTTTTGCAGGATGTGGGCCATAAGGTCGCTATAGCTGACGCAGGGGACCAGCCACCGTCACCGGATCAGTATGATGCTATCTTGATAGGCGGGTCTATTCATCTGCATAAATACCAGGCTGCCGTAAGTTATTATATCACACACCATCTCGTCGCATTGAATAAAATGCCCGGAGCATTTTTTTCAGTATGCCTTGCTGTGGCATCTGGCATAGAAGAAGAACATCGCGAAGCGGAGAAAATAACGAAGGACTTCCTGCAACAAGCAGGATGGAAACCGTTGGCTGTAACCCAGGTTGCGGGCGCACTTAAGTATACGCAGTATGATTTTTTTAAAAGACTGATCATGAAAATGATCTCCAAACGTGAAGGGCGAACCACAGATGTTTCCCGCGATTATGAATATACTGACTGGAATGCTGTGAAGAAATTTGTGCTTGATTTTGTTGATAAATCACCCGTAAAAATCAGGTTCAACTGACTGAAACATTCTACTTGACTGCGTCTGCAAACTTAAACCCTCAGCAAACCTCGAAATCCTCTTGCTGCATAATAAGAATCTGCACCGTTATGGTACAGGAACACAGTGTCATAACGGCGATCACAAAAAACGGCACCACCGAGCTTTCTAATCGAAGAAGGAGTTTTCACCCAGCTTGACGTTTTTAAATCGAAATGTCCTAGTTGTTGTAACTCCCGATATTGTTCTTCCGATAAGATCTCAATGCCCATGTCAATAGTCATATTAATGGCACTATCTTCAGGTTTGTGTTCCTTCCTTTTCTCCAATGCTTCATGGTCATAACAAACACTTCTGCGACCTTTGGGACTTTCCGCTGAACAATCGTAGAAAATGAATTCGCCCGTCTTCTTATCATAACCAACAACATCAGGTTCACCACCGGTTTCTTCCATTGCATTAAGCGACCAAAGTTTTTGAGGACCAGTTTCCAGCCTTGCTTCCACCTTAGCCCATTCAAGACCTTTATGGCGGTTCATATTTTTCTCAAAACGGGCTTTCAAAGTTTTTACCAGTTCCTCGAGTTGTTTTGGTGATAATTCCTTTTTCATTCGGTTCATTTATTAATTAGATCTAATCATCCAACCCCTTTCCATTGAGAATTTGCTTCAAATATTTTTCAACTCTTGCTGCCCGGGTTTTGGATTGTTTGGCCTGGGAAAAATAAAAAATGTAAGCTCTTTGGCGGCCTGGCGTCAGCTTATCAAAAGCAGTTTTCAATGCCGGCATCTTATTTAATTTACTTTGAAACTCTTCAGGAATTTTGAAGTCTTTGGTCTTCTTTAACTTCACTTGCAAACCGGCCCTTTCAACTTCAATGGCTTCATAAACATAGGCCTTCAAAATGCGCTCCATCTTGACTATTTGCTTTGCACTCGTGAAACGGATCTGCCGTGCCGACTGGACATTCTCCGTCTGCTGGATGAGTATACTATCGGGATCAGCCAGCAATGCGCCTTTAAAAAATAAGAGCGCACAGTATTCCTTAAATCCATGTATTAGAACGATGTTCCTGTTCTCAAATTGGTAACAGGGACAACCCCATTTTAATTCCTCGGTCAGCCCGCACTCAAGGATGATCATTCTTAATTTCTCGTATTCTTTCTGCCACTGTGTAGCTTTATCAAAAAACCAATCGACCTTAGGATTCGTTACGCTCGTTGTCATACTGTACCATTTAATTCATTTAATTGTTACCGAGTCTGTCAATTACTCAACTAAGACTGCGCCAGTTGGCTTCGCTAAAATCCTACCGGTCGCCAGAGCAGAAAGTTTTCTGTTCGCAGGTCTGAAATACCACGATACCATAGTCAGGATCAGCAATAGCAACGCTGGAAATATTTCATTCATGCCATCACTTATCGCAACATGTGAAAATATCGCTCCCGACATAATAAAGAAAAAGCCTGCATAAGCCCATTCCTTCAGTAAAGGATATTTAGGAATCAGTAATACTACAACTCCTAAAATCTTCCAAACAGCCAACAATGTTAGTAAATAAACAGGATAGCCCAGGTGTGTGATCATATCAACACCACCCTGGCCCTCCTTCGCTTTGAATAATTGCACTAAACCGGTTGATAACATTCCCAATGCAAGCCAGACAGTTGCGATCCAATAGATGATTTTGGCTGCTTTGCCTCTAGTCGCGTTTTTCGTTGACATAATATGTTATTTTAATTTGCTTAGTACTTCCTCTATCCGGTTATGCGCCCAGTTCAGGCCCTGGGTAAAAGGTAATTGCAACACCTGGTCCCGTTGTTCAACCGATTCATAGATCACGTGCATATTCAACTTGCTGGTGTCCTCACTAAGTTTCTCAAATTCATAGATCTCAAGCTGAACACCATAAGGAGTATTCGACATTTCAAATGTTCTGGTGATTTTCCGGTTTGGAATGAACTCATGGATCACTCCATTGGCCTGGAATACCACGTTTCCCTTATCATCGGTTTTTTCAAGCTGATAACTACCATTCTTTTTACTTTCAAGCCTTACCACTTTTGATGTCATCCATTGTTCAACAATTTAGGGATCTTCATATGCCTTGAAAAGTAATTCTACCGGTAGATCAAATTCCCGTGTGATCACTAATTCCTGCTTGCCGTCTTCGGCATTGACCTTTGTTTTTAGTTCCATAACTGATTGTTTAATATTGGCTGCAGCGCGGTTACCTCTTAGTTTTGGATAAGTCCGATGATGTTACTGTCCTTATCGTTTACACTGGCGATTAACCTTCCTCCTCCGACATTTTTTATGTCCTGGATGATGGTGCCACCGCCATCAAGAAGAATTTGTAAGCTGTTCTTGATGTCTTCAACATGATAAAATGCGGTCATTCCTGCTTCAGGATTATTGGGAACTAATCCAATGTCCTGGTCACCGACTTTGAAACCAACATAATAAGGTTGGTCTGCGTATGGCTCAACCTCCAATAGTTTACGAAACAGTGTCTTTGATTCGTTTATATCCTTCACTGGATAAATAATAGTCTTGACTCCCTTATTCATATAGTTGTATTTTAAATGACAATTCTATTTTTTACCCCGAAACTTATCGGGTTTGTATTTTTTCATGATGCTTTCTATTTTATTAAATCTTTCGTCCCACATTTTGCGGAAGGGTTCGATAAAGTCGGCTACTTGTTTCATTTTTTTTGCGTTGAAGTGATAGTAAACCTCACGGCCGTTTTGCTCTTGTTTTAGCAATTCGCATTCGGTGAGTATTTGCAGGTGTTTTGAAACTGTTGGCCTGGCGGTGTCAAAGTTCGAGGCTATGGCTCCAGCAGTCATGGATTGCGAAGCAACCAACAGAAGTATTGCTCTTCTTGTAGGGTCCGCTATGGCTTGAAAAACGTCTCGTCTCAGGTTCATTATGTAGCTATTTGACTACAAATATACGCGTAGCCATTTAACTACACAAATTTTTTTTTGAATGGGGGAATTGTTCCATTTGAAGAGTGAGATTGCTATGAGGTTTATGGATAACTGGCGTTTATTTTTGCCAGACATGCCTGAATCTCTGGGAGAATCAATTAGTCATCGATGCGATATTTCGACTTTATCAATTGCATGAGGGAATCGGCAGATCGCTTTTGGTTCGCCACAATGTTTGTCAAATTCGTAAGCGTAGTTTCGTAATATAATATATCATCGTGATACTTTAAAAACAAAGCACGATCATTTTTGTCTAAATAGTTTCCTTCAGGCACTAGTTTTTCAAATTCATTGTAAGGCAGAAAGACCGTTTGAAAATCCTGTTCTATGGCTTTAAAAGCTCTTCTTGCCAGTGTCATATTGAAAATATCCTTGTTAGTAGCCTCAAATGTGTGGTAGTACTGTAAGAGTAAATCATAATTATATTTACAGGCATCCAACCCCTGGTCGTATTGAAGTATGGCGCTTGTAATTTTCTTGTCTTTAATTAGCCTGAAGCCCCCGCTGGACTTTAACTGCGTAAGAGTAAGTTCCGAAAACTGGATGGGCATATACCAGTAAGTGTATTTGAGAGAATATATAAACGTTCTTCGCTGGACCAACTTATCCTGTTGCGAACCCGACAATAGGTCGAGCAAGGAGTCCAGGCCAATTATTAAAGTGCGGTTACCGGCAACCATGGTGCTAATGTTGGCGGTATCTTTTTTTAGATCTGCCACCATCAATCGCATGTATTCCTTTTCCCGGTGCCGCTCAACCGAGGATTCCCTGATATTTTCCGCAAGAAAACCAAGAAATACCGCCAGGAAAAGCATTAAGAATTCCAATACATATTCGCCCCACTTCTTTTTATGTGTTATATGGTGTGGATGATTGTGTACTTCCATGTTTTATTCTGATGTTTGTAAAAAGCCACTGGTTTAAAAGTAAATCAACGCTTACCTCTTCGCTTTGAGCCAGCCATTCACAGTCAGCCAGTCCGCAAAGCGGTCAGTCCATGAATCCGTTGGAATATTTTGTTTACGCATTCCAAAACCATGGCCCCCTTTTGCATAAACATGTAATTCAGCCGGTCGTTTTGCTGCGATCCACTTTGAGTAGAGTTCCACGGTTTTAATATGCAGCTTAAATTGATCATCACTAGCTGCAGCCAGGAACATTGGTGGTGCGTCCTCCGGAACGGGTCCATCAACTTCAGGCGGAATATATCCATAAAATGATCCAATGAAATCCGGACGACTTTCCGCAGTATAAGAGATCCCCGTCGCATCGGAAACCGCCGCTCCCGCCGAAAAACCAATTATCCCGATGGAGGAAGACGATATCCCATATTCAGCAGCATGTGTCCGTAGATATTTGATAGCTTCCCTTCCATCATTGATCGCCAAAGGAATGATAGGTTTGGTTTTCTCGTCAACATTTCCTTTTTGCATGTTTGAAAGAAGTTCCTGCACCGGCTTATCGGTAAAACTTTGCGCGAGTCTGTATTTTAATATGAATACAGTGATGCCTTTTTTATTTAGCCACTGCGCGACATCCACACTGGCATTTTTCATATCCAAAATAAAAAAACCACCACCCGGACATAATATAATAGCGGTGCCGTTAGCAATTGACGGATCAGGCAAATATACGGTCAGTGTTGGGTGTGAAACATTATAAACAAATGGGGCAGGAACGCTGTCATACTTTTCGTTATAGCTCCAGCTTTCAGAACCCGGCGCAGTGCCTTTGTATAGCTGAATAACTTTTTGTTGCGCTACGGCACATATTTGAATTACAATTGTAACAATGGTCAAAATCTGTTTTCTCATAAAAAGATGATTATTCGATTTCTTAAGGGTGCTTAGATAATTCACTCAAACAATTTTCCCGGGTTCAAAATTCCTTTGGGATCCAAAATTTTTTTAATCGTCTTCATCAACTGTATTTCTTCTGCATTGCGGCTTAAATAAAGCCATGGCCTCTTCTCCAAACCTATACCGTGTTCTCCCGATATTGACCCTCCAAGTTGTTGCAGCGGTTTATAAACTATCTTTTCAACATGCTGTTTCGTCGGGAGGTCATTATTACCACAACTTACATACAAGTGCAAGTTGCCATCCCCCATGTGTCCAAATGTGTAAAAATGCAGATCGGGCCAAATGCTTTCCAATTCGAATCTGATCTTTTTGATGTACTCATCCATGTCTGAAATGGCAAGGCTAACGTCAAACAAAAAAACAGGATCATGTACTGAAAATATCAATTCTACATTTTCGCGGATCTTCCAAAACCAGTCTAATTCGTGTTGAGATTGGGCGATCGCAGCATCAGCGATCAACCCATTTTCCAAACTATTTTCCAAAAATTCTTCGAATACGATTTTGTCTTTTGCAGCATCTTGTCCCAATGTCTCCATTAAGACATAAAATGGATAAGTTTGGAGCAGGGGCGGTGAATAAGGCGATGGTGGCGATGTCATCAATGCGTAATAATCCTGCCATAAAAGCTCAAAACTAGTGAGGTCATTTTTTAAATGCTTTTTTGCCTTTTGCAACAGTTGATTTGTCTTCTCAAAACTTTCCAGTGCAACGAAAGCCGTGCTCCTCGTTTTTGGCAAGTCCTCTATTTTTAAAATGGCTCTTGTGATTACGCCGAGTGTACCTTCCGAACCGATGAACAATTGCTTGAGGTCATAGCCTGCATTATTTTTCATCATTTTATTCATGGATGAAAGAATTGTTCCATCAGCCAAAACGACTTCTAAACCTAGCACGAGGTTTCTCGTCACTCCGTAGCGCAGGGCCTGCAATCCTCCCGCGTTTGATGCAATGTTTCCACCGATCATACAACTCCCTTTTGCTCCTAGGTCAAGTGGGAATAACAGTGCATTTTCTGCAAGCGTTTTTTGCAAGGTTTGTAAAACAACTCCGGCTTGGACGGTCACAGTCTTGTTCTGTACATTGATCTCTTCAATTTCATTCATTCGCTCGAGGCTAAGGGCGATTTCGTTGGGTTTGGTTATTGTTCCTCCAACCACATTTGTCAATCCTCCATGAGGCACTACCGGCAGATCGAGATCATTGCAAGTCCGTAACATCTCACAAACCTCACTTGTGGTCTTTGGACGAAGGAGTGCTAGACAATCGAGATGTCCTTTTTGTCTCCAATTGCTTGCCACACGCAAGGCCGCTTCTTCGCGTGTCAACACAGAATCTTTTCCAAATGTTTTAATTAGCAGATCAACGATTGTTGACATGGGTTAAAATTATTTTAACTACTCGAGTGCTTGCCAATGTGAAATGCCAAACGTCAAAGTGGAATTGCAGATGAAATTCACATTTCACTTTTCACGTTTGACGTCTCACGTCTAACGATGGTCGCTCCAAAGCCAGCGCAAAGTCTCCGGAAAGATCGATGCGCCGTGTTTGAGACTATGTCCACCACTTCCAAAAACAAATTTGTGGTCATAGCCAGCATATTGAAGTGCTGCAGCCATTTCTTTATTTTTTATGGGCCACGATCCAAAAATAATATTCAAATCTTTTTCTCCCGATTGCAGGAAAACTTTGATTGGTTTCGCAGGTGTTTGACGGATTAATTCAGGAAATTTATTTCCACCCCGAATATTGACGAAACTCCCGCAGTGGCACACGACTTTTCCAAAGTTACCTGGTCGATGCCACGCCGCGCTGAAAGAGCATACTGCACCTGAACTAATACCGACTAACGCTTTTTGTGCGGGATCATTTGCGATGTTATAGAGTTTCTTTATTTCGGGTATTATTTCTTCTATAAGAAATTTAGAATAGAGATCAGTTACCGAATCGTACTCAAAACTTCTATTACCAGTCCCTCCATAGATCGGCATACCCGGCCCTTTGTCTCCCGGGTTAATAAAAACGGCAATGACAACCGGCATCTCTTTTTTATCGATCAGATTATCCAATACGATATTTGCCTGCATCATGTCAAATAAGTACAAACCGCCATCCTGGAAGATCATTAAACCAGTAGGTTTTGCCGGATCATATTGCTTGGGAACATAGATCCAATAATCTCTTTCAGTTCCAGGGTAAGTCGCGCTATCAGATAAATGATATTTTGTAATACTTCCCTCAGGCACGCCTTCCTTCCTTTTGGAGTCCTCACTCAATTCATAAGGTTCATTCTCTGGTTTGCTATAGACAAAAGCCACAATGTCTTTGTCAGTAATGTTTGGAAAAATAACCTTGTACATTTCCGCGACATTGCTGGGTATTTGTGTCATTGGAAAATGAGTTGGTTCGTGAATAGGCGTAAGAAAGGTAAAGTATTTTGAAGCATAAGCGAAATAAGGCAATGTCATTCCTTCGGGATAAGTAGATTATTCTCACTTCGATCACTATAGGGGTATAAGGCGTCTTTACTCCGCGGACCTTTGCACCTTTCGGGTGAGATAATAATTGAATGGATGTACTCTTACGACTCGTTATCCCTGATATATAGATTTTTTATGAATCGTTTCACTACGAAGATGTTTGGCAAATAATCTACTCAGTATTATTTTTTATCAGGTTTTTCGCGGTAACTTTTGCACTATGAATTATAAAGAGATCTACCAATACAGTATTGATGAAAAAGAAAAGTTTTGGGCCGAGCAGGCGCATCAGCTCAGATGGTTTAAAGAACCATCAAAAATTTTAAGTAAAAATGACAAAGGATTTTACCGCTGGTTTGCTGACGGTCAAATGAATACCTGTTATCTCTGTCTTGATTACAACATTGAGCAGGGAAGGGGTCAACAAACTGCGTTGATATACGACTCACCTGTCACTAATACGATAAAGAAATATTCCTATTCAGAATTGAGAGATGCAGTCGCCAGGTTTGCAGGTGGTTTGCAAAACCTTGGCGTCACTAAGGGCGATACTGTGGTAATCTATATGCCCGTAATACCTGAGTCGATGATCGCCATGCTGGCATGTGCCAGAATTGGCGCTGTTCACTCAGTCGTGTTTGGCGGCTTTGCTCCAAGCGAACTAAGTGCTCGAATTGATGACGCACAGCCAAAAGTGATCATTTCTGCATCATACGGGATTGAAGTGGATAAGCTGATACCTTATAAATGCCTTATTGATGAGGCCATTAAACAGTCACAACATAAACCTGCATATGAAATATTTTTCCAGCGCAAACCCGGCTATGATAATTTAAATGGAAAGGAGGAACTTGATTTTCTAAATGTAATGGAGAACGGTGTTGCTGCTGATTGTGTTCATTTGTTATCAACCGATCCCCTTTACATTATTTACACTTCAGGTACGACGGGGAAACCTAAAGGTGTTGTAAGAGACAATGGGGGTTATGCAACCGCTCTTAAGTTCAGTATGAAGAGTTTTTATGACATTGATCCGGGTGACATATTCTGGGCAGCGAGTGATATTGGTTGGACAGTTGGACATTCTTACCTGGTCTATGGCCCCTTATTGCATGGATGCACTACTATCATGTATGAAGGAAAACCTGTGAAAACCCCCGATGCCGGATCCTATTGGCGCGTAATCCAACAACATAAGGTAAAGGCATTATTTACGGCGCCTACAGCGATTCGTGCGATCAAGAAAGAAGATCCACATGGCAAGCTGTTGACCCAATATGATCTCAGTCATTTTAAAACATTGTTTCTTGCAGGTGAACGTTGCGACCCTCCAACTTACCACTGGATAAATGATCTATTGCAGCGTCCCGTGATAGATCATTGGTGGCAAACAGAAAGTGGCTGGCCAATGCTTGGAATCATGACCGGCGTTGAACAGTTGGAGCCGAAAGCAGGTTCCGCAGGCTTGCCTGTTTGCGGCTACGATATTGAAATTTTTTCCGAAGACGGTGTTGACCTCGGGTCAAACAAAGAGGGATCGGTAGTAGCAAAGCTCCCGCTACCTCCTGGTTGTCTGCCTACGCTTTGGAACAATGATGAACGATTCAGAAAAGGCTACCTGGAGAAATTCCCTGGTTATTACCTGACAGGCGATGGTGGCCATAAAGACGATGACGGATATTTCTATATCATGGGGCGTATTGACGACGTGATCAATGTTGCGGGTCATCGCCTAAGTACCGGGCAAATGGAAGAACTTGTTGCCATGCACGAGTCAGTGGCCGAATGTGCCGTTGTGGGAATTTCGGATGAATTGAGAGGACAACGGCCCGTGGCATTGGTGTTATTAAAGGATGGAACATCAATAGAAGAAAAGAAATTAGAAGAGGAACTTATTGCCACGATTAGGGAAAAAATTGGTGCTGTGGCTTTTTTTAAAAATGCAACGATTGTGAAAAGACTGCCTAAAACAAGATCGGGCAAAATTCTTCGTAAGATTATTTGCCATATCGCAGACGGTGTTGAATATTCTATGCCTTCAACTATAGATGATCCGTTAATTCTTACAGAGATATCAGATAAATTAAAAGAGAGAAAGATCGGCGTGGCATTTCAATAGCGATATTTCAAGCTGAGGCGCTAAGACTAAAAATACAAAGACGCAAAATGCTCTCTCTGCGACTGTGCGCTTCGTTGCAGCCGGTGTGGAGTAACAACTGGATCTATTTAATGTCCCCCTTCTTCAATTGCTCTACTGCATAATCACAAGCTCTTGCTGTAAGTGCCATGTAAGTCAACGATGGATTCTGGCAGGCAGTAGAAACCATGCATGCTCCATCGGCCACGAACACATTGGGCGCATCATGGCATTGGTTGAATTTATTCAGGACAGAAGTTTTAGGGTCGTTGCCCATTCTTGCTGTACCCATTTCATGAATTGTCATACCGGGAACAGATGGATCATTGATCTCAACCACCCATTCAGGATCGCCTGCTCCCAACATTTCTTTCGCGTCATTGATCATGTCATCTCTCATAGCTTTTTCATTTTCGCCGTACTCCATTTCTATTTTTAAAAGCGGAAGACCCCATTTATCTTTTTTTGTCCCATCAAGACTGACATTATTTTTTTTATCGGGGAGGCATTCACCATAAGCATATATTGCTGCGTTCCAGCTGCCCGGCTCTGAAAGCGAATCTTTCCATTCGGCACCGGCACCAGGACTGCTATAACCTCTTCCCCAATCAGCACGTGATGCATAAACTTCGTAAGCAAAACCTCTTGTAAATTTTCTGTCCTGCTTATTGAGATTTTGATATCGTGGAATATATGTCGAAGTGGAACGCTGGCCGAAATAGTATTGGTCTTTGAGGATATCATAGCTGGCAACGGCTCCGGTCCCCGAATAATGATCCATGAGATACCGACCGAGAACACCGCTGTTGTTGGCAAAACCATTCGGAAATGTTTCCGAAGTCGATTGCAACATAATTTTTGTTGTGGATAATGCCGACGCATTCAAAAAAATGACCGGTGCGAAGTACTCAAAGGTCTCCATCGTCTCCCCATCGATCACACGAACACCGGTGGCCTTATGTTTTTCTTTATCCCAAATGATGCTATGAACGATGGAAAAGGGACGCAGCGTAAGATTGCCTGTTTTGTAAGCAGCAGGGAGAGTAGAGGAATTGCTGCTAAAGTACGCGCCATAGGGACAACCACGATGACAAAGATTTCTTGACATGCATTTACCTCTTCCATTATGAGGCTGCGTTAACACAGCCATTCTACTTTGTATCAAATTTCTGCCGGCAAATTTTTTTTCAATTCGTTCCTTTAAATGTTTTTCCAGGCAATTCATCTCAAATGGTGGGATGAATTGACCATCGGGCAACTGCGGCAATCCTTCATTCTTTCCGCTTACTCCGATAAAACGTTCAACATAATCATACCAGGGTGCAATGTCCTTATATCGAATCGGCCAGTCAATACCCACACCTTCTTTTAGATTGGCTTCGAAATCGAGATCGCTGAACCGAAAGGTGTGCCGTGACCATAGTAATGATTTACCACCTACCTGGTTACCACGAATCCACTGAAAAGGTTTTGACTGTTGGTAGGGATGCTCGGTGTCTTTTACAAAGAAATGTTTATCATCCTGCCCGAAATGATAGACCGTTTTTTGAATGGGATAAGTTTCAATATCTTCTTGCGTGAGCATATTGCGATTAGGTAATTCCCACGGATCGAGATTCGCCGTCGGATAATCCTGAACATGCTTTACGTCGCGGCCTCTCTCCAATAAAATTGTTTTCAATCCTTTTTCACAAAGCTCTTTTGCTGCCCAACCACCCGAAATTCCTGAGCCAACTACGATTGCATCATAAGTGTTCATAGCTCGTTTGCTTTTACCAGTACATTAAAAATGTTTTTGCCAATGCTTTTTCTCCCTTTTTGTAAGGGATACACGCTTTGTAGTCACCAGGAACTTTTACATAATTCAGGGCTTTTGTCATTCCTTCCTGCGAGGTGAAGTAACCAATGAGTGATAATTTTTTAATGATCCTGAACCATGTATCACCTGCATCATCTTTAAACGTGGCTTCATCAATCTTTTTAATGGTGGCTAATTTTTCTGCAGAAGAAAGCGATGAGAATTTTTCCCGTTCGTTCATTTCTTGCAGGCCTCTTTTAATCAATTGCTGATCTTCTTTGGCCAGGCAATTCTTGACAACGAGATCAAGAAAGAAAGGAACTTTCGCATCCAACGCGCCGGGTGTTGATGTAACGGGCAATAACGCATCAGTTACACCCTCGATCAAATGAAATTCCTCGTCGGAGAAAAGTCCTGCTCTTAATTCTTTCTCCTTTGTTTTGCAGGATGAGAGAAATTCACTGATAATGGTGGGAAAGCTGCTGTAAAGTACAATGGCCCCCATTCCTTTGAGAACGTAGCGGCGATTCATCGGGAAGTTTCTTTGATCGATAAATATAGTTGTTTATTAAACGTTCCACGCAAAGCCGCGAAGAGAAAATTCAAAAGGCGCAAACGAGGTAAACCAGGTGAGGCACGATATGCCGACTAAGACCTTGTTACCTTATTAAAAAGGTAGGGCGGGAATAAGGTAATAAGGCAGAATCTAATTTTTGTCTATTTCTTACTATGGTAATGCCAAGGCATCCCTGAGGAATAAGCTTAAGCACCGAAGACTCCACGAGCTTTGCGCCTTTGCGAATCTTGGCTGCTTTGCATGGAAAAAAATAGCTGAATAACGAGCAAGAAGTTAAAGTGTGCGACGCAACGAATGTTCAAAAGACTTACTGAAGCTGGCTACAAAACAAAAACCTACCGCTGCCTTGGAACCCTTACCTTCTTTAACCTTGTCTCTCTTTCAGTAACAGAATTATTAGGCATGCCGATAATAAGTCCGCGGCAATTGGGTGCGCCACAGAGGCAATGGAAAGGCTGCATGTTCTTATCGAGGAAGGTAGCATAGTCAAGAGTCAGCTCTTCTCCCTTTGCAATATGCCTGATAGCAACAACATTTAATCCATTGTATACGGTATTGGGATCACAGCTGTGATTTTGGGGAGCCCACTCAGTAGGATCGCTGTCCCAGATCAAAAACACTTCTTTGCTTATGGGATAAGCATACTTGCGGAAAGTCTCTTTGTCATTTTCTGACCAGTGTCTTTCCACGTGACGAAGCGTGACCAGCCGCTGTGCTTTTTCCTCACCTGAAAAAATAAATTCGCCCGGAATGATATCTCGGTTTGCATAGATGCCGAAGCCCGCAATAGAATTGCCCTTTATAACAAATGGTTTAATCTTCCTTTTATGACGGGCAATGCCTTCTGCAACGATGTGTTTCAAAAATCCGGACTGGCCAATGGGATCAAATTTTAAAACAAAATCAGCTGAACCTTCATATCCGTCGGTATAGAAGACGGAGCAGGTAAAATTGAGCTCAAGAAAATATATCTCATTCTTGTCATTCACCCTGAAATCCATTCTTGCATAACCAACACCTCCAAAAGCAGTGAAGATCTTTTCGGCGGCCTGGCGCAACTCCCTGTCGAGGTATTCATCATTGCATGGAAAATTGCAATCCGGATGAAGTTCAGAGGTTTTTAATGAATAGGTTTTGAAAGTATAGTTCTCAGGGAAAACATATTCAACCGGTTTGAAAACGGTACAAGTTTTTTCATCTTCGGCATTTGCAGCAACAAGTACGGTAAATTCTCTTCCGGCAATGTATTCTTCTACCAGTAGCGGACCGTATTCTTCAATGATCTGCGATACTTTGTTTGTCAATTCTTCCTCATTATGCACAAGTGAATGCTGATCGACACCCAGGCTGTCGCCCGCTTTCTCAGGTTTGACAAATAAAGGAAATTTTAATTTTTTAACCGCCGTTTTTACGTCATCGAGCTTCTCGACAAGAACATATTGCGGTGTTCTTATTCCCTGGCAATAGGCCACATACTTCATCAATTCTTTGGGTACATCATACAGCTTAGTGCCCGGACCTGTGAAAGGAAGATTTAAAAGCTCCATTGAATAATACACATCCACACCTGGAATTTCCCATTCCAGGTACCCTTCACAAAGGTTCACAAATATGTCATAGCCTTTTTTCTTTAGTTCCCTTAACTGACGATAGGTGGTCAGCTTATTTAAGAACACATTATCGACCTGGGCTTCGGGCCAGAGGTGGGCTAACTGTCTTGGGGGATCGTAATATTGATAATCGACCGCTGTGGTTGAGTAGTCGGGTTGCAGTACACAGATTTTCACGAAACTTTTTTGTTTTTTATTGATGAAGCAATATTGTATTTACGAAAGCCGTCTTGAATGATCTCTGCGATCAACTGGGTAAAAGATTTTCCGGATAAACGTAAAATGGCGCCGATTGAGGTATGGTCTTCATCATCACTTAAACCACATTGGGCATTTACCTCCAGCATGTAAAGTTTCTTTGTCTTTGCATCCATCCTGATGTCAAGACGCGCATAGCCCGAACCCTGTACTGCAATATATGCATCTAATGTGATTCGATGCAAAAGGGGGATCAAATCTTTATCAGGCAATGCGTATTCATAAAAATTCCCTTGTCCAGGCATGGCGGACTCATTTTCATAAAACTCCCATAGCCTGTCAAATGATAAAAATCTTTCCTTATCGGGTAACGAAGAATGGAATATTCTTTCGGCGGGTTGATAGTGGATACATTCATCGGGACGGTCGGCTGAGCCGACAATTAAAGTAGTGAACTCCGGGCCATTGATAAATTGCTCGATGATCAATCCGTCTGAGGTAAGGTTCCATCCATGGTAACCATCATAAAGAAATTGTATTTGCTCTTTCAATTCTTTTTCATTGCTCACAACATTCTTTACAGAAATTCCCATGCTGCCGCCCCCTGATATGGAAGGTTTAATGATCAGTGGGGAGCCAAGCCGATCAAAGATCCCTTCTATTGAGTGCTCCCTGTTATACACCGTTTCCCATTTTGGAGTAGCAACACCTGCAGCATCAAAGAATTTTTTCATCGTTATCTTTGATGTTGTATTGAAATAGAAATCTGTACCGGCTCCAGAAAAACACAATCCTTTTTCCTGCAGATAATGAATAACAGAAATGCCGGGTACTCCATTTATTTCGTCCCCATCACAAAGATTGAGTATGTAGGGAAGCTTTCCATTTTCTGAAATGGCGATCATGTCAATGATCTTTCGAAAATTATGGATGCTTACGGGTTGCCATTTCCAGTCCAACTTGAGTTGGTCAAAGACATCTTCAAATTCTTTGATCCCCTCTGAAAAATCATAGTAGTACTGGATGTTTGGGTCATTCGATTCGACGTGGGGGATAAGAAGCCAGATTTTCAATTGATTCAGTGGAATTATCAGGGGCGTAGAGTTAGCTTGCATCTGGATGATTACTTTGAGTACTTGTTGTTTAGTTGCTGGTAAATGAAATCAGAAAAACGATAGTTCTGAATTACATCTTTTGAAAGATGAGATGCACCGGCAATCCGACCAAGGCAATTAACAGAACCGCAAAGACATTGAAAAGGTTCGGCCATTTCCCACTCAGTCGAAGGATAGAAATAAAACAACTCGTCGCCCTTCCTGATCTCCCGCAGGCAGATAACTTTAAAGCTTGTCAGGTCTAAAAAGATATTCGGTGAGCAACTATGATTGATGTATTGCAGCACGCCCGGTTGTAAATAGATATGTTCATTGATCCCTACCTGTACCGTGAGAAACGAAGGGGCCGGCAATATAGCGGCGGCTCCGAATTCGCAGATAATGTCTCCGGGTTGGAAATCCACAACCGAAAAGAGCGAGTGATGATTGCTTATTTCATCTTTCCAAATCTCAAATATACCATTGGAAAATATGAAATGATTTAATGGGGTAGTAGCAGTATTAAATAACATATAGTAAAGAAAAAGAAAAAATTACTTAATAATAAAATAATAAGGAACATTTTATTCCCAATTTAAATGAATACTATAGGTTTAATGACTTTTATATTCCTTAAAAAACGTTACTTTAGGAATAAACCTTTAAGAAATTAAATTCAAACCAATGGCAAAAGAAGGTCCAACGATCGGTAATGGTAAGATATGTTACATAGAAATGCCGGCTATAGATATTGAGCAATCGGCTTCCTTCTATAAAACAGTTTTTGGGTGGAATGTGAGGAAACGTGGTGATGGAGCTACTGCATTTGACGATACAGTGGGTGAAGTAAGCGGTTCATGGGTCCTTAACCGAAAACCAATGAAGGAAGTCGGACTGCTATTCTATATCATGGTTGATAGTGTAGAACAAACGATTGAGAAGTTATTGGTTAATGGAGGTAAACTTATACAACCTATAGGGATGGATGCTCCCGAGATCACTGCAAGATTTAGTGATCCTGCCGGGAATATCATTGGTCTTTACCAGGAACCGAAAGGGTAATTGATCTCAGCCTGATTTTTGAGTTGTTGGTTTTATGGGCATTACTCAACGCTTACTGATGCTTTTACGAACTCCCGGCTTTTCCGCTTTTGTTGCACATTTTGGATACATTGGTATTTTATTGTGGTTTCTTACTTTCGACCAGCTTACGCCCCTTCCGGAAGAAGTTTCTTTGTTGATTGTTGGTTACCTGTCGGCACATCACGTGTTTCATCCTGTTATTGCGGGGGTGCTTTGCTTAGCTGGCTTTCTGATCGTGGATACGGTTTATTTCTTTCTCTCTAAAAAAGGAAGTTCATGGATAAAAAAGAAAACCAGGGGATCGTTTGCGGTCATGAAATCTTTAAGAAACAAGCTAGAAAAGAATACGTTTAAATCCATTTTTATTCTGTGTTTTATACCTCGTATGCGAATGTTTGCTCCAATACTGGCCGGATCTATGAAATTATCCTACAGGAGATTTTTATTGTGTGACTCGATTGCACTAACCTTTTTTACAACTATTTACCTTTTATTAGGTTTCATTTTCAATAGGAGTCTTCAGAAAATGATTAAGCAAGCAAAAGGACTGCAAAACATCATTTTTTTTGCTACCCTTCTGATCATTGCGGTAATCATTATACTTTTTATTCGGGGAAGGAAAAAGAAGGAATCTTATACTACCTGACCCTCTCAATCGCTTTCTCTTTTTCAATAAAATCACTCCAAAAAATGTGGGAAGTTTTATACTAAAATCTTTGAATTTCAGTTATTAAGAGTTTAGATTGTGCCGGATGCCTCAGAACAGATATATTAGTATTTTCTTATTGGTTTTCAGTCTTTTCCTAATTGCAAGCTCATTAAACGCTCAGCTTGGTTTTTCCTTTGACATTCCAAAACCCAAGCAATACGAAGAACGACAGCTCCGTTCCGAAAAATCAGAACAGAAAAAATTCACACTTCCCGGGCGATTTATTCAAAATACCACTACTCATTACAACTATTTTTTTAATGCCAACAACAAGATGAATGAGATCATTGATCGTGCAAAAGCGGTTCATAGAGATGATTTCACTCAACTACTTTCCTTCTATAATTATGACCTTGATGAAACGGCCAGCGACTCCCTACAGCTCGACTCATTAATTTATAAGGCGACGACAGGAATAGTTCTCCATGATCTGCGTAGTGACTGGGCTGATAATATGTACCTTCTTTGGGGTGCTGCCCATTACCTGCAAAAACAATTTGATTCTGCCTATCTCACCTTCCAGTTTATTAATTATGCTTTTGCGCCTAAAGAAAAAGATGGGTATTATCAATACATTGGCAGCGGGAGGGACGGCAATAGCGCGATCTCTGTTTCAACAAAAGAAAAAAATAGTGTAACCAAGAAAGTGTTTACGCGGCCACCGAGCCGCAACGATGCATTTGTGTGGCAAATCAGAACCCTTCTTGCGTGGGAGCGATACCCCGAAGCGGCTACCCTGATAGTGACATTAAGAAATGACCCTGTTTTTCCGTCGAGGCTACAGAATGATCTTGAAGAAGTAACGGCACTTTACTATTATAAGCGAGGTCAATGGGACAGTTCGGCTGCACACCTCACGAAAGCATTGAGCAATACTAACAGCAACCAGGAAAAGGCGAGATGGGAATTTTTAGCCGCGCAGATGTATGAAATGAGTGGCAACAATGATCTCGCTGAAAACTATTATGAAAAAGCGATTGGCCATACAGTTGATCCTATTATGGCCGTATATGGACGACTATATTCCATAAAAGTCCATAAATCCGATGGGGGAGATTATATTGAAAAGAATGTACAGGAACTGGAAAAGATGGCCAGGCATGACAGGTTCCGGGAGTATCGTGATGTGATTTATTACATGGCCGCACAAATGGAACTGGAGAGACATGATGTTGGCCGGGCACAGGAGTTATTAGAAAAAGCAGCCAAATTTGATCACGGAAATCCTTCACAACGAAACAAGGCATATTTAAAACTTGCGGAGCTTGCATTTGCCAATAAGGATTACAGGAAAGCCTATAATTTTTATGATAGTGTAAGGTTGGATGATCCCGGATTGCCAGACGTTGAGGCGATCAACGCAAAGAAAGAGATGCTTGGGCATATGGCTACCCAGGTAGAAATAATGAAGCGCCAGGATAGCCTTCAACGTATTGCTGGTTTACCGGAAGAGGAACGAAAACAATATGTCACAAAACTATTGAAAGAACTACGCAAACAGGCGGGTTTAAAAGAGTCAGGCAATGAACCTTTAACCTCGGGGTTTGGTCCTACCCAGCTTGATATTTTCAGCATGACGCAATCATCAAAGGGTGAATGGTATTTTTATAATACTGCTCTCCGGGCAAAGGGTGTCTTGGATTTTAAGGCCCGATGGGGTAACAGGCCCAACGTGGATAACTGGCGAAGGATGCAGGGAGTGATGAATCAAAAGAATGTTAACCGGGCTGATCTTACTAATAATTTGAACGCCAATAATCCGACACAAAATGGTGCACCACCGGTGCAGGAATTGACATTTGAAAATTTATATCATAATTTGCCGTTGACGCCCGAGCAGCTAAAAATCTCAAATGATTCCATTCAAAATGCCATGTTTGCGCTCGGAAAAATTTTAGCCGAGGGGATTGAAGATTGTGACGGCGTGATAACTATCTATGAGCAGTTGAGAACCAAATTCCCTGAGTTCCGCCAGATGGATGAAGTGCTTTTTCATCTCTTCTATTGCTACGATAAAAATGGGGATCATTCGAAGGCCGCCCAGCTTAAGTCGGAACTGAACACCAAATACCCTGGGAGTAATCTGACTATGATTGTCATGACCGGTAAGGATCCGAAGGCTGAACAAAAAACCGAAGCAACAAAAACCTATGAAAACATTTATGACCTGTTTATTGAAGGTAAATTCGATGATGCTATCGCGCAAAAGAAAATTGCTGACAGCACATACGGCGAAAATTATTGGTCTCCCCAGTTGCTATATATTGAATCCGTTTACTACATCCGGCAACAGAACGATTCAACAGCGATTTCGGAATTGAAAAAGTTGCAGAACAAATACCCTGGTACTCCCCTGGCAGATAAAGCCACGACAATGATCGATGTGCTGGGGCGAAGAAAACAGATTGAAGAAGAGCTCACCAATCTGAAGATCGAAGAGCCCCGGCCCGAAGTGAAAAAGCAAGTTATTATTGTTGATACGGTCGCAACAAGACCACAAGTAATAAAAGCGGATACAGCTGCTGTTAAGAAACCTCTCACAACTCTTCCGACAAAAAGCGATACGGTTGTAACAAAGAAAACTGCAAAACCCATTCTTGCCTTTTCATTTAATGCAGCGGCTCCGCACTATGTGATGATCATCTTGAATAAGGTGGATGTGGTGTTTGGGAACGAGGCCAAGAACGCATTTGCCCGTTACAATAGTGAAAAGTTTTACAATAAGAGTTTTGAATTAAACACCATTCCTCTGGATCCAGATAATAAGCTTGTATTGATAAAGCCATTCGATAACGCCCAGGCGGCCGTTGATTACATTAACCAGGTCAAACCAAAGGCTGCGAACGAAATTATTCCATGGCTTAAACCGGATAAGTACACTTTCTCTATCATTACCGATCAGAATCTCGAAGTCCTTAAATCCAATCCTGATCTGACAGCTTATAAACTGTTCCTGGATCAAAATTTGCCAGGAAAATTCTGATTTTCGATAGGGCTGCAGCTTTGAGAAAAAATTAATAGTTAAAACACGCCTGGCTTATGCGAAATGAGTCATATTTGTCATTATAACCGAAGCTTTCTGATCTGATTTTACAAATCAAACCCTGAAACCTCAAACATTCCAATATATGAAACGCTCCGTTCGGATTTTCTGGCGACTTGCAGTTGCTCTGGTCATATGTGCTGTGCTTGTCGTGGTGCTTGCTGCTGTCGGTCTATTTGGACCTATGCCATCCATGAGGGATCTTGAAAACCCCACGCTACTTCAAACTTCTGAAGTATATGCCGGAGATGGAACGCTGATGGGAAAATACTATCGGGAACATGGCAATCGCAGCAATGTAAACTACAGTGATATTTCAAAACATGTGATCAATGCATTGATAGCTACGGAAGATGTGCGGTTTTATCACCACTCCGGCATTGATATGAAAGGCAGCATGAGGGCTGTATTGACCCTTGGCAGGGGTGGAGGCGGGAGCACGATCACTCAACAGCTTGCTAAAGCCCTGCTGGAGCAAGGTAGTAAGAATAAAGCATGGCGTGTAATTGAAAAGATCAAAGAATATATTATCGCAGTAAAACTTGAAAGGAATTTTACAAAAGAGGAGATTTTGGCTCTTTATCTCAATGCAGTTCCCTTTCCCGACAATGTCTATGGGATAAGAAATGCGTCGAGGACTTTTTTTTCAAAGGAACCAGATCGCTTAAATGTCCCTGAAGCCGCTTTGATTGTTGGTATGTTGAAGGGGAATACTGTATACAATCCAAGAAGAAACTACCTCTCAGCTTTTAACAGACGAAACGTCGTGATCGATCAAATGGTCAAGAATGGTTTTCTTACCGAAGCGGAGGGCCAGAAATATAAGATGCTGCCTATTGATATGAGTCATTATAAAAAGATGGATGAAAATAATGGCTATGCTCCTTATTTCAGAGAGGTTTTAAAAAATGAGGTCACCGATCTGCTGAAGGATGTAAAGAAACCGGATGGGACAGCCTATAATATTTATGATGATGGATTGAAAATCTATACTACCATCAATGTAAAAATGCAAACCTATGCGGAAGAGGCCGTAGCGCAGTGGATGCCTAGTTTGCAAAAAGCATTGAATGCACAGGGTTTTATGAAAACAGTGTGGAAGGGACATGAGAACTATCTGGAGAAGTATATGAAAGAGAGTGACCGCTGGCAAAATATGACCGATGATGGTATTAGTGAAAAAGATATCCGGGAAAGCTTTAAGAAAAAAACACAGATGAAGATCTTTGCCTGGAATAGTAATCGCGAAAAAGATACTGTGATGACTCCGCTTGATTCCATTAAATACTGCCGGCAAATGATGCAATGCGCATTTATGATCACTGATCCTTCAACGGGAGAAGTAAGAGCCTGGGTGGGTGGGATTGGTTTTAAGTCGTACAAACTTGATCATGCCGGTTTGAAAACGAAAAGACAAGTGGGTTCATCGATCAAACCTTTGCTGTATACGCAGGCAATGGAAGAAAGAGGCTTTACCCCAGAGACGGTAATTGATAATGAAGCACAATTTTTCCCGGGGAATGGCTGGGTACCTGCAGGAAAGAAATGTAAGGGATTGCCCCAGGTAACCATGGCCGGTGCCCTTGCCTTTTCATTGAACTGTGCAAGCGCTTCCATCATGAAGCAGGTTGGCCCGGCGCAATTCGCGGATTTCCTTCAGCGATTGAACATCCCAACAAAAGTTGATGTTGTCCCATCACTGGCGCTGGGCGCGTGTAACCTCTCATTGTATGAAATGATGTGGGGCTATTCCATTTTTGCAGGCCACGGATTTACTACAAGGCCATACTTTATCTCTCGCATTGAAGACAGGAACGGGAATGTGATCAAGCGTTTTGATAACGGTAACAATCGTAAAGAGGCGATCAGCGAGGCAACCGCGTATAGAATGTGTCGGATGATGCAGGGAACAGTTGACATTGGCACGGCAAAAGGTTTGCGCAGCAGGATAGGGGTTGCAGAAATGGGCGGCAAAACCGGAACAACAAATGATAACACAGATGGATGGTTTATGGGCTACACTCCGCAATTGTTGGGTGGTGTGTGGATCGGTTGTGACGATCAGTTCATTCGGCTTGAAAATAATTTAGGTTATGGTGGTGAAGCCGCAAGACCGATCTGGGAATATTTCTTTAAAAAAGTCTTGGCCGATAAAAGCCTGGGTATTGATAAGGATGCAAAATTTTCAATACCTGCTGAAATGCAAAATGAGATCAACAGTGCCGATATCATGGAGATGATCGATACGTTGCCTCCGGGTGCCCAGGGTGAAGACGAGGGTGTCGGGCATCCCAACGATTTTATCGATATGCCGAATAAAGAATACATCCCTGCAGAATCGCAACCTGTAATAGACGAAAACAAAAGGGTAAAGAAAGATACATCGACTGCGACTCCGAAAATCGGTGACATGGATAAAGAGGAAAAGCAGAAAAAGAAAAAAGGATTTTTCCATAAGTTGTTCGGAAAAAAGGATGAATAAATTTGTAAGCTCCGCTGGTCGGAGCTTTTTTGACAAATCATTGAGTTCATTAAAATCAACAAGTTAGTTTGCGTTAGAAAATTGCACTGACTTACTGACGACTGACTACGCACGGCTCACTAATTTTGTTTGATGCAAACGTTAAAAATTAAAGTCGAAGGACAGGTCCAGGGAGTTTTCTTCAGGCAGAGTACGCAGGAAAAAGCGGGCCGACTTGGAATAAAAGGAACTGTAAAGAATTGTGATGATGATAGTGTCGAGATCATCGCGACCGGAACAAAGGAACAACTGGATAGCCTCGTTGAATGGTGCTGGCAAGGCCCGCCGAAAGCAACTGTGATCAATGTAACCACGCAAGAATTATCTTTACAGCAATTCTATAATTTTTCTATTATTCGATATTAAATTAAAATACTACCGCATGAAAAGAACAGTTTGCTTGCTATCAATGGCAATTATAGTATCAATGAATGTAACTGCACAGAGTGGCGATCCAAAATTGACAGAAGTATGGACGCCCGTCCCGAAAATAGTAACTCCCGGAACAACCAATAGTGACGCCCCTTCAGATGCCGTAATGTTATTTGATGGTAAGAATTTAGATGAATGGGTCTCAGTAAAGGATCCAAAGAATCCTGCCGAGTGGACGGTCGCCGATGGCGTCATCACCGTCAATAAATCAAAGGGAAACATCCAGACAAAAAGGAGCTTTACCGATTACCAGTTGCATATTGAATGGAAAATTCCGGCAAACATTACAGGATCAGGGCAGGCGAGAGGAAATAGCGGAGTGTTCTTAGCCTCAACGGGACCCGGTGACGAAGGATATGAGATGCAGGTACTCGATTGTTATAACAATACAACATATGTCAACGGACAAACCGCGAGCATTTACAAACAATCTATTCCTCTGGCAAACGCATGCAAGAAGCCGGGCGAATGGCAAACCTATGATATCATCTGGACAGCTCCACGTTTCAATGACGACGGTACATTGAAGTCACCTGCAAGGGTCACCGCTTTGCATAATGGAGTGCTCGTTCAAAATAATTATGAATTAAAGGGGGTGACGAAGTATATCGGATCACCTGAATATAAAAAGCATGGTGCCTCCCCGATTAAACTACAGGCGCATGGCGATCCGAGTGAACCGATCAGCTACCGGAACATTTGGGTGAGGGAATTGTAGTTTAGAGTTATGAGTTATGGGGTATGAGCTGTAAGTTTTACACCTGTGATTGGAAGCTAAACCCGACAAGGCTGCCACTTCTGTTTTTTATCTTCAGCGTCCTGACATTTCATTAATAGTGTTAACTGCAGCAAAAATTCAGCAGCAATGGTGGCCCTCGTTGAACAAGTGAACCATGTATAGCAAGAAATCATTGATCATACTGCAAAAGGCCCTCGATAAATTGTCTGAGGGATTTGCCAATCTTCCGTTTTTTGAACAAGATGTACCAAATAACACGGAAGAAATATTGTTGCAGGTCGCGGAAAGAATGCAAGACAATTTCCCATACTATCACCCGCTGTATGCCGGGCAGATGCTTAAGCCCCCACACGAGATTGCAAGACTTGCTTACATGCTTGCTATGTGGATAAATCCAAATAACCATGCGCTCGATGGAGGGAGGGCAAGTTCAGCCATGGAAAAAGAGGCAGTGGCAGAGATCGCTTCAATGTTTGGGTGGCAAAAGTATCTCGGGCATTTGACAAGCAGCGGAACGTTTGCAAACATGGAAGCACTTTGGGTTGCCAATAACATCCATCCCAAAAAGAAGATTGTTGCTTCTGAGCTCGCTCATTATACTCATGAGCGAATTTCGGGCGTACTTGGCATTCGATTTCAAAAGATTCGATGCAATAAAAGTGGCGAAATGGATGTAAAAAAATTGGAGGCACAGTTAAAAAAAGGAACGATAGGAACCGTTGTTGTTACGATGGGCACGACAGGGATCGGATCTGTTGACCCGCTTGATGAAATACTGGAACTCCAACGAAAATTTTCATTTAGAATTCATCTTGATGCAGCCTATGGTGGCTATTTTAAATTGGCCGATAATTTATCGGAGACCACGATGAAGAGATTTTCTCTCACGCAGCTGTCAGACAGCATCGTGGTGGATCCGCACAAACACGGGCTGCAGCCTTATGGATGTGGTTGCATTTTATTTAAAAACCCGGAAGTAGGAAAGTATTACAAACACGATTCTCCTTACACCTATTTCAGCAGCGCTGAATTGCACTTAGGTGAGATCTCCCTCGAGTGTTCCCGCGCCGGTGCCGCAGCTGTCGCTTTGTGGGCTACACAAAAATTACTTCCATTGATAAACGGTGGTGTATTTTCAAAAAGGATAAGCAGCAGCCATAATGCAGCCTTACAATTACACAAAAAGATAGTTACCGACAAAAGATTCGTGGCTTTGCAGGAACCCGAAACAGACATTGTCATATGGGCGCCTAAAAAACAATCTATAAGTGAAATAAACAGAGTTTCGAAAGAAATATTTGAAAAAGCTGCAGCAAGAAATCTGCATCTTGCCCTGCTCAACTACCCCGTTCGCTTACTCCCCCGCGCCTGGAGTGCTATCCAAAAGAATGAGGAGGATGTCACCTGCCTTCGTTCCTGCCTGATGAAACCCGAACATGAGGCATGGATCGATCGGATTTGGGAAATAATCACTGATAGCTTATAATTAATTTGGCAAATGGGTTGCTTCGCAAGAATATCTATCTCCCGTGGCGATGAGGTGAACCATTAATGGATGTGTATCGAAAGTTTTTTCGCCAGTTCATCGCTCATCTCATCTGCAGAAATTCCATAGCCACTCACCAACACTCCCTTTTCTCCCTTCCTACCTTCAATCGCATACACAACGGCTTCGTCCGCGGGATCTGAATTTCCTTCATAACGGTATACTTCAACAATCTCAAAATCTTCAGGATCATACCTATCCTCGTGACAAACGATGCAATTCTCCTCGAGATTGAAATCTTTTGTGTAACCTCTTTCCTTTAATCCATTCACTGCCGCAGTTACCGTGTCGTATGTATACATGCAATTAAATTTTATCCAAAGTTATCAAACCGCAAGACACTATCATCTTTCATCTATCCACTCTCATCTGTCTACACCATTACATGAGTCTGCTTCACAACGCCCATTACAAACGTGCTTTGCACATTACCGATATTTTCAATTTCACTCAGCCGGTTTACATGAAAATCGTAATAGCTATCCATGTTCTCCTCAACCACCTTCAGCATAAAATCAAATTCCCCCGAAATATTATAACATTCGATCACTTCATTCATTTCGTTGATGGCCTTAATGAATTTTGTACCTGCCGTTTTATTGTGTTGCTTCAACGAAACATAACAGATCACCATTAGTCCTTTCTTTACTTTTGAATGGTCCACGAGCGTGGCATATTGTTTTATAACACCCGTTTCTTCCATCCACTTGATGCGCTCATACACAGGTGTTGTGCTGAGGTGCACCTTGTCGGAAATTTCTTTCACCGTTATTCGTGCATTCTGCTGAAGCAATCTTAAAATACCAAGATCTTTCTGGTCAAGGTTTGCGGGGGTAGAAGATTCCTCTTTTTTAATTGTTTTTGCCATAGCCATATAGATGATTATTCTATAAAAAATGTAATATTAACTATTTTATTCTAAATTATTCAAATTTGTTAGTCGTTTTACCTATTGTTTCTACCTTTGTGTTCTCCGTGATTCTTGGTGTTCTTCGTGACCAGTTATCAACTTTGAAGTTTGGACCACAATGAACACAAAGGGGGACACGGAGGACACAAAGAAATTTAAAATCTAAAACCATTAAAAAAATGTCAACAACAACATCACCAGCCATTGACTTCAAACTTCCTTATAAGGTAAAAGACCTTTCGCTTGCAGAGTGGGGCCGTAAAGAAATTCGTTTGGCTGAAGCGGAAATGCCGGGCCTAATGGCTATTCGTAAAGAATATGGCGCTAACAAACCATTAAAAGGTGCGCGTATCGCCGGTTGCTTACACATGACCATTCAAACCGCAGTGCTTATTGAAACCTTAATTGAATTGGGCGCCGAAGTAAAATGGAGTTCGTGTAATATCTTTTCTACACAGGATCATGCTGCGGCTGCTATTGCTGCTGCGGGCATTGGTGTTTTTGCGTGGAAAGGAGAAACGCTGGAAGAAGCTGATTGGTGCATCGAACAAACTTTATTCTTTGGCAGCGCTGACCGTCCACTGAATATGATCCTGGACGATGGTGGTGATCTCACCAATATGGTGCTTGATAAATATCCAGAGTTGGTTCAACATATAAGAGGTATCTCTGAAGAAACAACAACAGGTGTTCACCGATTGTATGAAAGAATGACAAAAGGAACCTTGCCTTTGCCTTGTATTAATGTAAATGATTCTGTAACAAAAAGCAAATTCGATAATAAATATGGTTGCAAGGAGAGCTTAGTAGATGCGATCCGTCGTGCAACGGATGTGATGATGGCAGGAAAGGTGGCTGTCGTGGGCGGTTATGGTGACGTGGGTAAAGGTTCTGCTGCTTCATTGCGTGGTGCCGGTTGCCGTGTCATCGTTACCGAGATCGATCCCATTTGCGCGCTACAGGCTGCGATGGACGGTTATAAAGTAATGAAGATGGCTGACGCTGTGAAAGAAGCTGATATCGTTGTGACAGCTTCTGGTTGCCGTGACCTGATCACAGAAAGACATTTTCGCAGTATGAAGGACAAGGCCATCGTTTGTAACATCGGCCATTTTGATATCGAAATTGATGTGGCGTGGCTAAATAATAATTATGGTAATACAAAAGACACAATCAAACCGCAGGTTGATCTTTATAATATTGACGGTAAGGAAATCATTTTGTTAGCTGAAGGTCGCTTGGTGAATCTTGGTTGTGCAACAGGTCACCCTTCATTTGTGATGAGTAATTCATTTACTAACCAGGTGCTGGCACAAATTGAACTTTGGGCCAACCATAAGAACTACGAGAACAAGGTATATGTGCTTCCGAAACACCTCGATGAAAAAGTGGCAAGACTTCACCTTGCAAAGATTGGTGTTGAGCTGGAGGAATTATCGCAAGACCAGGCAGACTACTTAGGAATACCAAAGAGCGGTCCGTTCAAACCTGAGCATTATCGTTATTGAGACAAAACCAAAAGTGAATAAATAAAAATGAAGCCCTGAAGTATTCGGGGCTTTTTATTTGTGTTACCAGCTTTATTACTGCTATTAAGTATTAAGCTTCTCTTGCGTCGCGCACGTATGCATTTTGCTCTTTGCTGAAATTTTGAAGTAAATCAAGGTTCACGTGACGCGAACCCGACCAGAGGGAGAAATGTATCAATAGGAATATATTACCTACGGATCCCACGAAACACTTTCTAAACGCTGGTTTCATTCAGTGGGAGATCCTTCGGGAAAGAATAATTACATTGCAACTGCGAAAAGTTATGAGTAAGAAAATATTGATTGCCGGTCTTTTCTTTTTGTGCTCGTGTTCACATAAGATCGACTTTACTCCTGTATTAAGCATTCCTGCAGAGTTTCAACCCTGCGTGGATAACTTTGTCGCTGCAGCTTCTGAAAGAGGGCATAATATGGTTGTAGATAATCTTATTATAACTTATGACTCATCAATTTCCAATGTGTACTGTGCATATTCAAATGTTACTTCCTCCCGCAATGATCTTCAAAAAATCATTTACATAAACCCCTATATTCATTGCTGGCAAAACCACACGCAACTGGAAACACTTATTTTTCATGAGATGGGTCATTGCATTCTTGGAAGAGATCATGACACAACCCGGATGCCTAAGGGTGATCCGAAAAGTATCATGTATCCTGGTGATATCTCTTTATATACAACCTGCGTTTACCAAATAGGTGATTCATGTAATAAATTATATAGACGGGATTATTACCTTGATGAACTTTTCGATTCAATACGCCTGTGCCTGATTGGGCGAAATAAAACACCAACCCATGGCTAAACCAACCAATAATTGCATTTAATTGGTGACTTAGCTACTGTTTAATTTATTTTGGAGAACGGAATATTGCCAATATGATAATGCTCCCACCCATTGAAATCATAATGCCACCATTCATAGGGATAAACAGTAAAACCATTTGCTTCCATTTTAGAACGAAGCAAATCACGCATTTTGCGTTGCTGTTCCGTGCCACCCTGATAGTCAGGATAAGAACGTTCACTCATTTCATCATACACACCAGTCATTTCAATTTCTTTACCGGTAGCCAGGTCATATAAGCTAAGATCTGCTGCACAACCACGATTATGTCTTGAACCTTTTTTAGGATCGGCAACAAATTTTTTGTTTTCTTCTGAAGTTAGATCCCAAAATAATTTTGTTACGCTCCATGGCCTGTAGCCATCAAACACTAATAATCCATAACCTAATGATTTCAGCTCTGTGTTGATCTTCACTAAAGCTTCTGCAGCCGGGCGTTGCAGAAAAGCTCTTGCTTCTTTGTATACAGGTCTGCCTGTAAGGTTATTGCTGGTTGCATAACGAATATCCAAATGGATTGTAGTATCAAGCTTTATCAATTCTACAAGATCTGATCGTTTGAAGGTGCCGGTCTCACGTGGCGGTTTTGCGGCACAACTTGTTAATAATACAACAACAAAAGATAAAGTAAAAAACTGTTGCAACTTTATGCATTGAAACATGATAAGATTGTTTGCAGTAAAGATAAGTTATGTGCCGTGCATCGAATAGGGATGATGCTTCTGTTGCATCGCACAATTGTATGAAATTCTATTCAGCAAGCATATAAAGTAATTATTGCAGTTTGTCATTCCGAGCGGAGAGGAACCCTTTGCTGCGTTTTACCTCTCCGCAAAACGTCTTTTCCTTTATTCAGTCGACGCTAAGAGTTATTAAGGCAAATTCTTTATTTAAAAAAGGATCAGCTTCTCTCGCCATCTTTTTTTAAATTTAGTACAGAAATGGAAATGGCTTTGCCATGGTCAACTATTACGAATTTGTAAAGGATCATCCCCAGGTTTTTAAACAATTCTCCTGCAGGGAACTTTTATTCCTGATCATTGACTGCCCGCCCGAATTCACACAATCTGAAGACCTGGTGGAGCACAACTGTTTTATTTATGTGCTCACGGGAAATCACATGGTATTTAGCCGCGAAAATTCATGGATCATCAGCACCGGTCAGACGGTGTTCATCAAAAAAGGTGGACTGGGGATTAAGAAAATTGATGACGAAGTTTTTTGTGCCTTGATGTTCTTTGTACCAGATAGCTACCTCCGCTCATTTATCCATGAAATGACAAATATCATCGCCAAAATTGATCCAACTGAAACCTCGCGCAACCTCATGTTATCAGTTGCTCATGACCAGACGTTGGTCGCTTTTTATGATTCGGTGATTTCATATTTTAACGCAGAAAAGCAACCGCCGGAAGACCTGGTTGAATTAAAATTCAGGGAGCTGTTGTTGAATATCGTCACTAACCCCGCCAATAACGAATTGACCTCTTACTTGTACAAGCTCTTCCTCAACCGTGCCGATGAACTGCAGGATATCATGGAGCGCAACTATGTATATGATCTGCAGTTGGAGGAATATGCCCGCCTCTGTCACCGCAGTCTGGCATCCTTCAAACGAGATTTTTTTAAAATCTATGGCATGCCTCCCGGCCGCTGGTTATTGGAAAAAAGGCTGGCCGCCGCAAAGCATTTATTGTTGAGCCCGGAAAAATCGGTGCATGATGTTGCTTTCGAAAGCGGGTTCAAGAACAATGCTCATTTCAGCCGTTCATTCAAAAGTTTTTATGGCAGTTCGCCGCTGCAATTCAGGAAAGGGCAACTCGCTCACGCTTAAGACTTGAATTTGAGCTTTATCGAAAATTTTTTGAGCCGCAGGGAAAACAGAATTTTTTTTCTCAATTCTAAATTTGGTAAGGTCATTTAATAACGCAAAGACCTTGACCGAAACCATTTCTCTCCCGCCAATGTTAACTCTTAAAATTTACTGCAATGCTTACCAACAATTTCTTCCGCAAGACCCTGCTGGTTGTAAATCTTGTTTTGCTTGTCAATCTGGTGATCGCGCAAAGCGGCAACAGTTTCAAATATGCTGTGAAAACCAGCTTACCTGTTTCGAAATGGAAAACATTTGTTTTGATCGATGCGACTGAGATCGCCCTTCCTGCGCCTCCAGGCAAAGATCAAACCGCACAGGAACTGGCCGAAGTAAAAAAGAAAATGTCATTGGCTGATGAAAAAATTCGTCGCCAGATTTTTTATTGGGATGCTGGCGCGCCGGCCTACCGCTGGAACGAAATCACTAATAAGCTGATCAGCTTTGAAAACATCAACACCTATCTCCGGTTTCCTACTGCCTGGGTGAACGTAGCCATCTATGATGCGACACTCGCTGCCTGGAAAGCAAAATATCAATACAACCGTCAGCGTCCTTTTGAAATAGATCCATCACTAACAACCTTAATCGCTTCTCCTGCAACGCCGTCTTATCCATGTGAGCATTCTGTTACCGCAGCTGCGGCAGCAACTGTACTTGCGTATTTCTTTCCGGAGAAAGCTGATTCCATTTTGGCACTGGCTAAGCAGGCCGCTCAATCGAGGATCTATGCAGGATTGCAATTTCCCAGCGACGTGTCGGAAGGCTGGAAGCTGGGTGAGAAAGTTGCAGCAAAAGTGATCGAGAGGGCGAAAAAGGATGGAGCTGATCAAGCTTTTAAAGGAACAATGCCTAAAGGTAAAAATCTGTGGTATGGAGACTATCCAGTCGGCATCAATGTGCGTAACTACAAACCATTTGTGATAAAATCAGCTGACCAGTTTCGTCCTCCTCCGCCCCCTGATTTCGCAAAAGAGATGAACGAGATGAAAGCATTCAAACAAGATTTTAATTCAACATTGCTGGCGCTGCGCTGGGCTGCATACACCGGCTTCGATATCTGGACCGATCTTGCCAGTCAAAAGATCTTTGAATATCATCTCGACCGCAACACGCCGCTCTGCGCACGCATCTACACGCTGTTGCATGTGGGCATGTATGACGCAGGTATCGCCATTATGGATGCGAAATATGCTTACTGGGGAATTCGACCCAATCAATACGATACCAGTTTCCATCCACTGATCTTTACACCGCCATTTCCGGGATATCCCTCCGGTCATGCCATGGCGTCTTCGGCAGCAGCTGCGGTTCTCTCATATTTCTTTCCCACTGATCAAAACTTTTTTGAAGCGACTGCGCAGGAATGTGCCGACTCAAGATTTTATGGTGGCATTCATTTCCGTACGGATAATGAAACCGGTCTCAGACAGGGAGAAAAGCTTGGCCGCTATGTCGCGGAAAGTTGGGAGAAGAGATGATAGAGGATAGATGATAATTGATAATTGAAAGATGACGTTAAAGAGATAGAAACTAAAAGATAAAAGTTAAGCCCCCATCCTGAGCTTGTCGAAGGATCGGGGCTTATTATTTGTGTTCATTGTCATGCTAAAACCATTGCGGACAACCGGCAGGAGAAGACAAGGTTCATACACGTGAATTAATAAAGAGTAAATTCGAATAGGAAAACAGGAATTAACCAAAAAGAAACTCACAATGACGACAAAAGAAATTGCAGCAAGATTAGTCGAACTGTGCCGCAATGGGCAATTTGACACCGTTCAAAATGAATTGTTTGCAACGGACGCTGTTAGCATTGAGCCTCATGCAACACCCGGTTTTGAAAAAGAAACAAGAGGAGTGGATGCTATTTTGAAAAAGGGAGAGAGATGGAATGCGATGGTGGAAAAGGTCAACAGCCTAACCGTCTCTGAGCCCATGCTTGCAGGCAACTCGTTTGCTGTGTCATTGGGAATGGATGTTGTAATGAAAGACCGGGGACCGATAAAGATATCGGAATTGTGTGTTTATACCGTAAAAGATGGAAAGATCACTGCAGAGCAGTTCTTCATGTAAGATCAATCAGTTCAGCAAAGTCTCTATCGTAGACAGAGGTTACAGTAAGGGCCATTTTGCGGTTATTGGTGCCTCCTACACTGCCTACCGGTTGGCAGGCTTTTATCGTTCGGTAGCTGTGTTCAGCAATTATTGTTGGTGGTGATCATCAACAAATCTCTCAAAACCCTTTCTTATTGACCTTTTCCCAGTCCAAATATTTTGTAATCAAAAAATGTTCGCCTGCCTTTCTGTATTCAGGAGTTGAAACTGTAAAATGATCGCCGGGGAAATACTCAAAAACGAAACCGGTGTTCAGCTTTTTCATTTCAGTCTCCAAAAGATGAACGGCACTGTTTAAATAGAAATTATCCTGCTCACCCACAGATACCCGAATCTTACCATTAAGATCTTTTTGAAGCTTATCCCAGTTTGTGCGCAGGTAAAGAGAGATATCATAGTTCTTCCAGTGTTCAAAAACATTCTTGTTTACTTCGCCGGTCATCGGGTCGCAAATGGCCTCAGGATTTCCGTTAGTACCCTTACCACTAAATACCGCATCGAATGAATGCATTTGCTCACCACGATACACCACGTATTCCATTTGACAGTCTTGCTTCATGGATATCCAGGGGAATATTCCGGCAACAGTTCCGACCATTCTCAATGAACTGTCTTTAGCATAATACATATTCTCGCCTTCGTAGAGATTTATCTTCTGAAAATCTCTGAAATCAACTGGGTCAGGCGAACTCGACCAACAGGCAGTAAATGTAGTTGGATAATGTGTTTGCAACCACAATACCGTCCAACCCCCGCTGCTATGTCCACGCAAAAGCCGGGCTCCATCACACCGATATTGTTTTTCCAGTTCGGGAATAAATTCTTTTACCAGCGCGTCGCCCCATGGTCCATTGTTATCACTGTTCGCATATACGGAGTGTCCAAGGGGGCAGTTGCCATCTAAATAGACGATGATCGCTTCAATAGAATCCAGCTTCCCCCGCGATGTTGTATCACCGGAACGAAAATGATAATCTCCACCATATCCAAAAACATGAAAGATCACCGGGTATCTCTTTTGCGGATCATCATAATAGCTTTTAGGCAAAATCACCGCTGCAGCAAGAGAGTAAGGCTTGCGGTGAAATGCAGACAAAAGCGTCGACTGAATTTTTAATTCCTTTACAAATTTTGTATCGGTAAAACCTGGTGCCGGTATTACCTCTTTACACTGAACAGAAAAAACTTCTTTAAGATTCTTTGTCAATTTTATCTTGATCGGCGTGGAGTACATATTTCCGGGACTCTCGGAGACTGCTCTTCCACCAAGATTCCTGTCCCAAACGGCCTGCACATAATATTCGTTACGTTCAAGATCGGAGAGGGCAGCGGGGTAGGAAATGGCTCTATCGTCAAAAACAACTGCCTGCCCGGGCTGCACATTTTTTACTTCAATCGCGAAACATGGGAAAGATTCAATACCGACAGGTCCATTCTTTGGCTCACGGTTCTCTTTATTAAGAAATAAAAAAACCTTCCCCGTGAAAGTTTTATCGTAAGCAGCTTTTGAATAGCTAACTGAAAATTGCTGGCAAAAAGAAAAAAAGAAAGAAAAGAACTGAAAAAGAAGCAAAATGGTTTTTTTCATAATTCAAAGTATGTAAGTATAAAAATATGGATTAAACGCTTAGACACTACAAGCTTATTCATAGGCTTGTCAAATTGCTGGTATTTGGCTTTCGAGTGAAAAACAAAGAGCAAGTCACTTTGTCCGCTAAATCCAACAAGTCGTATATTCAGTCACCATAAATAAACTTTATGAGAAATTTTTTTTTGCCCGTCCTATTGATAATACTCACCCTGGATCTTTATGCACAAAACAATCCTGCTTTCCAGGAAATTATTTACGGAAGAAAAGATGGCATTGCATTGACGATGCTGGAATTAAAACCAAATGGGAAAGCAAATGGCAAGGCGATCATCAGGGTAATTGCCGGTAACTGGCTTTCGTCACACGAATGGGCCTCGTCACAGGATGTATTGGAAATTTCGAAAACCCTTTATACTGACAGGGGATATACCGTTTTCGAAGTCGTTGTGGGCTCTCAGCCAAGATATGCCATACCAGATGAGATCAACGATGTAAAAAGAGCCGTAAGATACATTCGTTATAATAGTAAACAGCTTGGGGTTGATCCGAGCCATATAGGTATTGAAGGCTCGTCAGCCGGTGGTAATCTTTCGCTTGCAGTCGCCACCGCTGATGACAAAATTGATACGGCATCAAAAGATCCTGTTGATCATGTTTCGTCAAGGGTCCAGGCAGTAGCAGTTCTCTATCCTCCCACAGATTTTTTGAACTGGGGTGGCGCGGGTAACAATGTGATTAGTGCAAAAAGTTTGCAATTACAGTTTCACGTCTACGGTGCGTTTGACTTCAGGAAGTTTACTGATTCAACCACGACCTATGATTTTGTCTCTGACAATGCAGCAAGGGATAAGATCGGTAAAGAAATTTCACCGGTCTACTCTGTATCTTCCGACGACCCGCCCGTCTTTATAATTCATGGAGATGCCGATCCTACAGTGCCCCTTCAGCAATCACAGACCATCATCGCGAAATTCAAAGAAGCGGGAGTACCCAATAATTTTATTATAAAAAAAGGGGCAAAGCACAACTTTAGTGACATGGAGCCAGAGGTAAAACAATTTACCGATTGGTTTGATAAATACCTAAAATAGGGAATAACACGGTAATCAGTTTTAATTGGGTATTGTGGCTGCTATCACAATATAAATTCCTAAGTATGAAAAAACTCTTTTTAACTATCTCTTTTTTTGCATTAACCTCGCTGTCATGCAATCAAAACGGTTCATCCAAGACAATTAATGATCAACCTGGTAATGAACTGGCTGAATTCATCAGCAACATTAAAGCTGTTGACAATCATGCTCACCCCAATACGATTGAGCCAAATGACAAAGGGGCCGATGCATTGCCTCTTGATGGTTTGGGCAATATTGAATTGCCTGCAAGATTGCAACCAGAAAGCCCGGATTGGCTGGCATCCTGGAAGGCTGTTTACGGATATAAGGGTAATGAAGTGAATGAAAGGGAAACGAAAGAGATGGCGGAGACCGAAATAAATATGATAAAGCAGAGAGGGGAAAATTTTCCTGCGTGGGCACTTGATCAGTCAAAGATCGAAGTAATGCTCGGAAACAGGATCGCTCCGGGTCCTGGAATTTCCGGGCCGCGTTTCCGCTGGGTAAGCTATGTCGATGCTTTACTATTCCCGTTTTCTACAAAAGGAGAAGCCACCACACCGGATCGCGAAAAATTATTTCCACTCGAAGAACAATTGTTAAAGAAATACATGGCTGACCTTGGTCTTTCCAAACTACCTGCAACATTCGACCAATACCTGTCACAGGTTGTTACGGCCACCTTAGAGTCACAAAAGAAAAATGGTTGCGTAGCACTCAAATTTGAAGCCGCTTATCTGCGTTCACTTGGCTTTGATAAAGTGGAGCTGCCGGCGGCAAGGGAAGTGTACGTGAAAAATGTAAATGGCGGTGAACCGTCACATGAAAAGTATAAATTACTTCAGGATCTCATTTTTCGCCATATAGCCGCCGAAGCCGGGCGATTAGGAATGGCGATCCATATTCATTCTTTTCCGGGTGCAGGAAATTACTTTATTGCCAATGATTGCGATCCCCTTTTATTAGAGCCGGTATTCAATGATCCTACGTTACGCAATACAAAATTTGTTCTCATTCACGGAGGCGGTACATTTTACGAGAATACGAGCGCCATGCTATGGAAACCGAATGTGTATGCCGATATTTCTTTGTTGACGCGGTTGTGGTCACCGCATCAAATTTCAATTGTATTAAGGGATTGGCTTTCTCAATTCCCCGAAAAAGTTTTGTTTGGCACTGACGCATTCAACAACGGGCCGGGTTTTGGCTGGGAATTGAATGCATGGATCGCTTCGAACACCGCAAGAGAAGCGATAACCATCACTCTTTCTGAAATGGTGAAAGATCATGAGATCAGTTTAGACCGGGCCAAAGAAATTGCTACAATGGTAATGCGTACTAATGCAAGTAAACTTTACAATTTAGAGCTTAAATAATGTAGAATAGACCTGCCTAAATCTCGAATTGGTAAATCTTTTTATTTGTTCGCTGTTCCAGTTTCAAAAAGGATACAAATTCTCCAGATAAAAATTCGTTAAGAATTCCTCGTACAGGGAGAAGAACCTGGAAGGGTTGCCTCAAGTTCAACACGGCTTTGTCATAATAAAATTTGGCGGGTAAAAAATGGTGTTTGGCTTTTTTGTTGTGCCTGCATAGTGAATCCGATTACTTAAACTTAAAATTTTGACTATGAAGACAAGATCTTTTTTGTTTATCGGCGCTCTTGTCGTTGTGATTTTTTTGATCGTGTCGTGCTACAAGAACAAAAGTAGTTATAACAGTACATCAGGCGCTTCTAAGATCACTATTACAAGTTCAGCTTATTCCCCGGCATCTCTAACCGTCGTTAGCGGGGCCACGGTTACCTGGACAAATAATGATAGTACAGCTCATACGGTTACTACTGAAGACGGTGCTATTAACAGCGGTGATATTGCGCCGGGATCTTCTTATTCGAAAACGTTTATGACGACAGGTACATACAATTATCATGATGCACATAATACAGACAGGAAGGGAGTATTAATTGTTTCGACGGCGTCATCAGGAAGTGGGTATTGACAAGGTTAATAGGAGGGGGTCGTTTTGAAGATCCCCTTTTTTATTCTGATTCTTATTGTCGATAAATACATTCAGTAGGTAGTCCGATGGACAATTTACCTTTGTACAAATTTTCAGTTATGATAGAAATTTTGATCTTAAATCTCAGGCCGGGGACAAGAGATGAATTTCATCGACTGTATGTAAAAGAGTCTCTGCCTTTGCAAAAAAAATGGAATATTAATGTTGTGGCGAATGGTCCTTCGCTGCATGATGACAACAGTTATTACGTTATTCGTTCTTTCAAAAATTTAGAAGACAGGGAGAAGCGACAGAATGATTTCTACAATAGCGATGAGTGGCAGAAGGGACCGAGGACAGCTATACTTTCCAAAACCGAACACCTGACGACGGTTGTTGTTTCCGAAGAAGCGGTGCAACAATGGCTCAAGAGCGCCACGGAACAGGAGGTTTAAAGATTCTATTTAATACGATTTATAATTCCCCAACCCAAAAAAACGAAACTGGCAATAGAGGTGAACGTTCTTAGGGTGTGAAAAACATCCCATCGCTGCCTTAGAGATTCCCAGTTTGAGGGCACTGTAGTTTCTGTCCAGGTCTTTATCTGATTGTCTATCGGAACTTCAACGGCCACAGTGATGATTAACGTTGTGACCATCAGCAGAAACGATAGGAGGTATAAGTAGAACGAGATCCTGTTTGCGTGACGGCCTAACGAAATTGTGATCAGCATAAACAATAAGGTCGCGGGCATAATGATACTCATCGGGATAGCCACATTGGCAATGATTGTTTTTCCGATATGAATAAATTCAGATGGAGAAAAATCGTGTATCGAGCGGGTGAGGGTAAACCAGGTTCCCCAAAAAACTCCCATCACAAGCGAGGTCAGCACTAAACTGATAAATTCAGCTATCCCTAATTTCATCAGCCGCAAAGCGAAAGAATCATGCCGCGAAATGTCTTAAAGGGCATTTATTTTTTCACGTACACTTGTTTCCCATTTACGATCGTTCTCAGCACTCTCACGTCTTTAATATTTTCCGGCGCTATTTCAAAAATATTTTGATCTAACACGATAAAGTCTGCAAGCATTTCCTTCTTTAATATACCCAATTTATTTTCCTGGAATCCGGCATATGCGTTATTG
>Ga0163163_10000274_pt1 | contig 51610 bp, 42 predicted proteins | sample S65metaG_FD_119766 | JGI IMG/M metagenome (GOLD analysis project Ga0163163, IMG submission 119766) | Switchgrass rhizosphere microbial communities from Kellogg Biological Station, Michigan, USA - S6-5 metaG | ecosystem: Host-associated > Plants > Roots > Rhizosphere > Soil | place: USA... | reverse complement strand
CTCTCCGTCAAGGCGGGATCTTGTGGCGCGAAACGTTTTATTCCCTCGAGCAATTGCGTGCTGGCGGCGTGAAATGATGATAGGTTTTAGGCAAACCTGCTCGCTGTTACTTAAGTCCTCTCATTTTACGAGAGAAATGCGGCCCATCACTGCACCCTGATCGATACTCACATATAAACCGCCGCGCAATAGCTCTACGATTTGTGAATCAGAAAGCGTGACATTTCCAAAAAACGAAGTGAAATCTGCTCGCTGAGCAAGTGGCTCACCCAGGTTTGCAATTGATTTCACGTGTGCGCGAGACAGGCCAGCTCGAACAACGTCGGCCGACGAAAATAAACCGGCCAAGGTGAGTTCGCAGCGCAAGCTGTTGCCCGTTAAGATAAACGTGCCAAAAGGGTGCGGCAGCCGGTGATTAGGACCGTGAAAAGTCGCTCTGAATTGAAGTGAATCACTTTGCGAACCGATGGCGCCTGCGAGGATGGGAACATTGGGATGGGTGTTGTAAGCCCAGTCAACCACCCCGACGAAAGGAGCGCTTTGCAGTCGAATCCAACCGTAATGCGGACCGTCTTGGGCATCAATCCGAACACCCAGGTAACCTATGCCTGCATCAGGCAGAGGGCCAACCAGGGCGTTCGTATCGAAACGAGGGCTGATATAGTAAGCGGCCACGGTTGCCGTTCTGCTGAGGTTGCTCCATGTGGAGTTGGTGGGTGTGGAGTCCCCGATCAGCGCGCCGAAGGGCAGGATCGTGGCCTGGCCGAACTGCTGTACGATGATAGAGTTCGAGCCCGAAGGTGTTACATAAAACGGAGAAGAACAACCGCTGACTGGAACATCAGCCGTGCAAACAAAGTAACCTTGTTGGAAAGCAAAATCTTCGGCGCTGTTAAGATCCATGTCAAACCCAGGGCCTATCCGTTCTATTTCCCCGAAAAGGAACTGAAACGACAGCCCGGGGAAGTAAACGATGCCATCCTGGACGTTTGGCCATCGGGGTGAGGCTATCAACCCGGTGGCTGTCATTAAAATTAAAACTTGGAGCAGCGTTCGTATTGATAAGGTTATTCTCATTTTAATTGTGGCTGTTAAATTTTATTTCCTTCGATTTTCTCGTAAGCCGAATTTATCTCATGGCAAAAGCAGTCCTTGTGTTGAAAACTGACCAAGAAGATTGGAGCCACCTTGGGCTGTTGCACCAATAACTGTGATGGTCGACAGCTGGCTTGAGGCGACAAAAGGAATGGTTACCACCATCGGATTGTCACCAAGCACGGCCGTTCCGAGCGAATAGTTTTGTCCATCCGGTGCCGACCTTAGGAATGTCAGCTCGCTATGTGCTGCTGCGACCGAAGTGTCGAAAGCCAAAACTGCGTTAGTGCCTGAAACGAATCCTGGAATGGCATTCGTAGGAGCAGAGGCTACCGATGCGGGCTCGGAGGTAATTACCGGGTGGGTTTCAACTTGGGGTGGGTCAACCTGAGGCGAGGCGATTGAGGCAGGTGGACTATTACTCCCTGGTCGCAAATCCACAAAATTAACCCCCTCATAATTGATTCGTGTTGGTTCAGGTGCAGCGGACGAGACCGGCGGAGCCGATGTCATCCAGCCCAACTGCCGCCCCATAGCAATGAGCATCGCTCGTTGCAATTCCGGTGAAACTGGCATGGGCGATGTGGCATTGCTGCCCGCGGCAGGCGGTGCGAGTTGAAAGAATTTCAGACGACTGGACTCTGACAGGAGCGCTTGTTGATGATTGAGCGCCTGCGAATAACGGGTCATTTGGTTTGTCAATTCGAAGATCTGCCATCGCAAAGCCCCAACTTCTTGCGCCCTCGCTTGAAGCAATTCGAGTACGGTATTATTTGGCGCTGGCTCTTGCCATGGAACCTTTGCGGTTTTATCCCAGGGAGGGTCGGGGCTACCGATTACCGGCTGCGATTGAGTTCCGGTTGCAACCGACACGGATGGATCCGGCGGGCCACTGTGATTCGCCCAAAAAGCGTAAAGCAACCAGCCAATCAGGCACGCAGTCGCAGCAGCCCAACCGGAGCGCCACCAACGTGTCCAAAAGGCCGGAACCGCTTCTCGTCTGGTCATACCCTTCACCGTCTTCTCGATCCGAGTCCAAACTTGGGGCGGGGGGCGTCGGCCAGACGAAGCCAGCGACAAAGCTACTGCGCCTTCCTCGAGTTCGCCCACGAGAGTACGCAGCTCAGAGGATTGTGCCAGGCGGGACTCGAATTCACGGCGTTCTTCGTCCGTAAATTCGTTTAAGACGTAGCGGGCAGCTTCGTCTTCGGGCGAGTACGGTTCAGGCATGGTAATCTTTCAGTATTTTCCGCAAGGCCAATAGTCCACGACGGATCCGGGCCTTAACGGTTCCAAGGGGTTCGCCGTTTGCAGAGGCGATTTCCTCGTGCGTCCAACCTCGAAGAAAAGCAAGTTGAAGCGCGCGGCCCTGAGACTCTGGCAGATGGTTCAAAGCGCAAGCACAAGCCGTGGCCAGTTCGTCGTGATCGCTCTGGTGCACCCCGTGGATTTCAACTTCCAGTGAGGCTACTTCGCGCTCATACGCCACCTGGCCCATACTCCGACGTGAACGAGCTCGGAGCCTGTCCATTGCCAACCCGCGTGCGATCATGATCATCCATGCAATGGCCGAGGAACGAGCTGGATCGTATCTCTTAGCCCGGCGCCAAATTTGTAAAAAGGTATCCTGCATCACTTCCTGCGCTTCCATTTCGTTACCCAGGATTCGGACGAGCAGCGAATAGATGAGTGCGCCACGATGACGATACAGCGTCGCGAGCGCATGCTGGTCGCCCTCGGCCATCGCCCCCAGAAGCCGCGCATCTGCGCACGCGGCCTGCGCGTGCAAATCAGCAGATTTGTCAAACCTCGCCGCTTGAATTTCCGCCGGTTCCACGCACAAATCGTTTTTCACTCAGTCGCTATTATATCCGTCCTGGCAGGAACTTTGGATGCAGAAATCTTTCAAGAACCGGTGATTTCAACGGCTCAGATTTTGGTCGAAATGCAGATTGATGTGGCCGTTCAAGACCATGGATTTCGTCACGCTGGCACCTTGATAGTCAAAGGGAGCAATTCCCCCATCCGCGGCCAATGTGGCTTGGGGCGCGTAAATCGTCCCCAAATAGCCGTTGGTACCGGTCAATGAGATAGTGCTACAGGCCGGGAGGCCAAAGAATTGGAGGTTGTAGGCATTTCCAGGGTTGTTGATATTGCCCATTATTGCGCTAACAGAGGCTCCTGTCGCTTGTCCCACATACAATCTTAAGACGGATCCAATTTGTACCGTTATTGAATTGGCGCTAAAATCTCCCGTCACATAAAGCGTTACAAGCCCACTGATTTGCAAATCGTGGCTGACAAGAAAATTGCCGTTTACATAGTAATTACCGTTTTGGAGCACGTAAGAATTCGTGTCCGCTCCCGTCAGTGGGAGCAAACCGCTGCTGTAAGGGCTGACAACATCTGGTGCATTGAATTGGTACTGATTGCACAACCAATCTTCACTTTGCAGGCCACTTTGGACAGGCCAATTTGCAGGCAGATCCCCAACCAAACATTGAGATCCCAGGCTGTAGCTGACACCCGGTGCGAGCAAGAGCCGTCCGTGAATTTTGGCGTTGCCTACGTTCAGAACCCCAGCTAGTGCAGCAACGTTCCCCCCAGCAAACGCGTGGGTTGAATTCCAAAGCCCATTTGGAAAGTGATTTGTATCGGCAGAGTCATACGCATCCACCGTGATATTGTTTCCATTAAGCGAGGCGCCTTGAGTAAAAATGAATCCCGCGGAGCGTTGAAGACTGGCTGTCCGATAGAAACTCGCTCCTGACGGCGCATCAAGAGTGACGAAGCGTGTAAAGCCGGGTTCGCTGTTGGTAGCGACGGAAACCCACTGCTGCAAATCCGCTGAAGACTCGATGACGTAATTCACCCCATGCTTCCCAAAAAATGTGAAGTGGATCTGGTTATTGCTCCAAGCGGGTGAAGTGATGTTCAAACATGGATCCTGTGCTGAAAACGCTTCCAACGGAGACAGCAAAAAGCACAAGCTTATCAATGCATATGCCGCTATTGAGAATATCTTCCTCACGTTAAGCGATTCATATTGTAACTCGTTTCGAGTTTCCTGCACATATTTATTCGCTGAGCAAGAGTTCAAGGATTTTGGAACACGCCACGTAACCATCTGCATTCGCGGTTTGACGCATATTCGATTCAAAAAGATTTGTGCTTGTGTTTTACCCGGGAGGCGTTTGACTGCGCCGATTTGGGATATGAACTCAAAATGAAAATTCGCCGCTTTGTCGATTTGTCCGTGCCGCTGATGAACGCTGAAAATGGCGTCGCTGCAGACCCGCCAGGGATGATCCCACAGATCGATTATCTCAACCATGAGGCTGGCGCGAAGCAAATGGCCGCAATGTTCCCAGGTTTGAAACCAGAAGACCTCCCGGACGCGGAGGGATGGGCGGTGGAAACCCTAAAAATCACCACTCACAATGGGACGCACATGGATGCGCCATGGCATTTCGCGTCCACGATGGATCGAGGCAAGCCAGCGATGCGGATTGATGAAGTGCCATTGGACTGGTGTTTCGGGCCCGGGGTTAAACTGGATTTCCGTGGTAAACCGGACGGTCATGTATTGACCGCGGCGGAATTGCAGGAGGAATTTAATCGGATCGGTCACACCTTGCAGCCGTTGGAAATCGTCTTGATCAATACTGCAGCGGGTGAAGCTTTTGGGCAGCTCAATTACCTTGATCGTGGGTGTGGTTTGGGACGCGAAGCAACGCTCTGGCTCCTGGAACGCGGGGTGCGCGTCGTGGGGACCGATGCGTGGAGTTGGGACGCTCCATTTTCTTTTACGCGGAAACGATTTGCGGAAAGTCGCGATCCGTCGATCATCTGGGAAGGGCACAAAGCAGGCCGGGAAATCGGCTACTGCCAAATGGAGAAGCTTACCAACTTGCACCTGCTCCCTCCGTTCGGCTTTTTAGTAAGCTGTTTCCCTTACAAGATCAAAGGGGCGTCGGCTGGCTTTACCCGCGCGGTGGCGCTGTTTGAGGACACGCAAAGCTATGACTAAGCTCAACAAAGGGACATTCATCGGGTCAACGATTTGTCGCCGCCCAGCCCGGCGTCGTAACAAATCCGATGGGTCCATGCTCCCTTTGCTGCTCGTCGAATCCCCGCGGGGTCTGGCGCGTGTTCCGCAAAAATGTTTACCGAACGCTCGAACTCTTCAGGATCAAGCACGCCAAAGTTCTTATCGACGGGAATCAGATTAAAAATGGAATTCAACATTCGACGTTGATGAACCCGATCCAGTCCGGACGACTTTGTCATTGTTAGCGCTATCGCTTCGTTTGGACGTTCCCTGGCCTCCCTCCAACCGCTGGCGACCGCGCTCACAAAACGGGTGAGTTTGCGACGGAAAACGGCATTATCCAGGCTTGATTCATTTACATAAATCCCATCTTCCAACATGCCTAATCCCTCGTCGCCAAGTTTTACCATGAAAATATCGTTCGGGTTGAGGCCTGCTTCGATGAGGTTCCAATATTCGTTGTACATCATGACCGTTGCGCATGGCACTTTGCCTGAGATGAGGTCCTTTGCATTCGCGGCCTGCTGTATCAGCTGCACAGACGATTTGGCTATGCTTGAGCGCTGCAGCCACAACCGGACGCTGATTTCATCGCCCACATTCCATACCCCTACGGAACGACCGACCAGGTCGCTTGCCTTTTGCACGCCAGCCGCCTTGTTGAAGGCCAAAGCGATTCCGGGCCGTCGGAATACTTGGGCGACATTCAGGACATGGGCGCCTTTTCTGCGAGCCTCAATGGCCTCTGTAAACCAGGCGATCGCGACGTCGGCCTCGCCTCTGATGAGCTTGGCGAGCGGATCGACTCCAGGGCCGCCTTCCAAAAGCTCAATTGTGTTCGTTCCCGTTTGGCGAGCAATGTGTGATTCAGCAATATAATATCCAGCAAATTGTGCCTGGTGAGACCAATGCAACTGCACACGTAGGGGCATGTTTGTAGCCGCGTAGCCTTTTATGCAAAGCAGCAGGAAAATGGCAATAAGCAGCTTACTGCAAAGTATAGAGGCCACTTGCAAGAATCGGCAGATAGAGCGCGTCATTTTGTTTAAACCGCTTCCGCTTACCTCAAAATCCTGTGGACTCGTGATGAGTAAATGGCTGAGCATAAACGCTTATTTAAGGATGGTTCTTAGCAAAGATGCCGCAATAGAAAAGGCGGAGTCACGGTCTAAATGGCTTGTTCTTTCCCCGCCAAGCCTGGTATCCCAGGCTTGGCCGAGTTCCGCCGCATGGAGTTGGCGTCGGCGCTCCTCAAGTTCATCCAACTCCCCGGCTCGAGCGGAATCCAGTCCTCCTCCGCGGATAAATTCCACAATGCGCCGAAGCTCGTCGCGATCGAACCAGGTGCCATGGCCTTTGCACACATCCACTACAACGTTTGAGATACGAGCAAAGTTGATCCGGTTCATCAGTTTCCGGCACTCCGGACAGGGCAGGTAGCGCACTTTCTCCTCAATGGCTCCAGCCTCTGCCGGTTTAATCATGGATGGCATTCCGAGGATCGCTGCCTGCTTTTCGCGGTCAGCCCAGATTTGTTCAAGCGAGGCCGCATCTGCCCACAGCCCTTCGCAATTAGGACATTCACGCAAATCGGTCGTTCCAACCACCACAGCCTTCATTTCTGCGCCGCAGCGAGGACAGGATAAGGGCTTGGTTCGAGACACTTCTTTTCGATCGAGTCTTGCTCCACAATGAGAACAAAACTTGGAGCCCACAAATGTCATGCCAAAACATGAGGGGCATGCCACAGTGGCCAGCCGCGCGCCGCAGTGGTCGCAACGGGTTGCACCCGTCGAAGCCGATGCCCCGCACATCGGACAATTCAATGTTTCAGCAGGCATGATGTTTACAATCAGCAGCCAGTGCGCCAACAGCGGTAACTTTACTTTTCGTGAGCTCCTGAGCAAGTGATTACAGATCTGATCCGAATTTGTACTTCCCAGATTCTTTATCCGCTGGAATGATGCAAACAGTACGGAAAGGCAAATACTATGGGGCTGATTGATTATTTAAAAACGCAATTCCTGGAAATCATCCAATGGCAGGATGACTCGCGCGATACTCTTTCGTTCCGCTACCCGGACATGGATAAAGAAATCAAACGCGGCGCTCAGCTTATTGTGCGCGAATCGCAAGTCGCTCAGTTCGTTTATTTGGGCCAGTTCGGCGATACGTTTGGCCCCGGGAAATGGACGCTGACCACCGACAATATCCCGATACTTTCCACCTTAAAGGGATGGAAGTACGGGTTGGAATCACCATTCAAAGCCGATATTTATTTCCTGAACACCCGCCTGTTCACCGGAAATAAGTGGGGGACGGCCAATCCGGTGATGATGCGCGATCCGGATTTTGGAGTAGTACGACTGCGAGCGTACGGCACCTATGATTTTCATATCGTTGAACCGAGGTTGTTTCTGAAGGAAGTAGCCGGCACTGATGGTCATTTCAGACTCGACGAATTCGCGGATACGATGCGCTCGCGCATCGTGAGCGTTTTTAGCGAGGCAATTGCCTCGGCTAAAGTGCCGGTGCTCGACGTGGCGTCTCGGTATCAGGAACTGGGCACAGCGTTGCTGCCAGTGATTAATCCCGCCGTCACGAGCAAATATGGCCTCGAAATTTCCAGCTTTATTGTCGAAAACGTGTCGGTTCCGGCGGAGGTCGAGCAAGCGATCGACAAGCGCTCAAGCATGGCCGCGGTCGGCAATCTCAATGACTATGTAAAATTTCAAATGGCCGAAGGCATGGGTCGAGGTGAAGGCGCCGGAATGGCCAGTTCCGCGGCGCAACTGGGCGCGGGTCTGGCGATGGGGCAGCAATTGGCCGGCGCTTTTGGAGCCCAAACAGGGACCTCCGGAGCAGCTCAACCCGCAGGCACAGGCTCAGGACTTCCAGAACTATTCAGTCCCGCAGATGCGGCGAAAGCTTTGGGGGTCGCTGAAAGTGACGTGCTGTCCGCCTTGAACGAAGGTTCGTTGAAAGGCAAAAAAATAGGATCGAGCTGGCGCATTACCCGGGAGGCCCTCGACCAGTTCCTGAAAAGTTAATGCAGCGGATGATGTTTCGGAAATGCTGCGCTGCCAAAAGTGGCTAGATAACTAGCCATGGAAGCCACAGCTCAAAAAAAGTTCTCCTGTCCTGCCTGTGGCGGTGAGGCGCAATGGAACCCTGGGAAGAAGGCCCTCATCTGCCCATTTTGCGGCACCACATCTCCCGCCCAGGTTGAACTCACTTCCACCGGGGAAGAGGTCGTGGTGGAACATAGCCTACTCGAAGCGTTGCGCGCCATTCCCAATGACCAACGTGGCTGGCAGGCCAAAAAGATTTCGGTCAAATGCCAAAGCTGCCAGGCGATCTCCGTTTTCGATCCAGAAAGAGTCGGCCAACGATGCAATTTCTGCGGTTCGACTGCCCTGGTGCCGTATGAGGAAATCAAGGAAGCGTTCCGTCCGGAAACTTTGCTGCCAATGAAGGTCACTGAAACCCAGGCACGGGATGTCATTCGCCGTTGGTATGGGACCCGATGGTTTGCTCCTACGCGATTGAAGAAGGCCGCTTTGACTGACACCGCAAAAGGTCTTTATATTCCTTATTGGACGTTCGATGCGCAGGCGCATGCGGACTGGAGCGCGGATAGTGGGTATTATTATTACGAGCAAGAGACGTATCGGGATTCCAACGGAGAACTCAAAACGCGACAGGTCCAAAAGGTTCGGTGGCAGCCGAGCAGCGGAATGCTCGATCACTTCTTCGACGACGAACTGGTTCCCGCATCAAAAGGCGTGCACCCGGACCTGTTGACACGCATCGAGCCGTTCCCGACCAAAGAACTGGTGCCCTATCAACCAGGTTTTCTTTCGGGTTGGATCGTGGAACGCTATCAAATTGATTTGGGCGCCGCCGCACAAATGGCCCGGAAAGAAATGGATGCTGAACTGCACCGCATGTGCGCCTCTCGAGTGCCGGGAGATACCTATCGCAACCTTCGGGTGGAAGCGGATTATTCCGGGCAAACTTTTAAGCACATCCTCGTTCCGATCTGGCTGCTTTCCTATAATTACGGCGCTCAGAGTTTTCAGGTGGTCATTAACGGCTACACCGCGGCTATCGCAGGCAAATATCCGAAAAGCTGGGTCAAAATCAGTCTAGTTGTGTTGGCCGTTCTGATTATTATCCTGCTCTTCTACCTATGGTCGAATAGGTGATCCCGCGTTTGGTTAAAAGCACCATTAGCTCTTTCGGGAGACTCGAAGGCTGGTTTCTCGCACCGTATCGGAAAGCGCTTCGGCCTGATAAAATTTATCGTAAAAATCTGTGTCCACCTGCAAACCTGGAAGCCGATCAATCGTTTCAATAATTGGCAGGAAGTAAGTAGTCCCCGGTGCATAAAGAGACCAACATATTTGTCCGCGCGCGCGCCGTGCTTCTGCCTGGCACTGTGAAGATTTGTATAAGCGGAAGGAAGCTCGTATCCGCCACCAACCGCAGTTGGATTGACCATCAGAGAGTCTGATACAGTTTCCATCTGTTGTGCGGCAGCAGAGCCGTCGGATCAGACTTGGTCTCAAAACAGACTGAAAAACAACTGATTTTATGAAGACGCCACCATTATCACTTTGAATCACCGAAACATGATGGCACTATAAACCGATGCGCAGGGGTCCCAGATTTTTTATCGAACGCGAATGCAAAAATCACCCGTTCACCCGCTGCTCGCTCGTGGCGGGCGCTTTCACATTAATCGAACTTCTGGTGGTCATCGCAATCATTGCAATTCTCGCCTCGATGCTTCTGCCGGCGCTAAGCCGGGCCAAACAGAAGGCGCATACCACCGCTTGTCTCAATAACCTCAAGCAGATCGGGTTGTTCATGCAACTTTACACCGATGACAACAACGACATCTTTTGCGGGCATCGATTGATGATGCCGACGACACTGCCACCCAATGATGACTGGTGGGGTAATTATCTTGGCCCGTATTCCCGGGGGAATTCCAATTTGTTTCACTGTCCAGTATTGCAAGGGGTACGAAACCAGTACTTCCCGGGGTTCAAATGGAGTTGGTCGCCCGCGGTGTATGCCGGGGATCGAGTTGGTTACGGCTGCAATACCTTCTTTTTATTCTCCGACCCACCCTACCCCAGAGGAGTCGCTTCTGGACCCGGTGGATATATCAATCCAGGGCGATTCAAACGCAGCAGCGTGAAAAAACCAACGCAAACAATGTCGCATGGAGATAGCGAAGGATATTACAGCATGAGCCTATGGTGGCCAAATGCCACGATGGATGGATCGAATACAGCTTTTGAGGGCGTTGCCACCCGGCACGGAAGCACCCGGGAGCGAGGCAAGAACGCTCAGAACACCCGCGGGGTCGTCGTTTTCGTAGACGGACATTCCGAAGCGCGCAAAGACAAAGATATCAATCCCCCCGCCAACAACAGCCTCGTCAATGTGAAATACTGGGATCCCGAATTGAAAGTGGATCAATAGAGGATTGGGCGATTGTTCAAGCGAGTTTACACCAAAATTCTTGACAAAAGACTGCCAAGGTTTTGGGATAGTGGCTGTGAATCACCTTCATGCAGCAGCAAGCAATCTTAGGGTCTGGGTGTGTGGTTTCCTGGTTGGGATAAGTTGGCTGGCTCTGCCGTGCCAGGGCAAGAATCTGGGCGCTCTTCCAAAGGCTCCAATTGATTTCAATCGCGATATTCGGCCCATCTTTTCCGAGAATTGCTACGCCTGTCATGGCCCGGACAAAAACAAACGCAAGGCTGGTCTGCGCCTGGATCGGGAGGAGGATGCTTTCGCAAAATTGGAGTCGGGCGACCATGCCATTGTTCCTGGTGACATTTCCAAAAGCAAACTGCTTAAGCTGATTGTTTCCCCTGACGATGACGAGCGAATGCCGCCACCTAAGACAGGCAAGCGACTTTCGAAAGAACAGGCGGACTTGTTACGTCAGTGGATCGAGCAGGGCGCGAAATGGAAACCGCACTGGGCCTACATTCCCCCGGAACGACCCGCCATCCCGTCGATCAAGAACAAGCATTGGCCAAAGAACGAAATTGATTATTTCATTCTGGCTCGACTCGAAAAAGAAAAGCTCAAACCTTCATCTGAAGCTGACAAGAACACCCTGATTCGTCGTGTAACCATTGACTTGACCGGTTTGCCGCCGACCATTTCCGAACTCGATCAGTTTCTATCGGACAAGAGCCCTCGGGCGTACGAGAAACTCGTAGATCGGTTGTTGGCCTCCCCGCATTTTGGCGAACGGTTGGCGCAGCAATGGCTCGACCTGGCGCGCTACGCTGATTCAGACGGCTATCACGCGGATGTTCCCCGCTCGATGTGGCAATACCGGGATTATGTGATCAACGCGTTTAACGACAATAAACCGTTCAATCAATTCACGGTTGAGCAAATCGCCGGTGATTTATTGCCCAATTCCACTCTGGAACAAAAGGTCGCGACGGCCTTCAACCGAAATGGCATGAGCAGCACTGAAGGTGGAGCAGATCCGGATGAATATATGGCCAAGTATGTCACCGATCGGGTCAACACCACTACCACAGTGTGGCTCGGTTCGACTATTGGCTGTTGCGAATGCCATGACCACAAATACGATCCCTTCACTCAAAAGGAGTATTACCAGCTTTTCGATTTCTTTAATCGTATTCCCGAGAAAGGGCTGGATTCAGATCCGGCGCCGCCTTTCATCAAAGTGCCTGACAAAGAGCAGGCTGCTGAACTGTCCAAACTGAAGGCCCAAATTGCTCCGCTCGATTCCGGGCTGAAAACGCGATTGGAAACACCCGATGCCGAATTGGATTCCAGCGAAGCAAAGTGGGATCAGGAGATTCGAAAACGCACGGTATTGGACTGGACTATTTTGGAGCCACGCGAACTTTCTTCGACCGGTGGCGCAACCCTGACGAAACTGGAAGATAAATCCGTTCTAGCAAGTGGTGCCAACCCGGATAAAGATATTTACGAAATCACCTTGCAAACTCCGCGCGAAGAAATCACCGCCATTCGTCTCGAGGCTTTGACGCATGACAGTCTCCCGGGCAAAAGCGCCAGCCGGTTCGAAAATGGCAATTTTGTTCTGAGCAGCTTTGAAGCGCAGGCGGAAAGCGCCGCGCCGGCTAAGGAAAAGGCTGAACCAGAAACCCCGGTCTTAGGTAAATGGCAGGCACTGGGTCCTTTCCAGGCTGCCAATGCAAATGAGGCCTTTTCAAAAGCCTTCATCTCAGAAAACGAGATTGATCTCACGAAAACATACGAAAAGGAGAAGTTGCTTTGGACCGAAAAACCGGAATGGAAAGACGGTGCAGTGCAAAAACTCACGGGAAGCAATAATTCAGCCACCTATCTCTATCGCACTATCGTTGTGAAAGCCGCTCGCTTGATGCTGGTTTCACTTGGTAGTGATGATGGGATCCAGGTTTGGTTGAACGGAAAAAAAGTGCTCGCCAACAATGCATCCCGCGCCGTTGCCCCTGACCAGGAAAAGGTGATGTTACGGCTGATGCCCGGTGAAAACAAACTGCTACTCAAAATCAACAATGGCGGGGGAGACTACGCTTTTTACTTCGAGCCTAAGATTGGCCCTGTGACAGGTTATCCGGTTCACTTTGCCTCAGCGGTGGCGGATTACAGCCAAAAAGAGTTCCCAGTACAAGCTGCGCTCGATGGAAAGGCTGAAACCGGTTGGGCCGTGGAAGGCAACGACGAAAAGAAGCGCGGCAATCGGCAGGCGGTGTTCATTCCCACCCAGCCGATAGGATTCACCGAAGGAACAATTTTGAAGATTCAGTTGAAGTTTGAATCGGCTTACAAGCAAACTGCCATCGGCCGGTTCCGCATCGCAGTAACTACGAGCACTGGTTGGACGGATTTTGTGACATTACCGCCGCCTTTACAATCTGCTCTTTTTGCCGAACAGGAAAAGCGCACAGATGCCCAGAAAACCGAAGTGCGACGCTATTATCGCGAAAACAATTCTCCGGAGATTAAGGAAATTGGCCAAAAGCTCGCTGGACTGCGCAAAGCGGAATCTGAATTAAACGCCAAAATTCCCACAATCCGAGTGATGGAAGACATGGCCGAACCACGGACGACCCAGATTCTTGTTCGGGGAGATTATCGAAATCGGGGCGAACGGGTTTCTGCCGGGGTGCCCAAGGTACTGCCGCCCCTGCCGGCAGATTCAAAAACCAATCGATTAACGCTGGCTCGGTGGCTGGTGGATCCCCGGCATCCGCTGGTCAGCCGGGTAACAGTCAACCGGTACTGGCAGCTATACTTCGGCACCGAATTGGTCAAGACCGGCAATGATTTTGGGACACAGGGGGAGTTGCCGTCCCACCCGGAACTGCTGGATTGGTTAGCGCGGGAATTCATCGACAGCGGCTGGAACATCAAAGCGATGCAGAAAAGAATCGTGATGTCCGCGACCTATCGACAATCCTCAAAGGCCTCTTCTGAGTTGATGGCCAGGGATCCATACAACCGCCTTCTGGCTCGCGGGCCTCGTTTCCGTATGCCGGCGGAGGTCATTCGCGATAACGCTCTGGCTTACAGTGGCCTTTTGGATCGGACCCGCAAACCCGGCGGGCCGAGCGTGCGCCCTTATCAACCGGAAGGGTTATGGGAAGACATGATGTTTGGCGGAAATAGCTATGTAGTCGGCAAAGGTGACGAACTCTACCGTAGAAGTGTGTATACCCTTTGGAAACGCACCGTTCCCTATCCCACCTTCAAGACCTTTGACGCGCCGGATCGAGCGATCTGCACCGAACAGCGGGCGATGACTTGCACGCCGCTGCAGGCTTTCGTCACTCTTAATGAAAAGACATTTGTCGAAGCCGCGCGCGTTTTCGCTCAACGCATCCTTCAGGAAGGTGGTGACAACGTCCAATCCCGGCTTGATTTCGCGTTCAAGACGGTGCTGGCGCGCACGCCCAGTGAGAAGGAACGAAAAATCCTGACCGGAATTTACGAAGAAATGCTAGGCAACTATCAGAAGGACTTGAAAGGTGCTTTGGACCTGATCAGCATCGGGGAATCCCCGCGAGCGACCAATGTCAATGAGCTCCAACTGGTCGCATGGACTACTGTGGCCAACGTGCTCTTCAATTTAGACGAAACGGTTACCAAGGAATAATCATGAGTTTACTTTACGACTTGAATCAGCAAATGACGCGCCGCCATTTTTTTGGCAAGAGCGCCACTGGAATTGGCACGATCGCTCTCGCCTCTTTGCTGCGAAACAATTTGTTCGCCACGCAAGCCAGCACGCCCCTGATATCTCATGTTGCGCTCAATGCGGTACATTTCCCGGCGACCGCAAAGCGCATCATTTACCTCTTTCAATCCGGCGCCCCGTCACAACTCGATTTATTCGATTACAAGCCACAACTTATCGCATTGAACGGCAAGCCGATGCCGGAAAGTTTCACAAAAGGTCAGCGCATTGCGCAATTGGCCGGCCAAAAGCTCACTTGTGTCGGCTCAAAATTTAAGTTTCAAAAGCATGGAAAGTCCGGAGCGGAGATTTCCGAACTGCTGCCGAATATTGCGGGGATCGCTGATAAAATCGCCATCGTCCGCTCGATGTACACCGAAGCAATCAATCACGATCCGGGCGTGACCTTGATGCAAACGGGAAGTCAACTGGCGGGTCGGCCGGCGATGGGCGCATGGCTCTCTTACGGGCTCGGCAGTGAAAACGACCAATTGCCGGCGTTTGTTGTGCTGACCTCGGGCGCAGGACAGGATCAGCCGCTGCTTTCCCGGTATTGGGGTAGTGGATTTCTCCCGAGCAATCATCAGGGCGTCGAGTTCCGCTCGAAAGGCGAGCCCATCTTGTTTGTCTCTAACCCGCCTGGCATCAACGACAAAACCCGCCGTCGGCTGCTGGATGGCGTGCGTGAGCTGAATCAGTTGAAAATCAACGAGGTGGCCGATCCGGAAATCTCCACGCGCATTCAGGCTTTTGAAATGGCTTACCGGATGCAGACCAGCGTGCCCGAATTGATGAACCTCAAACAGGAACCGGCAAAGACCCTGGAACAATACGGCGCTGAACCGGGTAAAGCCTCCTTTGCCAACAATTGTCTTTTGGCGCGCCGATTGGTCGAGCGCGGCGTACGATTTGTTCAAGTTTACCATCGGGGGTGGGACCAACACAATAACCTGCCGGCAGACATCGCAAAGGCTTGTCAGGCGACAGATAAAGCCTCGGCGGCCCTCGTGCAAGACCTCGAACAGCGTGGACTGCTCGACGACACCCTGGTGATTTGGGGTGGTGAATTTGGGCGCACCCCGATGAACCAAGGAGATATGTCCAATGGGAATTATGGCCGCGATCATCATATGAAAGTTTTCACACTGTGGATGGCCGGGGGCGGTATCAAGCCTGGCGTCACCTTAGGCTCTAGTGATGAATTGGGTTACAATCCCGCGGAAGATCCAATTCCTGTAAATGATTTTCATGCCACCATTCTCCATTGCATGGGAATCAACCACGAAAAGCTCACGTACCGGTTTCAGGGCCGAGACTTTCGGTTAACGGACGTAGCCGGGAACGTGGTCAAAAAGCTGTTGGCGTAGCAGCCTGCACAGAAGGGTTGCCTTCATTCCCGGGACCTCAAAAGCGCTCACCACGGTGCTGATGAAAGGGAACCAAGCTCCAGTGAAGCTCCAAACATCAAACACCAACTTGCAGCCAGATTTGGCGCGCTTGGAGTTCGATGTTTCCCTGGTGCTTGGCTCATGGTAATTGGAGCATTCTGGAATGGCGTGTAGTTCTTGACACTCTGACTGCGCAAGTTCACTATCGCACTCAGGTCAGCATGAAAAGCAACATTGCCAAGAAACAGCGCAGGCTGCATTGGCTGGCGCTGGCCTGCGTGATGGCCATGGTTGGAGTTCTCAGTACTCCGGCCGCCCAAAACGAGGTTCAACCTGCAACTTCCGCAGGCGAAACAAATTCTGCAGAACTTTTGCGCTCCAACCTGCTACTGCAGGAACAATTACATCGCGTCCAACTCTCGATCGAAGAAAACCGTGAGCAAGCCGACGCCGCCGCGGTGAAAAACGCGCAATCCATAGCCAATCGATTGCAAAATCTCGAACAAACGCTGGCATTGGAACGCAAGCGGGACATCGATGCGGTGCACAGTTCGACTCGAGTGATGTGGATCGTCGCATCCACCTTTGGGATTGTCGGGATATTAGCGATGGCGTTGATGGCCTATCAATGGCGCACCGTCAGTCGACTTGCTGGCTTACCGCTATATGGATCCGGCGGCAGTGCATTGACCCCTTTCGGCAGTGAGGAGAGGCGGTTGCTCGGCAACGGCTCGGTGGAACGGTCCAATACCCAATTGATTAGTGCGTTGGAACTGCTGGAAAAGCGAATAAAAGACCTAGAATTAACAAGCCCTGGAGCTGGAAGAACTGTGGGTTCACCAAACCATGATTCTCCCGCACTTCCTGCAGGGGGCGCCGTTGTTGAAGCAATCGCCGAGACTACAAACCGTGCCAATCGAAGCCGAATCAATGTTTTGCTTGGGAAAGGCGAATCTTTGCTAAAGCTGGATGAAAACGAAAGTGCTTTGACCTGTATCGATGAAGTTTTGAGGATCGAACCGAGCCACCCAGATGCTTTGCTTCAAAAGGCCGTTGCTTTGGAGCGTTTACGCAAGTTCCCGGAGGCCATTGACTGTTATGACCAAGCGATCGCCGCAGATGGTTCTCTGACCATTGCCTATATTCAAAAAGGGGCGCTCCTCAATCGAATGGAGAAGTACGATGAAGCCCTGGCATGTTACGAACAGGCTCTGCGAGCGCAGGCAAGGAGATGACCCCTTTGTAGAGACCGATCTCACCAGAGAAAGGACTTTTGCTCGGCCAATATTTGATTATCCTCCGTTAAAGTTACTCGCCAGGCTGTGACTTCGCCGAAATCCCGGTACTCTCGGCCAATCAATCCTAAACTTGTCCAACGGCCAAACCAACCGCTGGGTTCGACATCCTGTTGCAGAATTCGTTGCCTGGGAAGCTTGCCTTCAACAATACCTCTCAATTCCACACGCAGAGTCAATTTTCCAAACACCGGAGCTCGGTTTTTCCACTGCACATCGAATCGAATGCCCGTCCGCTTCTCCGGGTGTTCCCGCAAATAAGCCTGGTAGGCATCACGTTCATAAAGGCTGGGGTAAATAGTATGAACACCGTTGGTATCTAGAAAATGCGGAAGCACTTTCATCACTCGAGCGGGGGCATTATCTGCGGAGGCCGACAAAAGTGTCAGCAAGTAAAAGATAGATGCAAAAATGAAGTTCCGCTTCATTCCTGAAGGCATAGCTTAGTCATAATATAAAAACAATCCTGATAACCAAATTATCAAATTACTCTAAACCCGGTTTGTTTTATGAAGTAGACGGGTAGCGCAGGCGTCCACGCCTGCGAGTTTCCGCGGCGTCTCGCTGCGGATGATAAAGTGTTGATTCGGGCACCGCGACGGTTACGGAACTCGCAGGCGAGACGCCTGCGCTACGAGGACACCTGCGCCTACTTTGATTCGGGCTAAGGCGGTGTGCGCGGATGGGCAGGTGCCGTGTCTTCCGGCAGGAATTCTTTGAGCGTCTTAAAAGGATGAAATGGCATCAGCATGAATTTGGAAATAAGAAAGGCCTGTTCCATCTTGGGCTGAGAAAGCGAACCGGAAAGTTTGTATTCAAATAGTTTAGTCACCGGCCACAGCACTGTGCTGACCAGGGGGCCGACTAACCACATATCTCGCAACATCTCGGCTTCCACTCGCGCGTTGATACGGTTTTCAAAATCCACAGTTCCGCGATATTGCAACCGCATAGCCGGAGAACGGATTACCAGGTCATCGGTGCGCACAACACCATTGGTAATGATGAATGTTCCGTTACCCTCCGTCGCGGGACTATTGCCGAGTCCAGGAACCAGGGCATTAAGCACGGGAGAAAAGACGCCAAATGCCGGAATCTCCCATAACAAGCCATTTTTCAGGGTGGCTTGCCCTCCTCCTTGCCAGCTTTGCCAGTTAGTTGAGTTGGCTTGATTGACGATAAGAATGCCACTCAACCGTCCTTCGAGATTATTGGTATGTGGAGAAATGTCCGACATCAGAAACTGCAGGATCGCATTTGTTACCGCCAAATTGAATTGAAAATCCGTACGTTGTTTGGGGCTGAAATCGAAAGTCGCAGAACCATTGGCATTTCCATTGTAGAAATCTGCTCGCACATTCTCGAGGGCTAGCCGGTCTGCCTTCCAATGCACGTGGCCTGCCACATGCGCCACATTGAATTTGGACCAGTGAAATGGCCCCCCCTGGATTTCAAAATGCAAATCCGCATCGCTTTCATTGTGTGTTGGGATAATTCCATAAACCCGCGCGGTGGGCGGAAGATCAAAATGATAAGGTTCAATTGTACTGGCGATTTTGGGACCGATCGCTCGTGCGACCACCATGGGATCAGCAGTGCTGAAACCATTGGACAGGTAAATCGTTTGGGCACGCATGTTGAAAGCAACAGTTTCAGCGCTCACATGTTGGGTTCCGTATTGTGCCTGCGCCGCCGTCAGCACCAGAAAATGGTTGCTATATTGAACGGATGTTTGCAAACGACCAATCTTCTCGCCGCGAAATGTAAAATTGGTCACCGATAGCGCGCCTTTAAAGACAAGCAACTCCGGCTCGTGAAAGCGTCCCCAAATCTCACCGCTGAGGTCAGGAGGTTGTGTCAAATTCAACAAATTAAAATGTTGGTGCAAATTGGTTTCAAAAAGTGGTCTAACAATTTTGGGGTCGATACTGCTTTTGATTCGCCAGTAGAAGTCCTTAGTGCGATCGTTTGCTTGATGAAATGCCAGGACCTGGCCTTCGGCTCTGGTGACGGTCAAATCCGGAAGTAGCCAGACCATATTCGAGTAACTAAAGTGAGAGTGAGCCGATGCGACGGGTATTTCCCGGTAAGCCCCACCTTTTTTCGCACTGAACTCTCCTTCAATTCGTAACTTCGGCTGCACCTCCGCCCGCCAATCGGGGTGGCGATTGGTCCAGGCCGGCAAAATCAAGCCGATATTGCCATTAACGCGCGGAGACTGCACCCAGGAGAATTGATCCAGCCAGCGCTGCCCGCCTTCTGTGAGCAAACGAGATATCTTGTGCGGATCGAAATCCGTTTGCAGACTCGCGTTCAGCTCTCGATCGGATACATCCAGTTTCGCTGATGCCTTCAGTTCCCCTTGATACAATTTCGCATCGAGATTCGTAATCGTAAGTTGGGGCGCCCGCCATTTTCCTTGTACTGCAAGGGACTCGGCTACCAGCTTCTCTGATTGAACTGCTCCTATACGACAGCCCCAATCGAGAGCGTAAGGTTCTATATTTGTCCACCAGCCCCAATGCGGCCCGCTTTGTGAAACGGACTTCCCTTCAGAAAGCCGTGCCACAACCTCGATATTCTGAGCCTTTACTCCGTCCAGCAATGCTGTTTCGAGCCCTTCGCAGGAAAACTGGCCACGGCCCGATAGTGGTACCGGATTGGTCAGGGAGTGAATCCAACCTGCGTTGAACTGCGTATTAGTGGCATTCCCCCATTTGGTTTCGACAGTGCGAGTCGAAAGAATGAGCTTTCCGTCCACAAGATTGGGATCTGTTTCGATAGCAGCCAGGCGGATGCGAAGTTGCAAATCGCTGGTGTTTCCCCAAGTGGTCCGCGCTCCTTCTGCTTCCAACCTCAGCTCGGCATGTGAAACCATATTACTTGAGGCTGGATAAAGCCGGGCATGAAAGTGCCCTCGGGATAGAGTACCCCACGGCATTTCAGCGTCAGGCGCGCTCACCGAAAGACGAATGGTGAAGCTTTGTGGCTCCCGGGCATCGCCGTGGAGTTCCAGGTTGAGGTCAGGAGGTGTCGAAAAGTGAATTCGTTCAAGCGTATCAGCCAACTGGCGAAACCGGTTTTGTAATGCGCCCCGGGGCAACGGTTTTTGGGTTGAAAAAAACTTCCACTCGCGGACGCTCGACGCATGGGTCACCGTTCCCGACAGGCGAATTCGCGCGCCCGCAAAACCGGCCGTGAAATGGTCCAGTGCCCATTGGTCATCGGGTAGCAGGCGAAGTGTAGTTTGGATATTTTCGATGGAGAGCTGCCGGGCCGGGCCATTGGTTTCCTCTATGGGAACGACCAGGCGACCCCGACGCAGAATGAGTGAGTCGACCTGGAATTTCAACCGCGCTAATGCCTTGTAATCAAGAGATACCTTTACTTCCCGCAGCGATAACTCGGGGGTAAAAGGGTCGGCTGTCCGACCGAAACGCACGTTTTCTGCAACGATCCCTTCATACCAGCGAAGTCGCAGGCGTGAAAACCTGAGCTCGACACCCCGTACGCGCAACTTTTCCAACAATGGATCTTTGATGAAATCAGGCAGCCCGACCTGGTTCAAATACAAGAAGAAAACCAGAATCCCCAAAATGAGCAGCCAAATGCAAATCCTGAACCGACGAAAACAAATACGGCAAATGCGCCAGAACCGGCTTTTGTGTCTTCTTGTCTTCAAAAAACGGGCAGAGATGTGAGCAGGTCGCGAAATACCAGCCACGGAAACTCAAAAATGACAGGCTCGCCGGCGAAACTCACGCTGGCAAATTCTGAGGTCGGAGATGCTTCAGCGCCAAACTGAATGGATGCCTTTTCCCCGGATTTTAGCTCCAAAGTAATTTGCAGGCTGTCGCTTTTGATCCCATACTTGGGACGATTCTGTTCGCCTCGTTCCACCCAAACGATAGCGGAAACCTCGACCAGGCCCCGAATGCTCTCTTCCAGGGCCAGTTCGTTCTTAATCAGGCCTTGCGAGCCAGGCGCGATGATCCATTTATAAGCCTCCTTCCGAATGATTTGAATCTTTTTTCCTTCTTTGTGGATGGTAGCCCCGACAATATCGTTTTCACTAAATGACCACAGACGTCTTTCCCGTAATTGCCAGCTGGCCGCCGGTAACCGGTCGAAATCATTGGTTCCGACAGCATAAACAGAGGTTTCATCGCTCCGGCGAACCAGCACATGATTCGTCTCACGGGCGCCAAAATGCAAATCTGCTGCAATCGCATTGCTGCTTGCGCCAGACTCAGGGGCTAACTCCAGGGTGTAGCGGCGCAGAGGGGGCGCCAACTTGTTACTCTGAAGACCTGATTCGGTCACAACGTCCTGAAAAAAGTCGATCTGCATCCCGCTCAGTACTGATAGCAACTCTGTGACCAGGGTGGAATCCGCCGGAAAATTGTTCGGCATGACCACCCACTTATCATTGCTACGACGCTGGACGGAAAAATTATCCTGCCCCTGGACTCTAATCACCTGGACGGGTCCGGTCAGTGTAAAGAGACGCTGATTGCGAAAATCATTCACGGGAGCGCGCCAGGGCAGGACCAACTCTCTGGGCACGGTCACAATCGTGTTTTGGCCAAGGCGCCGCGCATAAATTTTTCCGTCGCTGTTAGTTTTTCCAAACTGAAAATTTGCAAGCACGTTTGTTCCCTGGCTCAAAGTCAATTCCAGTTCGGCATGTTGCAGGCCAAGAGCTTCCAAATCGGTTTTTGGATCGTCCGATACAAACTGGCTGATTCGATTCGTCTGCAGCCCTGCCAAAGATTGATCGATTTTTGCACTATCGGCACGCAAAGGCAAAGGCCGCAGCATGCGCCAGGGTGCGTTGGTGCCATCCCGCTGGAATTCAACGTATATTTTACCAGCATTCGTCACAATGACATGATCGAAAGTCAGAGTTTCCAAATCCAATAAAGCTGTTTCACGCCAATCATTCGCAGCACGCGGAATAAATTTTAATATCTCGGCGCCAACCACATGCACAGTTTCGACCCCAACAATCTGAACATACAACTGATCTCCCGGTCCTGTCATCCGGCCGACGAGCAATTGCATCTTGTTGGTTTGCTGCTCAATCAAAATGGAGGCTTGAGGGTTGGCAAAGCCGAACTCTTCGTCTGCTTTAGGGCGGTTTTTGAGTTCCGCAGCACTAATGCTGGTCACCGGAACCAGAGTGGAAAGCTTCTCGAGCAAAGCTTCGATACTTGCGGCATGACCTGCGTAGGAAAGAGGTTTGCTCAGCCGCCACTTGGAGCTGTTGCGATCCACACAAATCTCCAATCGGTTGGACGGCCGGAGGATCTGGATGCTAGTGACTCTCTCTCTCTGGAGAGCAGGAAGGATTTTTTCCGGACCAACGGCTGGCTTCCGAAAGTAAGTGTGATGAATAAAAATAGCGGCCAACAGCACTACAGCCGACAAGAGCCAGCGCCACGTGTTCCGAGGATTCATGCTTTAGGTGCGCCGGCGCAGCCAAACAAGGCTACCAACCGCCAGAACGCTGCCAGGCAAACCAGCCAGTAAAAGCCATTGAGCTTTTTGCCATTGCGAATGGCTCATGATAATTCTGTAAGCCTTGATAGGCCGTGGACCAATACCTTCCAGCAGTTGCGCGCGGTTCACCAGCCAGTCAATGGCAGCCGCGGCAAAATCGCGATTGGACACCGAATCAATGACAGCATCACAAAGAAATAATGATTCACCCACCACCACCAACCGCGTGGCGCCGCGTTCCGTGATAACCCCTTTCACCGCTCCCTTTTCTACTGCAACCGCCAAAGGAAAGCTTTGGGGCTTATTGGATTCACCGGTTAGAGCTACTGCCCGAGGGCCGGTAAAGACCAACTCATCGACGCGCGGCGCATCCGCTGTCAGTGGTGCGGGCTTTGCCTTGCCAACCGCACGCGGTTTGACCAGGTACAAACCACCTGCCGAGCCCAAAAGTGAATTTATCAATGGATGATTTTCATTGAATTTTCCCGCCAGCATGTCATGCGCAGAATACACTTTATGATCTGGATCCCGGATAACTTGGTTGCCAATCTGAACGCCCCACTTGGCCAGGATTTTATCCAAACCGGTCTTTTCCTTCCCTGTTTCTTTGCCAATTGCGGCACTGTTGAGCAGCACCATTAACCGACCGCCTTGAGCCAGGTAATTATCAATTTTTTCCAGCTCGGGGTCAAAAAACGCTTTGGTGGGACCTGCGATGATCAACAGGTTGCAGTCGAGAGCATTGGTGCCAAGCAGCGAATTGGTTTGGACACTAATGCAGTTCTGGTTCAGGACAGATGCAAACTTAGCGTATCCCTGATCCCCACTGGTCTCCAAAGAGTGTTCGTTATGACCCTGGACAAAATAGGCCGTTAATGGGGCTGGGCTCGTGACGGCCAGCAATGCGGCGCTAAACCGAGTTTCCCCTTCAAAAGCAGCGGGCTTCTTGCGAAACTCGAGTTGTTTTTCATTCGGTATTTGCTCGGTGATATAATGCGTCAGCGCATCCCCTTCCATTCGAAGAATTCGCCCCTGGCATTCGAAAATCACGACATTCTTTTCCGTGGTCAATACCAGCTTGTAATCGGTCTTAACATTCTGCGCCGCGCCCGGATCTCTCACATAATCGACTGAGCGAATGGAGATTTTCGGATTAACCTGGGCATACTCGTTTAGTAGATCGAGTACCGTGGTGTACAGCGGGTCTTTTTTATCGTAATACAGAGTAATCTTGACCGGATTTGTGATCGCATGCAGCAAACTGAGAGTCCGCGAAGAAAGCTCGTGTTTTGTCCGCGAACTCCATTGTAAGCGCAGGAAGTAATCGTGGCTCATGTAATTCGCCATGATTACGATCGCCAGGAAGGAGAACGCCACGAGAAATACGTGCAACCCGATGCTCCACTTGCGCCCGGGGTAAAAACTAGCTTGCGGGTCTGGCGGCATGATTATTTCCAACGGCGGCTTTCAACAATCCGCAAAGTGAGAAAGAGCAAGAAAAACGTCGCGGTGATACAAAACACGATCATGCGTGTATCCAATATGCCGCGCGCGCAATCATGCATTTGCTGGAATAAGGCAAAAGAGCCCAGCACCTGCGATTGCCAGGCGGCCGTCACCGGCACCTGATCCGCCAGAACGCTTACGAGAAAAAGAGCTGCGCTTAAGACCAGGCTGATCATGGCAGCCGTTACCTGGCTGCGCGTTAGGGCCGAGGCACAACAGCCGAGTGAAAGAAAAACGCACCCTAGCAAAATAATTCCTGTAAACGTGCTCCCAGCCACCCCGACATCGAACGCCGAAGGATCATTGGTATAAAAGCGCACGAGCAGCATGCAGCCTAGCAATGGCAGCCACATAACGGCATAAAACGTCAGCGCTGCGCTAAACTTTGCGAGAACCACTTGCCGATCGCTCACGGGCGTTGTCATTAAAGTTTCGAACGTTCCTGAAAATTTCTCCAGGGCGAACAACCGCATACTGATAACCGGGGTGGTTAGCAAAAGGATCAGCCAAAAGAACCACGTCATATAAAATAATTCAGTGACGGGCATCGGGGTGGATTCATTTTGCAACTGCCGGATTAGATCCACAAAACTGAAGCCAAGCAGGAACATCGCGGCGGCGATGATGATGTAGCCGGTCATGGATAGGAAGTAACCGGATAGCTCACGACGAAACAGAGTCCAGTAGGCACCCATCAGCTTTCCTCCTCCTCTTCCGGCCGGGTCACCTGCACATAAATATCTTCAAGCGAATGCCGGTTACGCGTCAGTTCGCGTACGGGCCAACCGTGGGCTCGCGCCAGGTCGAAAATGTACGGGCGAAGATCCAGTCCATCTCTGGGAGTAAAGGCGCATCGGAAATATTCTCCCTCACTGGGCGACACGTCGAACGACTCAATTTCGGGTAATTGAGACCAACATTCATGCAATTGCTCGCGCGGCGCGGCGATTTCCGCAATGACCTGGGTGCTTCCATTCATCAGACGCTGGAGCTCCTCGGCTGTGCCCGCCGCCAGAATCTTCCCTTCGTACATGATGACCATCCGGTTACAAGTCATTTCGACTTCCGGTAAGATATGAGTCGAGATGAGGACGGTGTGCGCTTGAGCAAGGTTCTTGATGAGCTGGCGCACCGAACGGATTTGGTTCGGGTCCAGCCCGATAGTTGGCTCATCCAGAATGATCAGTTCAGGTTCGTGAATCAGTGCATCCGCCAAACCCACTCGCTGACGATAACCCTTGGAAAGATGACCAATAATTCTACGGCCGACATCAGTCAGCCCGCATTGTTCCATCACGATATCGGCTCGTTCGCGGGAGTTCCGGAAGCTGAGGCCCTTAAGACGTCCTCGAAATTTCAAATACTCGCGCACGCGCAAATCCAGATGCAATGGATTATTTTCGGGCATGTAACCTATACGTCGTCGAACCTCCTCGGAATGCTTGTACACATCCAGGCCCGCGATTCGCACCGTGCCGGAACTGGCGGGCAGATAGCAGGCCAAAATGCGCATGGTTGTGCTTTTACCCGCGCCGTTGGGACCAAGCAAACCGACTATCTCACCTCGCGCTACGCTGAATGATATATTGGAAAGCGCCGTGACCCCGGCATAACGCTTGGTTAAATTGGTTACTTCGATCATCACTGCATCAGTCATTGCCGCACGAAAACGGCAATCTAGTCCATTTGCAACAGGTTGAGCCATCAAAATTGTTTTTGCAAACTCAGTTCTCCGTTCAGCGCGCTGGAGAATCCATCACGGGCGCGGTGTGAGCACCTCTGTTTGCCCTTGACTTTCAAGGCCAATCGGCGCACAAGCAGATTCACGGTGTTGACTTTCCCTGCCAATCTTTATGCGGAATGGCGCATTCGTTGCGGCGCTGTCCCACTATTGCGAGAGGACCTGGATTCACCGCCGGAACGCTTGCTTCAGGCAATTTGGTTGCATCAACGACTCAAACGTGATCAGCTCAAGACATTGGACGGACGAGAGGTCCGTGTGCTTCACCCTGGTTTTCACAATCTCGAGGGAGGACCCGACTTTCGAAAGGCGGTTCTGCGGGTTGGGGATGAGATGTCACACAGTGGCGATGTTGAGGTGGATCTTCGCTCGAGCGGTTGGCGAGCCCACGGGCACGATCGCAACCCTGCGTTCAAAGACGTGATTTTGCATGTCGTTTGGGAAAGCGAGCATCCGATGGATGGCGCCCCACCGATGCTGCAGTTGCGCGAAACACTGGATGCGCCACTTGGCGAATTAAGCCTGTGGCTGGGCAGTGATGCTGCGCATTCCTGGCCTGAAAACCTGCGAGGCCGATGTTGCACCCCATTACGCGATTTGACAGAGACAAAATTGCTGGAATTGCTGCGTCAGGCGGCACAAGTCCGGTTGCAGAGCAAGGCCGTTCAATTTCAAGCCAGAGCTCGTCAGGCTGGGTGGGAGCAATCGCTCTGGGAAGGTTTATCCCGCGCGCTAGGTTATAAGCACAACGTTTGGCCGATGCAATGTTTGGCTGAGCTGCGTCCTCGCTGGTTAAATCATGAGACCGATCCAGTCGGGTTGCAGGCCCGTCTGCTTGGCATCAGCGGCCTGCTCCCGCTCGAACTCACAAGGTCAAAAGCTGGTGGCGACGATTATCTGCGGCGGGTTTGGGACATTTGGTGGCGCGAACGAGATATCTTTTCGGATTGCATGCTTCCTCGCGACTTATGGCGGTTACATGGATTGCGTCCGGCTAATCACCCCCAACGCCGGCTTGCGCTGGTTTCCCGATGGTCTGCCGAGGGAAACCTTGGCTTGAAACTGGAAAAATGGTGTGCCAGCCCGGTGGCTGCGAAGAAACTGGCCAGCTCCCTTTTGCAAACATTGCAAGTTCAACCGGACGAATTCTGGTCATGGCACTGCACGTTCCGTTCCGCCCGATTCGCCAGAGCTCAACCATTGCTCGGCATTACCCGGCTTACCGATCTGGCTGTAAACGTGGTCTTACCCTGGCTCTGGATACGAGCAAGGGAAGGTAAAAATCAATCGCTTCAAACAGAAATTGAACGACGCTATTTCGCCTGGCGCCCGGCGGAAGATAATTCGCTTTTACGCCTCGCACGCCAGCGTTTGCTCGGGAGAGCCAATCCCCGCTTCTTGAACAGTGCGGCTGTCCAACAGGGACTTATTCAAATCGTCCGCGATTTTTGCGAACACTCGAATTCCGTCTGTGAAGACTGCAAATTTCCTCAATTAGTGCAGCAGTTTAAGCAGGAGAATAACTAGTCCTCTCCAAGGTGAGCAGGTTAGAGAGGAACAGGGACTACGGTTTGACCTCGATCTGCACGAAGGGGTTGTTAGAAAAATTGCCCGTCCCGGGTTGTTCGGGTGCAGGTGCAGGCCGCGGCTTGGAAGTTCGTGGGGCTTCAGCACCCTGGGGCCGGTGGTTGTTTTGGCCGCCACCATTTCCTGAGGGTCCCGGCGATGCAGGCGCCTCGTTTGGGTTTTTGGCCCGTTTATTCCTTGGCAAAGGACTAATCATTACAGTGATATTTCGACCCGCCAACTTCGGCTGAAAGTCGGCATGGCCATACGGCGTAATTTCTTCGATGAACTTTTGAACCACTTGAAATCCAAATTCCGTGTGGGCCATTTCTCTGCCGCGGAATTTCAAGTTGACTTTGACCTTCATGTCTTCGCAAAGAAATTCGACGGCATGCTGAATCTTCACGCCGAGATCATGAGGATCAATTTTGGGGCTTAATTGTACCTCTTTTACTTTGTTGGCGTGTTGATGTTTCTTGGATTCCTTATCGCGCTTGGACTGTTCATAACGATACTTCCCAAAGTCCACCACACGACACACAGGTGGCACCGCGTTGGGCGCAACCTCTACCAGATCGACACCACTGGCGCGCGCCAGGTTTAAGGCGTCACCCAGTGCCATCACACCATGCTGTTTGCCTTCGATACCGATGACCCTCACTTCGCGGGCACGGATTTTCCCATTTACCCTTACGAAAGCACCGGTAGAAGAAGAAGAACGTGGAGGAAAAGGGCGACTCAAGACACCCTCGCCGGTTGAAGCTTATTCATGCAGTTCTTTGACTCATTCAAATAATCGAATACCTGATTATGTAAACACAAACCGTATTCTTGGCAAGTAAATTATTCAGAATCCAGCGGACAGGATATGGGGTGTAAACCCACGAAGCTCAGCGGAAAAAGCCCTGATAGAAAGGGATTTGCACACATGTAATCCACTAAGGTATGGAATTGTGAATTAAGGCTCCTTCTTTCTTTGCGAAGGTGCTTTGCAATCAGGTCCTTACTTAATCCTGCCAATTAACTTTGCAAGCCCCTTTAAATTATTAACCCTCCAATCATGCTGGAATTGGAAGAAGCAATTGTGAAAATCCTGGCCCTTACGCCAAAAGCAACGAGCGAACTTGTGACTTTGCCTAACGCGCATCGCAGAGCATTGTCTAAATCGATCTATGCCGATATCGACCTGCCTCCTTTTGACAACTCGGCAATGGATGGTTACGCAGTTCGCGCTTCCGACGTCCAACTCACCCGTGCCGACCTGCCAGTGTGTTTGAAACTATGTGGCAGGATCTCAGCGGGTGAAAATTCCAGCAATATCGTTGAGCCGGGTGTTTGCGTTCGGGTATTTACCGGCTCAATCTTGCCCGTGGGCGCCGATGCAGTGGTGATGCAGGAAGACACCCTGGAGGCTCAACCAGGAGAAATCCTCGTAAAGGAACCTGTGAAGCCGTGGGAAAATGTGCGCTTCCGCGGCGAGGATGTGAAACGAGGCTCTCTGCTGGCAGAGAGTGGCGAAATATTGGGCCCCGGAAAACTCAGCTTATTGGCTGCTACAGGTATTTCTCAGGTGCAAGTAGGGCGGCAACCTCGAGTGGCATTACTGGCCACCGGTTCGGAATTGAGGGAACCCGGGTCAGCACTCGCGCACGGCCAAATTTATGAAAGCAACCGCACCGGCCTTGCTGCGCTACTTCATGACATTGGCGTTTCCCCTTCCATACTCCCACTGGTGGCCGATACCCGAGAAGGAGTTCGCCTGGCGCTCGAAAATGCGTTTAATGAGTCCGACGCTGTTATTTCTTCGGGCGGGGTTTCAGTGGGCGAAATGGATTTCATAAAAATCGCCTTGAAAGATCTGGGCGGCCAGGTCGAGTTCTGGCGAGTGGCAGTGAAGCCAGGCAGACCATTCGTTTTCGGCAATTGTCGCAACAAGTTATTCTTCGGTTTGCCTGGCAACCCGGTTTCCGCCTTCTTAACATTCTTGCTGCTGGTACGCCCGGCATTGCTGCGATGGCAGGGAGCAATGGATGTTTCCTTACCGGCCTACCCAGGTGTACTCAGGGAGAGGCTTGCCAACCCTGGACATCGCCGGCATTTCATGCGCGTAAAGATGGATCAGAACGGCCATGTTTTATCCGCGGGTAATCAAGCGTCGCACATGCTCAGCTCCCTGGGGGCGGCGAATGGGGTGGTTGATGTCCCGCCGGAAGCTGCCCTGGAAGCAGGGACACGGGTTCCTGTATTGCTGTGGGAACGCTAATGGCCAACCTTGGGATGGAGCAGTGGTATCGCTCCAAGGACCAGAAACTAAAACGGGCGTTGAAAACTCGGAGGGGTGGTTGGCAAATTATACTTGGGCGCCTCGGCTTTTGGTAACGGAACAGGCGTAGTCCAGGGGCTAGCTTTCGGACTCAGATCAGGGATTCCCATAGGGATTGCGAGGCCGAGAACACCGGGCCCTGCGTCAAAACCGTTCAAGCGACTTGGTGTAGAGAGGGCCTTGAAATCGCTGGAGGACTGAACAACCGGTGGTAGATTCGCGACGCCACTCAAGGAATCTCGCAGCTCCGAGCCAGCGTTGCGCAGTTCACCTAACCCGGCGTTCCGTAGATCGATTCCGGGATTTGCTACCGTGGTCGGCCCGATCAGCGCCTCAAATTTCTTCATATACACCTTATGCGCCTCCACCTGCTCGACCGTGGGACTGACTGTTCCAAGGCCGAAGATGTTGACTTCCTGACTGCCGCCGGAATCGCCTGGTGAAAAAGTGCTCGATTTACCGTCAAACAGCCGGCTCAGGGCGCCCTCATGTTGCTTCTGATCCTTGGTCACGATTTTTTCGGCCTTCGAATCCAGATCATCTTGCAACTCATATTGGCGCAGGCCAAGCATATTGGAGTTATCGCGCTCGCGATTTTCGTCCCGATCGGTCTGTGTATTCTCTTTCTTGTTGTCTGGACCATCCGAACGTTTCCGCTCCAGACTTTTGTAGAATCTTTCGATGGAAGAACCCGCTTTTTTGTTGTTTGGATCCGTCGCATAATCTGGAAGGTGTAATAACTCTTCCAGTGTTGGGGCTGAGGTCAGATCCTCGGGTGCGTTGAAAACCCAGTTTTTTTTCTTCTCCATCTGTTCCTTCAACCGTTTGCTTTGGATGGTCGGCGCGGTAATCTGCGGTGGCGGCATAGCGACTCCATCGAGCGAACCGTGGGAATCAAGGCTTCTATGAAAAGATTTGGTGAGGTCATCCTCAAATTCCCTCAACAAGCTCTTCTTCAGTCCCAACGTGTTTGTGGAAATATCCGACCCTTTAGGATCCGAGAATTCGATAGGCCGCCCCGGCCTGTTTTCTTCTGCGGCAGAATGGTTTGCGAACAGCAAACAGAACACCGGCACGAGCAGCGCCAGGCCGCTTTGCCGTCTGGAAAGCCTCAGGATCATTATCGCCCGAAACCATATCTGAATGGGTCTGATTAGTCAAAGAAGAAAGTGAGCTAATTTGACTCAAAATCCTTAAGTAAAACTACGGTCCCTGCCGTCACAAAGAGGGACCGCTGATGTGTGCGAGACCAGTAGCAAATTGCCATCGAAAAGGAAGCTTGGCTGAAAGATCATCAATATAAACACACGGTGGGGCATAGTAGTCGTCAACCAAACAGGGAACAGGAGATTTTGACCACGGATAAACCCGGAGAACACGGATAAGACCGAAAGAAATTCACCAATTACAAGGTCTCCATCTCTAAAGTCGCATGCAACATTTCGAACTAAGACTCTATTTTTCCTGTCTTATCCGAGTTCTCCGGTTTTATCCGTGGTCAAAATCTTACAATTCGAAGCAGCCTCACGTTCTTCCGTTTTGCATGGACAGAATCCCAGGAAAAGACAAAGAATTTACCGCAGAGACGCGAAGAAACGCAGAGAAGACACTGAAAGAAATAAAATCTTCCAAGACTCCGAAAGTGCTGAAAACATTGAACTGCGAAGGACACAACGATTTACTTCTAATCTCTTCTCTGCGCTCAGCGCACTGAAATGGCTAAGGATCACGCATTATTAGCAAAATTTTCTGCTGAAAAAGTTTGTCTTCTCAGCGTTCTTCGTGTCTCTGCGGTTTGTCTGGTCCCAGTTTTTGTTGCGGCTTTGCCGCGCTGAAATCTCCGCGTCTTTGCGTTAATGAGGAAGCCACTTGATAAAAAATGCCGCCCATCAAAATTGATCAGATATTCATATCCAGCATCCAGCCCCAATGAAACGAGCCGTCTTCCTTGATCGCGATGGGACGATCATCCGGGAAAAGAACTTTCTTCATCGGCCAGAGGATGTGACCTTGATTCCGGGAACCGGCCTTGCTCTGAAACGCCTTCAGGCTGCCGGCTTCCTCCTGTTTATCGTGTCCAACCAATCGGGCGTTGGGCGCGGCTACTTCACTTTGGCGGACGTCGAAGCGGTCAATCAGCGCCTCAAAAACGAACTAGCCCCGCTCGATGTCCATTTTCAAAAAATCTACATCGCTCCCGAAGCGCCAGGTGTTCCGAGTCATGGACGCAAACCATCCCCTCAATTCCTTTTCGAAGCCCGTGACGAATTTGGCGTAGACCTTGCCCAAAGCTTCATGATAGGCGATAAACTCAGCGACCTTGAATGCGGCTGGAACGCGGGCCTCAAAACCTCAATCCTCGTGCGTACTGGCTACGGGCTCGAAACTGAAGAGCAAATGTCCGGGTGTCGGCCCACCCCCGTCATCGTAGAAAGCTTGCCGCAGGCCGCTGATTGGATCCTGCGGCACCGAGACTAAAAGACTACGGACCAACCTTAGAGAAAGTGAATCGGGAAATTGTCGTTCAGTTTTTACCGTCTTGCTTCCCCCATAAAATTGCTCTATAGGCATTTTATGAAACTGGCGCCTCCAAAGGAATACCTTAGAGAACACTTGCGGGAGAAATCGTCCCCATGAAGGAGGGCGGCAACGTCCCCCCTGTCCGCGCTTCGGGCTCTTCCACCATCATCGGCGTCATTCCCGCTCGCTATGCGTCGACGCGTTTCCCCGCAAAATCGCTGGCGGTGATTGCCGGAAAGACGCTCATCCAACACGTGGTCCAACGCTGTCAAAAAGCCAAATCCCTCTCAGAGGTCATTGTCGCCACTGACGACGATCGTATCCGGATTGTGGCCGAAAAGTTTTGCCGGGTTGAAATGACGGCGTCGGACCATCCAAGCGGTACCGACCGTATTGCAGAAGTAGCCGCCCGTTGTTCCTGTGACGCTATTGTCAACATCCAGGGAGATGAGCCGCTCATCGACCCGAAGGTGATTGATTCAGTCGCAGCAGCTCTCCTTCAGGACGAGATGTCCACAGCCGCCACGCCGATCACCAACCCGGATGAATACTCGAACCCGAACGTAGTAAAAGTGGTTGTCAGCGCGGCCAGTCGCGCCTTATACTTTTCCCGGCGCACGATCCCATATCTGCGCGAGGCCGCCAGTCGTTCTGACAGCGAACAGTTGGCGGCATTTCCTTTTTTGAAACACCTGGGCATTTATGGGTATCGCCGTGAGACGCTGCTGCGGCTGGTGAAATTTCCGGTTTCGGCGCTCGAAAACGCGGAGAAACTTGAACAGCTCCGCGCGCTGGAAAATGGGATTCCGATCGCTGTGGTAAAGGTCGATTACGATAGTGTTGGCGTGGATTTGCCTTCGGATGTGCAGCGAGTCGAGAATTTGTTGGGGAAGATGAAATGAAATACATTTTCGTAACGGGCGGTGTGGTGAGTTCCCTGGGGAAGGGACTGACGGCGGCTTCCCTCGGCACTCTTCTGGAAAATCGAGGGATCAAAGTCGCGCTGCAAAAGTTTGATCCGTACCTCAACGTCGATCCGGGCACGATGAGCCCCTATCAGCATGGAGAAGTTTATGTGTTGGACGATGGAGCCGAAACCGACCTGGACCTTGGGCATTACGAACGGTTCACGAACTGCCAGCTCACGCGCCTGAACAACCTAACCAGTGGCCAGGTCTATCAAACCGTCCTCAACAACGAACGCGAGGGCAAGTACCTGGGTAAAACCGTCCAGGTCATCCCGCACGTCACTGACGAAATCAAAAATCGGATTCACACCCTCGCGGAACAAAGCAAAGCCGATGTCCTGATCACAGAAATCGGCGGCACGACCGGTGATATCGAAGGATTGCCATTTCTCGAAGCCATTCGTGAATTCGCCCTCGAAGTGGGCTACAACAATGCGATTTTTGTCCATGTCACCTTTGTGCCTTATATCAAGGCGGCAGGTGAATTGAAAACCAAACCCACCCAACAATCGGTGGCCAAGTTGCGCGAAATCGGTATTGCCCCGCACATCATTGTCTGTCGTTGCGAAAAGCCACTCGATAAAGAGTTGCGCAGCAAAATATCGCTTTATTGCAATGTGCCTTTCGAGGCGGTGGTGGAAGAAAAAGATGTCGACCACTCTATTTATGAAGTGCCGCTGATGCTGCAACGGGAACGCGTCGACGATCTCGTTTGCAATCTGTTGCACCTGGATGCGCCGCCAGCCAACATGTCGCACTGGCAGGAAATCATCCGAAAACTCATCGCGCCACAACATCGCGTGCGCATCGGAGTGGTGGGCAAATATATCGAGCTGCAGGACGCCTACAAATCTGTCTACGAGGCAATCATTCATGGCGGGGTTGCCAACGATTGCGGAGTGGAAATCGAGAAAGTGGATTCCGAGGATATTGAACGGGATGGCGCGGAAAAGCATTTGAAAGGGTTGGGCGGTCTTTTGGTCCCAGGCGGTTTTGGCGAACGGGGCATTGAAGGCAAGATTCAAGCCGCGCAGTATGCCCGGGAAAAGCTTTTACCGTACCTTGGCTTATGTCTCGGGATGCAGATCGCCACGATTGAATTTGCCAGGAATGTGCTGAAACTTCCCAAGGCCCATTCGGCGGAATTCGATCCTTCAACCCCTGATCCGGTCATCGCCATGCTGGATGGACAGCGGCGCGTGACCAAAAAAGGCGGCACCATGCGGCTGGGTGCACAGCCCTGCCAACTGGTTGTGGGCACGAAAGCGGCCCGCCTTTACGGAGCATTCGTGGTAAACGAGCGGCACCGGCATCGCTATGAGTTTAATAATGCGTATCGGGATAAATTTGCCAATACCGATTACGTCTTCAGCGGATTCACGCCTGATGGGAAACTTGTCGAGATCATGGAACTGGCAAATCATCCGTTTTTCATTGCCAGCCAGTTTCATCCCGAGTTCCGCAGCAAACCGCATCAGCCACATCCGTTGTTTAAAGGGTTCATCGCCGCGGCTCATCAACGAATCCACCAGAAACCGTTGTAGAATTCTGAAGGGAGCTGTCACGAGAAAACCCCGGCGAAGCTCTTCCCTCTCCGCGGGGGTGAGGGCGAGCTTTCATCCGGATTGACAAATAAACTGCGGCACAATGTTAATGCTGACCTACACCCAAGCCATCCAATTCCTGTATGACCTCCGCTTGTTTGGCGCCAAACTCGGATTGTCGAATACTTTTAAGCTGGCGGAATTGTCGGGTAATCCGCATCACAAACTAAGATTCATCCATGTGGCCGGCACCAACGGTAAAGGCTCAACGTGCGCCATGCTTGAAAGTATCTATCGAACGGCAGGGTTGCGAGTCGGACTCTACACTTCCCCGCACCTGATTTCTTTCCGCGAACGCATCCAAGTCAATCGACAACTCATCAGTGAACAAGCCGTTGTGCAGGCGGTAAACGAAATGCAGCCTTTGCTCGAACAATTCCCTGCCATTGAGCATCCCACGTTCTTCGAGGTGGTCACAGTAATGGCTTTGTTATATTTCGCCGCTCAAAAATGTGATTTAGTGATCTGGGAAACTGGTTTGGGCGGAAAGCTGGATGCGACGAACATTGTTACGCCCCTGGCCAGTGTCATCACCAATGTTCAGTACGATCATCAGCAATGGCTGGGAAACACGCTTTCCAGTATTGCTTCAGAAAAGGCGGGTATTATCAAGCAGGGTATTCCAGTGCTCACTGCCGCTACTGATACTGAACCGTTACAGGTCATCGCAGATAGCGCCCTGAAACAAATTGCCCCGCTTACACGAGTGACAGGTGCCGATACACTGGTTCCGCCGCTGACCACATTGGAACTGCCATTACGGGGCCAGCATCAACTCTTGAATGCCGCACTCGCCATCGCCACTGTGCGCGTATTAGCTCACGAACTTCCGGTGGAGGAACAAGCGCTCATTTCCGGTCTCAAGAACCTGGAATGGCCTGGCCGCTTGCAGTTGATTACACAGGATTCCGGCCGAAGAATACTACTGGATGGAGCACATAACGCGGCCGGAGCTGAAACGCTGGCCTCCGTTCTAAGGAAAGACTTCCGCGCGACAAGCCCGGCTTTAATATTCGGCGTTCTGCAGGATAAAGACCTGGGTGCCATTACCCAGATCCTGGCACCATTGGCTTCCAAGATACTGTTGGTGCCGGTCAGCAGCCAACGCACAGCAGCGCCCACCGAACTTCAAGCGGCCTGTCGACGTGCCAACCCCTCATCTCAGAGTGTGATATGTCGTTCTGTCGCCGAAGCCTTGGAACTGACCGCCAATGAACCGCTTGTCCTCGTGACTGGTTCGCTCTATTTGGTCGGGGAAACCTTGGAACTTCTGCGAAACTCGCCCGGCTCTGCTTTCCCCGAGCGTTGCTTGAATGAATGGGGCACGAAAGTTTAGACTTAACCTTTCAAGTTGAATCTTCCTCCCCATACCAAAGCCGTAACATTCGATGTCGGCGGCACCTTGCTGGAACCTTTTCCCTCCGTCGGTCACATTTACGCCGATGCTGCGGTCCGTCACGGTTTTCCACAGTTTCCCCCAGACTTGCTCAAAGAAAGGTTCATCAGCGCTTGGCGCCAGTTCGAAGATTTCAATTACACACGCACAGAGTGGGCGAGATTGGTGGATGCGACGTTCAAGGGGCTCATCGACAAGGCGCCCAGTGAAACGTTCTTTCCCGAATTATACGAACAGTTTGCTCTACCTGGTGCGTGGCATGTTTTTCCTGATGTCCTGCCGACTCTGGAGGAGCTGGCGTCGGCCGGCCTGAAGCTGGCGATCATTTCCAATTGGGACGAGCGCTTGCGTCCTTTGCTGCGCGCATGCAGACTCGATCAATATTTCGAGTCCATTAGCATTTCGTGCGAACTCGGTTTTCGCAAACCTATGCGCGAGATATTCCGAGTGACTGCAGAGAAACTCGGCTTGTCACCCGAAGCAATTTTGCATGTGGGGGATAATCCGATGAACGATGCGGAGGGAGCCCGCGCCGCTGGGTTGCAAGCTCGCCTGTTGCTGCGCGGTTCCAAACCGTTGGAGCCTGGGCAAATTCAATCTCTTTGTGAACTCTATTCCTGAATCAGAACATAAGACATTGAACTACAGAGGCGCGAAGAACACGGAGAAAGGCTCGTCCGATTCCTCTCTCTGCTCTTCGCAGTGACTATGCTCAACTTTTCAACATATGAAGACTGATTCAAAAACCGATTCTGTGGTTTTCCTCTTTGACGTGGATAACACACTTCTTGACAACGATCGGGTCACGGCGGATTTGAAAAAACATCTCGAGGCTCAGGTGGGCATCCAACGCTCGCAACGTTACTGGGCCATTTTCGAGCAATTGCGGACCGAACTGGGCTATGCGGATTATCTGGGCGCTCTTCAAAGGTACCGCGGGGAATATCCGCACGATCTGCATTTACTAACTGTTTCAAGATTTCTCATCAATTATCCCTTTGCCAACCGGCTGTATCCAAACTCGCTCGACGTGATCGAGCAGGTCAAACACTGGGGCAAAGCCGCCATCCTTAGTGATGGCGATGTGGTTTTTCAGCCTCGTAAAGTGGATCGTTCCGGCCTGTTTGAAGCGGTGGATGGCAATGTGCTTATCTACGTTCACAAAGAACTGGAATTACCCGACGTCGAAAAACGATTCTCGGCCGCGCATTATGTATTAGTGGACGACAAGATACGCATTCTGGCCGCCATCAAGGAATCATGGAAAAATCGGGTAACCACTGTTTTTGTGCGGCAAGGACATTATGCGCTCGATTCTAAGATTCTTTCCCAATACCCCGCGGCGGACCGAACAGTCGAACGCATCGGCGACTTGCTAAAGTTCGAGCGTAAGTGGTTTTGCAATCTGAAAGCTTAGCGCCGTCCCCCAATTAGCGAACCAGACGGTAATGTTTCTTGTTGAATCTGACTCCGAACCATTGCTCGACTTTCATCATTAGCCGGTGCTTCTTTTCACGAGATGTTAACCGGTGCTCCGGGTTCGCTTTCAACAAACCGTCACTGGGCGCAAGCCAATTTTGAATCGCTTTAGGATGCGTTCCTGTAAAGAGACGCAAAGTTTGAGGATCGACGTCTGCGTAAATCGTCGGGTCCGAGGGCTGTTTCGACCAATACTTGGAAACACTCTGTCCTCTCGCGTTGATTTGAGCTTCACTTTTTACCCAACCATAATGATAAATCGTCGAGTTCGTATGGGCTGCGCGCGGGTAGCGGCCCTTTTTAGCCGTGTCGAGCACGACAAAAAACAACCCTTTGGGACCCCAGGCAGGTATGGTATTGCGCAAGATGCGAACCTCACTGCGATACCATCGCGGCGACCAGGCATAGGTGTTGGGATTGCCGTAAAAATGAATATAGTCAAAAGCCAACGCTTCCACTCGCGCATCGTCGAGGTAACGTTCCATCGACGAGCGAATTTTCCGAAGGTCATCTTCGTGAACCAGTTCATCGGCCTCCAAATAAAATGCCCAATCACCGGTACAATTGAATAAGGCGATCGACTTCTGCTGACCATAGACAAAGCCTTTAACACTGTAATCGCTCTGAATCCGTTCGTTCCAAGTGGTGGGGATGATTCGAATTTTCGGATCATCGATCGCTCGCACCATTTGTTCCGTGCTATCCTCGCAGGGACCCAAAGCCAGCACAAATTCGTCCACAATGGGGAGGACGGAGCGTATGGATTCTACAAAGGGATACCCGTGCTTCTGCCCATTTCTCAAGAAGGTGAATCCGCTGACCTTCATGGAATGCAACGCATGGATTGAGCTTTCATCGCGAGATAACGATGCGGAAATCCTGAGGATCTCGAAATTGCTCCGCAATCTTTTTGTTCAATCGATGACCAGGAAACAAACGCGGGAAGGTACGCGTTGCCATTATCGCGCAGATCGCGAACGTTTCGTGCCGACGAAAGCATAACGAGCGTGAGTCAGCCTGTTAACCATTTTGTCCAGGTAATATTTTAAGCCGCTGGACAGGTTGACGGGTTTTACCTCCAGCGGAAGGGCTGCTTGTTTGAACAGTTCCTTGTAGTGATCTAAAGAGTAAAGCGCGGCTCGTTTATGCATTCTTTTTGCGCGCGGTCGCAATTCCGCCAATGCCAGGACCGGTTCGCGAATGGCAACAAAGCGCCCTCCGTTTTTGAGCACTCGCTTTGCTTCACGCAATACTTGCACCACATTTACTGCGTGAGCGAGCACGGCTGAACAAACTACATAATCAAAGTAGTTATCGGGAAAGTCCAACTTATGAAAATCGCCTGGCATGAGGGTGATTTTTGCCCGGTTTGCTTTTAAAATTGCGAAAGTTTTCGGGGCATTTTCCTTTAGAAGGCGCGGTGAAATATCGGTCGTAATGAGATCAACGACCGTTGGCAGCTTCGACAATTCCGCGCTCAACCACGCTCCGCCTGCTCCGATCTCCAGGATCCTTCCCCGGAACTCAATGTGACATTTTTTGGTGAGAAACGGGATGAAAATTTTGGCTTCCTTCACCATGAAGCGATTCCATTCTGCCTCCTCTCGCTGTTCAGAAACAGGCGGCTTCGCTTCGCGCAAAGCCAAAACGCGCTCATTCATGTAGCGCGAAACATAAGCTTTCTTGTCGATATATTTCGACTCAGCGGTATTCATCGGCAGCTAATGAGGATAGGACATGCCCGAATAACCGCAACGTGTTTCACGAGGGCGCCCAATTTTTTTTCGGGCGGTTCGGCCCAGCCAGTTTGTTTCCCTTTATTCCGGCCCGAAGCCAATGGGACTATCCAGGGAGGCTCACGTCGTTCCATGCTACACCATTGAACGAGACGGAGCGGCTCGCTCCAGAAATTCGCGACGGGGAAAGGAGGTGGAACCGCGCGCTGCATCGGTGGCGAAAACTGAGGTGTGACCGGGGGAAGTGGTCCTGGTCAAAATTCTCGCCGTTCTTCATGGTTGCGTCGATACTGAGCTTTGCCATGCTTGAAACAAAAAATCAATTACATTCAGCGATTGTCTGCTCACTAATCATTCGCTGAGGTCCAAAGAGCCGTTCACTTTGTAATTCAACAACCCGGTCTTCTGATTAAGATTTGACGAGGTATGTCCTCAGAATTCGTAAAAGCAGCCCTATGATCAAACGATTCTTTCCTGTTGGTGTTTTGATTGCGCTTTGCTGGACAGCGTTTGTTCTGAACAATCTGATATTGGACGGTCATCTCAACCAATATGGCATACGGCCTCGTCATGCCGGAGGCTTGCCGGGGATTTTCTGGTCTCCTTTCCTCCATGGATCCCTAAAACACTTGCTCGCGAACACTCTCCCGCTCGCTATACTCGGAGGCATCCTTTGCTTACGCGCTCGAAATGAATTTGGCATCGTTACCGTTGCGGGAACCATACTTTCCGGCGGGCTGACCTGGTTGATTGGCCGGAACGCCTACCATATCGGCGCGAGCGGATTGATCTTTTGTTTTTTTGGCTATCTGGCGTCCCTGGCTCTTTTCGAGCGCAAGATTGGCACACTGATTGTGTCCGTAGTTTGCATTATCGGTTATGGCGGGATTGTTCGTGGGATGTTGCCGACGTCGAGTGCCATTTCGTGGGAAGGTCATTTGGCAGGCTTCATTTCGGGAATTATTCTTGCCTGGTTTATTTCCAATGTGAAACAAGCCGAAACCGGGAAACCGACTGACGCAGTTGAGCCTGGCAACAATTTAAGAGTCTAGCTGACCCGAAGTCATCTCCAGTCTTCTAAAGGAAAACGTCTCGCCTGACATTTCGTTCGAAATGGGTTTTCGCCTGGTGCTCAGACTTGCGCTTCTTTGTGGATCGCGGTTAACCTGCGCTCATGATCAAGTCAGCCTTAACCAAATGCTCAATTGCTATTCTTGCCCTGCTTGCGGTGGTCCAGGGGTTAGCCGGAGAGTTCCAAATTCGAGATGGGGATCGCGTCGTGTTTCTGGGAGACAGCATTACAGAACAGCGGCTTTATACCACCTATATCGAAGCCTATGCGTTGACAAGGCATCCCACCTGGAAGCTGTCCTTTCGGAATGTGGGATGGGGCGGCGACACGTCATGGCTGCGCCAGAGAGCCCATCCTGATGAAAAACAGCTTTTTGCGGCTGATGAGGCCACACAGCAAAAAATGGTGGAAGATTCGGTCGGCAGGGGCCTTGGGCGCGATGTCTTGCCGCTTAAACCCACACTGGTCACGGTAAAATTTGGCATGAACGATCACTCTTATCAGCCTTTCCGCGAGGATATTTTTCGGGCTTACGTTCGAAGCCAGACGCAGATCGCCAAGGTGCTGACGGAGCATGGCGCTCGAGTTGCATTTCTAACTCCACAACCAATTGAGGACAAAAGGCCCGATCCCAACAAGGACACCCGAAATGAATCGTTACGCCGCTTCTCCGATGGCTTGAAGGAGGTAGCCGCAAAGACAGGTTGCTCTTTCGTGGATCAGTTTGATCCCTTCATGACCATTCTCTTGCGCGAGCGGGCCGGCAACCCAACCAATTTTGTCGGCGGAGGCGATGCCGTGCATCCAGGTCCCATCGGACAAACCATCATGGCGTGGGCTGTTTTGAAAGGGCTGGGCGCCGAGCCGATGGTGTCGCGAGCGGAAATTGATGCGACGGCCAAGAAGGTGACAGCTTCAGAGGGTTGCAGAATAAGTGAGTTAAAGTTTCTCCAGGGCGGTGGGCTGAGCTTCGAGCGATTGGATGAAGCGCTGCCTATGCCAGTAGACACGCGAGCTGAGGCAGCCCTCAAGTTGGCGCCTGTTCTGGAAGATCTGGACCGCTACGAACTACGCGTGAGCGGATTGACCGGTGGATCTTATGAAGTGAAAATTGACGGAGAGTCAGCAGGAAAAGTCAGCTCCGAAGAACTTGGACGAGGCTGGAATCTGGCCAATGCCCACGGCCCGATTACCCAACAAGCCCGAGACGTCTTGAAACTGGTGTTCGAAAAAAATGATTTATTTTTCCGGCGCTGGCGCGACATTCAGCTGTTTAACTTTCCTGCGTGGGCGCAAGGTGCGGAAATTGAAACTGTGCGTATGAAAGCGATTGAGAAGGCAGATCAGCAAATCGCTGAACGTGAAGGGGAAATCGACAAATTGCGGAGACCGAAAACACACCGTTTTGAACTGACTCCGGCAAAAGATTAACCGCTTAACGGATTTCGATTAATAGTTCTCCTGTCATGTTCGGCGCAACTGTGCCGATCGGGTAAGCTCGCTTCAAAGGATCATCGAGCGGGAGCAATCCATTTCCAACGGATAGTTCTGTTGTGTAGCCTTGCGGGGACCAGTCGGCAAGCTCCCCCTTTCGAATCACCAATCTTGCTCCCTTTTCCCATTGGAGCTGATTCGCATGACGCTTGGGTTCGCCCTGGGACCAAAACCGCCAACTATTCGGAGAGGTGCGGTGAATCAGAAGGAGCTCCTTTTTCCGATCGAGTTCGATCTCAAAAGAGGTGGACTCGGAGACATAACGAAGCACCGCGCGCCGACCATCATCAATAAAATCACGGATTTTCCCGGGAGGTTGATTTGTCATTCCCGGCTCGACGAGCACAGAATAGCCGCCTGAATGAACCACGAGTTCACCCTTTCGCAGGCCTACGAGCAATGCGCCTGGCTTCCATGATGCTCTCGCGTAGGCTTCGTCCACAGAGGGGAAGTGCCATGACAATTTTGTTTCGTCCGCTTGATCCCGCACGGAATCGTCGCACCAAAGATAGGCATAGCCTGCCAGTTCAAAAAGCAGTTCTTCACCATGAGGAGTCACATAGCGTGTGTGCTGCAGACGACCGAGAGATTTGTCCCATCGCGCCAGATGCTGATAGAGCGGCCGGCGGTATTCGCGAGCAAGAGCGAGAAGAATAGGAGCGTAATAATCGAGCTGACCATAGGAGGGTTCGAGGACCACATTCGCGTTATGTTCATCCAACCCAGGCGACTTTCGACAGGCAATGCTGGCCAGCGCGAGAGAGGGGTTCATTTTATCGGCGAATCGCCCAAACAGGTCCTTTCCCGTTACACGCCTTAAGGCGTCCATAAAAAAGAGGCGGTACTGCATGGTAGAAGCCCAAAAGGTGGCGCCTTCGATTTGAGCGCCATCCTGCGCCAGGCCGTTAGAAAGCAAGTCCTGCTCAAATTTCCGAGTCGTGGCCTCAAGCCATTTCGGCGCTTCCGCTTCTTCGCCCAACAATGCCAATGCAACAACGCCGAAAGATCCCCACTCTACGATAGCATGGTGCGTATGATAAGTTGGTCCCGAGATAGCAGTTGTGTTGAACCACTCATCAAAATATTTCCGGCTGATGCGAGTCAGCGTTTCGCGAATCTCGTTGCGTTCCGCCATGGTAAATCGATGAAAAACGGCATCATAACCGACCGCAACTCCTTTTAATAACCGCGAGACAGCATAGGCTTTCCCGCTATCCGGGTGAGCCTCGGCTTCGTGCTGCCAGGTGCGACAACTGGCAAGAACCCATTGGCGAGCCGCCTCGCCGTAGCGGGCGTCGCCGCTGAAGGCATAAGCGAAAGAGAGATGCTCCGTGATAGCCAAATCGGCCATGATCGCATAGAAACGGTCATAAAGGTTTTCGTAGCGCGGGTCTGGAGAAACCGGCGCGATCCAGTTTTGCCTCACATCCCGAGTCAGACACCAGTCCGCCGACTGAGCCAGATTTCCCCATATCAGCTTGCGCGTGCCCTGGAACCGGTTGGCGCGAAGAGACGCTAGATCATTTGTGCTGAAATAAAGACGCGGATGGCCAGTGTCTATTGTGCTTGAACCATAAACAGAAATCCCAATCCAAAGAAATGCGCAGACGGTGAAAAGAAAACGCGTCCTGACGGTTTGGTAGCGCCGCAAGCCGCAACCAAAAGCTTCACGAAATTCAGGCACAATTGCACTACCGTTGGCAGAATTCAATGACATCAGCCCCAGCCATCTGAACCTTTCAGATGAATATGCGCGATGATTAAAGGGTTTAGAGCACGGCAACAGCTTCGATCTCGATCTGATTACCAGCCGGGGCGAGCTCAGTAACCCCTACTGCGGTTGAAGCCGGGTATGGCTTTACGAGATATTCCTTGCGTACTTTGCGATACACCGGAAGGTCGCGCGCAAATTGAACAAAGTATGCTCGCAGGATCACCAGGTTTTTCATCGAGCCGCCGGCCTGTTCGAGAATCACTTTGATGCGCTCAAATGTTTGGCGGAACTGGGTTTCCATGTTCGCATCATAATCGCGGGGACCTTGGCCCGAGATAAACACCAAACGCTGACCTTCGGCCATGATGCCAGGCGTGTAACCCACGTCCGCGGGTGGCGCATCGGGTGGGTTAATTCCCATGATTTTGAACTTTGCACCGGGAGCGGCCCGCTCCGGCTGGCTTCCCGCTTTTGCAACCGCGGGGATCCCTGCGGAAACTCCAAGTAATGCGGTGGTGAGGAATGCGCGCCGATCCTGCGATCTTTTACGAGATTGAGAACTCATTATTAACGTGGTACCGCAACGACTTGGTTGGCAATAGTATCAAGATCGACAAGAGCCGCTCGGTCTCCCGCCTTTTCGACCAGGTCACAAACCAGATCAACCACACGAAACTCGGGATCATTTGGATAAAGAACAGACGGATGGCAGAGCAGATCGAACACGGCGCGATGCTCGATAGCCCAGCTCACTCCCAGCCGGATGGCCTGCAGGAAATCATCGAGTTTCCATCGAGCGTTGCGGAAAGCGCCGATATCGCTAATTGGATTCATAGGAATGTCAATCAGTCCAGTCGGATAGGTGAAAGGTTGCGCGGTAGCCTGCGCCGCCACAATGCCGTCCAGGACCTCCGTGGTGGCCGCTTCGCCAGGTTTACCGTACGGATGGGCTGGATACTTGCAACTCACCCACTTGAACCCGAGGTCAAGCAACATTTGTTGGACATCCGTTCTTCCGTTCAAACCATCGGCGAAACCTCCCGGAGTCCGGAAACCTGCTGGCTTGAAACCGAGCCGCGTTCGCATTGCCTCGGTGCAGAGCTGGATGTTTTCGCGGATCACCTGTGCCGGTGATTTACCGTCAATCAGCCATGGAGCTCGTTTGAAGCGGAATTGGATCTCCTCTGGCTTTGTGGCCAGGACAAACACGTGATCGTAGGTGTGATTTCCGATCGGGTGCCCTTCCTGATGCAGGTGTTTCAACCAATCCACGTTTTCCTGCTCGAATACCTGGCCCACAGCGAAGAAGTGAATGACACCGCCGCGTGTTTTGACACGACGGGCGGCTTCGACCGCGTACCGTTTTGCTTCAGCATTGAGATTGCCTTTTTCATAATCCCAATGTGTATCGTCCCACTCCGGGAAGTTGCGAGCCATCTCGAGATCCAGAGTAATGGCGATCAGCGCCTTTTGCTTTGCCTGGCCGTCCGGCTTTTCAGCACTTCTCAACGCATTGCAAGCAATGATTCCGCTACCCGCCACGGTTGAGAGAGCGAGAAATTTCCGCCGTGAAAAAGCGCGTCTGAAACAGTGTTGGTTGTGCAAAGGGTCCACCATTGGTTTTCATTCTCTATCAGTGGCCATCCTCGGATTATGTCAGGCTTCATTGTGGACGCAAGCTGTAGCATTGTAAGAAACCTTTTGTGATCCGCGTTGCGACTCTCTAGATTCAGGTTCTGTGTCTTCGCGATCTCGCAGCGGCATAGCAATATGGATCTGGATGGCATTTGCCGCTGGTCTGATTTCAAGTTGCACAACTTTGGAGACCTCTGACATTCGATTAAATCAAATCCAGGTGATTGGAACTCACAATTCTTATCACCTTCGAGCGCCTGAGTCATTGAGGGTGCTGTTGACCAGACGCGAGCCGGAGGAGGCCAAGGGACTTGATTACGAACATCCCCCGTTATCCGAGCAGCTCTCACTTGGAATAAGGCAGCTCGAACTCGATTGTTTTGCCGACCCTGAGGGTGGCAGGTTTGCCAAACCGCGTGGGGTGGAATGGATTTCCCGGGCGGGTCTTTCGCCGATCCCCAATCCCGATCCGCAGGGACGGTTGCGCCGCCCAGGATTCAAAGTGATGCACGTTCAGGACATTGATTACTTTTCCTCCGTTCCAACACTCCTGGAAGGTTTGCGTCAGATCCGCGATTGGTCCGCCAAAAACCCTCGGCATGTTCCCATTTTTATTCTTCTGGAGCTGAAAGAAAGTACGCCCAACGCAGAGTTCACCCCCGCCTTGCCTTTCGGAGAACAGGAACTCGCTGCCATGGAGACAGAAATATTGGCGGTTTTCCCTCGAGAGAAAATTTTGACACCGGATGACATACGCGGCCAGGAAAGGAGCTTGCCGAATGCATTGCAAAAGCACGGCTGGCCTTTGCTGGATTCGGTACGAGGAAAGGTCATGTTTGGGATGGATAATACGGGGGCAGTGCGCGATTTATACCTGAAGAACCATCCGGCGTTGGAAAGCAGGTTGCTTTTTGTCAGCGTGCCTCCCACAAGCCCCGCTGCTGCCTGGATGAAGGAAAATGACCCAGTCGAGGGTTTTGAACGCATCCGAAAACTGGTTCGCGCAGGGTTTCTGGTGCGCACTCGAGCAGATGCCGATACCATTGAATCACGAAAGAACGACCGCTACCGATGTGATCGCGCTAAAGATAGCGGGGCACAATTGATTAGCACAGACTATCCCAGACCTAATCCAGCTTTTTCGCCTTACTCCGTTCAGTTCGATCACAGAGTAGTTGCGAGACCGAATCCTGTGAATTCAGGCAATTTGGGTCACGTTGACTTTGATAAGTGAGGTATACCCGCTGGGGCGGAAAGTCGGAGCTGCCTTTGTGATTTTTTTCCTTCGACCAATCACCCTTGTGCTACACTCCTCGTGTGTTCGACGACCGGACAGCAGTAGTTGAATCGAGCGAAGCCATCCACATTCATGGCGCGCGCGAGCATAATCTCAAGAACTTATCTTTAAGTATCCCGCGCAATTGCTTTGTGGTTGTCACAGGGGTAAGCGGCTCGGGCAAGAGCACTTTGGCTTTCGACCTTCTTTTCGCCGAAGGGCAGCGGCGGTTCCTCGACTCGATGAGCCTTTACGCTCGCCAGTTTGTGGAGCAACTCTCGCGACCCGAGGTCGATCTCATCACGGGCATTCCGCCCACGGTTAGCATCGAACAACGAAACAGCCGTGGGGGCGGCAAGAGCACCGTGGCCACCGTAACGGAAATTTATCATTTTCTCCGGTTATTGTTCGCCCGCCTTGGAACTCAATTTTGTCCTGAATGTGATTTGCCAGTGGAAACTCAGACGCGAGATGAGCTCGGGAAACGTTTACAAAAGGACGTTCGCGCGCGGGGAGAACTGTTGCTGCTCGCCCCTGTTGTACGGAATCGAAAAGGGTTTCATACCGATGTTGCGGAATGGGCTTTCCGGCATGGCTACACTCAAATTCGCGCGGATGGGAAGATCGTTCCGACGAGTGAGCGCCTGCGGTTGGATCGCTTTCGAGAACATGATGTTGAGGTTGTCACTGGTCGCCTGGGCACGAAGGGCGTGGTTCCTGTGACAAAACAAAATCCAAAAACCATTAAGACTCAGGAGCTTGTGCCGGGGATGGTCAAATCGGGCCAGGAACTCGTCGATGAAACCTTAAAGCTCGGAAGCGGAACTCTTTTTGCCCTGGATGACTGTGGCCGGCTCTCGGTCCATTCTGTCGAGCGTTCATGTCCTAAATGCCGGCGATCTTTTGCGCCGCTGGATCCGAAGAATTTCAGCTACAATTCATCGCAAGGCTGGTGCCCGCGGTGTCGCGGCTTTGGGGAGCTGTTTTACCTGCCCGATGTGGAGCGAGGCGCGCGGGCTGAGGCGATCGAGGAGTCCTGGTATCAATGGCAAGAGGGAAATCGCGAGGTTTGTCCTGAATGCGAAGGTGCCCGGCTGAATCCGGTAGCGCTTGCGGTCCGACTCCAACTTGGCGGCATTGAACTTCGCTCCCAGGGATCGAGCTCAGTGCGGACAGTACGCGGACATTTCCCTCGTATACACACCTTCTCTGAAATGACGGTGGAGGATGCCTTCAAGCTTTTCAAAAAGCTCAAGCTCAAATCCAGGGCTGCCGTCATTGCCCGCGATATTCTGCCGGAAATTCGCGAGCGCCTGAAATTTTTGTGCGAGGTAGGCCTGGGCTATTTGCAGCTCGGCCGAGGGGTTCCGACGCTATCAGGGGGAGAGAGCCAGCGTATTCGATTGTCCGCTCAGCTTGGCTCAAATTTGAGCGGTGTGCTTTATATTTTGGATGAACCCACCATTGGGCTTCATGCGCGAGATAACAAACAATTACTCGCCGCGCTGCAAAAACTGAAAGTCCGGGGCAACTCTGTGTTGGTCGTCGAGCATGACGAAGAAACGATGCGCCAGGCTGATTACATTATTGATCTCGGCCCAGGGGCTGGAGTTCACGGCGGGCAGCTCGTTGCGTCGGGCACTTTGACCGATTTGCTCCGACATCCAGAATCGATCACCGGAAAGTGTTTGCGTTCGAAAAAGAAATACCCGTCGCAAGGACAGCGCCGCCCAGTGCTTGCGCATCGCGCCGAGCCGGGAGGTCTCGTTCTTGCCCATGCTACCCGAAATAATCTGAGGGGTCTCACGGTTCGTTTTCCGCTCGGACGGCTTGTTTTGATTACTGGTGTCAGTGGTTCCGGCAAAAGCACATTGATCCGCGAATGTCTTCTGCCCGCAATCAAGGAAGCTCTCGATAAACCTGCCAACCAAACAAAAAATCGGGGCAGCAAAACTACACGGGTGACTGGTTTCCAGACGTTGAAGTCTGTGTACGAGGTGGATCAATCTCCGATTGGCAGGACTCCACGCTCAGTGCCAGCCACTTATATTGGTTTTTTTGACCATATTCGTGAACTGTTTGCGCTAGTTCCAGAATCCAGGCTGCGCGGATATTCGCCAAGCCGGTTTTCGTTCAATAGCGCGCAAGGACGTTGCCCAGCCTGCGAAGGTTCGGGGTCCATCAAACTGGAAATGAACTTTCTGCCACCTGCGTTTGTTCGTTGTGACACTTGTGGAGGCACTCGGTTTAATCGTGAAACCCTCGATATCGAGTACCGGCACAAAAACATCGCCCAAGTTCTCGAATTGTCAGTCGATGAAGCAATGGACTTTTTTTCCAGCGTTCCCAAGATCAAACGCCCGCTTCAAGCACTCTGTGATACTGGCCTCGGGTATCTTAAATTGGGTCAGACCAGCCCGACCTTGAGTGGGGGTGAGGCACAACGTGTAAAGCTCGTTTCTCATTTGCTGGCCGGCTTCAGAGAGCCGGACCTATTCGATCGTCAACCTCGCGGCAATTTGTTTATTTTGGAAGAGCCAACCATTGGATTGCACATGGCTGACGTACAGCGCTTGGTGGACGTCTTGCAACGGCTGGTGAATATTGGCCATTCGGTAGTGGTCATCGAACACAATCTGGACGTTATTGCGGAAGCAGATTGGGTGATTGATTTGGGTCCAGAAGGTGGTGATGCGGGAGGAAGAATTGTGGCTGAAGGAACTCCAGAACAGGTCGCCAAAAATCAGAATTCCCATACCGGCCGATTCTTACGGGATGTTCTCTCCTGAGCATGAGTGGAGCGTATCAGGAAATTCTTGCCGGTGCGGTAGTGACTCGGAACCCTCCCGGAATACGACATGAACTCATCTGCAAACGCTTGCATCATTGCGTCCGGGCCGGGGTCGGAAATTTAGCCACTATCCACTTGTTGCCACCCCGCTCAGAAATCCATCTTGCGGCCAACACGAAAGTCTGTCCCGATCTGGCGTTAACCGCGGCTGCAACGGGAAAACTTTGGCTCGCGGCCGAGGTTATTAGCTCGGAGGACCACCGTCCGGATACCGTAGTCAAAAAAGAGATTTACGAAGAATTAAAATTGCCACGTCTTTGGATGATCGATCCGCGCTATGATAATGTGGAAGTTTATCACGGCACGCAATACGGCCTGGTTCTGAAATGGATGCTAGCTGGGCGAGACGTTCTTTCCGAAGCTCTCCTTCCAGAGTTCGCCTTGGTCATTTCGGAGCTGTTTCAGGTGCCCAGTGCGCAGGGCTAGGAGGGAGGCGACCATATGCGGAGAAGTTAATTTCGCAAATATCTCACTATCAATAAATTATAAATCAATCAAACTTCGCGCAAGGCCATTGACTTTGAACGAAACAATTCGCACCCTGTCTTAGTAATAGTTCGAACTAAACCAAATCAAAACATATGAGAAAGAACATCGCTCTTCTAACAGGAGTTGCGAGCCTATTAATACTCGCCTTTGCCAATCCGGCGTTAGCTGCCGATGAAGGACAAGACAAGGACGGAAAAAAAGTAACCATCACTGGAACCGGCAAATGCGGCAAGTGTGCCTTGCACGAAACTGAAACGTGCCAAAACGTTATCCAAACAGAAAAGGGTGGCAAGACCACCACTTACTATTTGGCCAAAAACGAAAAAAGCAACGAGTTTCACGGCAAAGTGTGCAAGGAATCCAAAAAGGTCAAAGCGACAGGTACTGTGAAGGAAGTCGGTGGAAAGAAAGAACTCACCGTATCAAAAATAGAAGTTGTAGAAGACGAGAAGAAGTAGCTTTAAGTTCAAGTTGATTTTTGCCCGCAGCCGGGGTGCAGATTCTGGCTGCGGGTTTTTCTTTCGCACCCGCTGCTGACCAATATCATCCGTAACTGAAACGTTCACAAGGACCATCCGTGAAATCGTTTTGCAACATTCGTATTGTTCGTTGAATTCAATTCCTGGTAACAGAATAAATCTCACCATTAGTGACATCGCTTTCGGAGGCGAGGGTGTTGGGCGATGGAACGACTTTGTCGTATTTGTTCCCTTCGTTGCCCTGGGCGAAACGGTCGAAGCCGAGGTGACGGAGATTAAGGCTCGCTTTGCGCGAGGCAGATTATTGCGCGTGATTCAACCTTCCCCTGATCGAGTCGAGCCTGCTTGCAGATACTTCGGGGAATGTGGCGGCTGTCAGTACCAGCATATTGCCTATAGCTCGCAGCTGGAGCTTAAACACAAACAAATCAGTGATCTATTTCAACGGATCGGCGGTTTTGACCCGGCCCTGGTGGCGCCTGTGCTCCCATGTCCGCAACCTTACGGTTATCGCAATCGTATCATGATTCGGAGTCAATGGGACAAGTTTAAACAAGGATTAAACATTGGATTCATTCGCGCGAACAATCGCCTGGTGGTGGATATTGAGGAATGCGCGATTGCCGAGCCGGCGTTGAACCAGGAGATCAAAAAGGTGCGCGCCAATCCCCCGCCCAAGGGCGGGTTGAAAGTCGTATTGCGCATTGCACCGGAAGGATGGGATGTGCCTCGTGATTCATTTTTTCAGAACAATTTTTTCCTGCTGCCCACACTGATCGATGTGGTGCGGGAACGGCTGCAACATAGCGGGTCACAGCATCTAGTGGACCTTTATTGCGGAGTTGGTTTTTTTAGCCTCGAACTGGCCTCTCAGGTCCAATCCTTTATTGGAATTGAGCTGGATCGGCTGGCGATTGAAGCGGCGCGCCGGAACGCTCAATTACGACAGTGCGCCAATGGCGAGTTTACTGCCGGATCCGTTGAAGAGTTGTTACCACGGATCCTGGCTAATTTTAAGCCGGGCGCCACGAGTGTACTCCTGGATCCGCCCAGGAAAGGCTGTGCAGGAGAAACCCTGGACCTGCTGCGGCGGACCCGGCCTGCGCAAATCATTTACGTATCCTGTCACCCGGCCACCATGGCTCGCGATTTGAACATATTGTGCGCTGGCGAT
>Ga0163163_10000270_pt1 | contig 52076 bp, 88 predicted proteins | sample S65metaG_FD_119766 | JGI IMG/M metagenome (GOLD analysis project Ga0163163, IMG submission 119766) | Switchgrass rhizosphere microbial communities from Kellogg Biological Station, Michigan, USA - S6-5 metaG | ecosystem: Host-associated > Plants > Roots > Rhizosphere > Soil | place: USA... | reverse complement strand
GGGATTGCTTCGGGGAACCTAAGTGTCAAACCCATTGATCCAGAAGAAAGGCCCGTCCCTTTTAATCAGAGGGTCGGTGGTTCGAACCCACCTGGGCTCACCATTATGATTTTATTGAATAAATCGTCTCCAATTTCACCGAAAGTTTGACACTGTTTCCGCCCCAGTCATTCTGCGGGTTTGTCACTTCCGGTCCGTAAACGTTCCGCCCACGCCTTCATTCCGCTTGTCGCGAGACGCTGCCGATCTGCGTTCCGGCGATAGTGCGCGGCCATGTCCGGCGAGCGCCAACCGAAGATCGCTTGCAGTTGAATGTCGGTGCAGAATTCGCAGAGGATTTCCGCCGCGGTGACGCGGAGCCCGTGGAACGTCACTCCGTGGACGCCAGCATCCTTGCAGCCCTCGGCAAACCATTTTGAGAACGACCGCTCGGTGAAAGCGCGGCCGGTCTTTGTCTGCAGCATCATGAACCTGCTGCCCATCACGCGGTCCAGAATTTCCTTCAGCGGCGGCATCGCCTTGATCCAGAGCGGCTCGCCATTCTTTGCCGCGATAGCGACGATCTCCGTGCCGTTCCAATGGGTCTTGTTACGCCTGATTGCGTCGCCGCGGCGCTGGCCGGCGAACAGACCAAGGGCGAGAGCGAGGAGCCTGTCGTCATCTCCCTTGTGGTAATCGAGGTAGGCGTTGATCTGCTCTTGCTTCCATGCCAAATGGCCGGGACCTTCCTTTAGCCGCTTTGGTTTGCGAGCTGGGTTCTTGCCCTCGAATATTTCCCGGTCTTCCGCCCAATAGAACAGAATCCGCGCCACCGACATGAAGTAATTCGCCTCTCGTGGCTTAGCGGCCAAGTTGTCGCGATAGTCCATCAAAGCTGAACGCGTCACTTCTTCTGGAAGGAGATCGCCCCACACCTCGACCATCATATCGAGATAGCGGCCATAGTCCCGGCGCGTGGTGGAAGCCTTCTTCGTGAAGTCGGCCGATTTCTTGAACTTTTCCACCAAGTCAGCAAATGATCCTGGCAGGATGAGGTTCGGCGCCGTCGTGGCTTTGCGGATGCGCGCTTCAAATGCAGCGTGGATCTTGTCGTACTCAGCCTTGAATTTAGGATGCTCGGGCGAGGGGAGGGCTGCGCGCTTGCCATTGCGCCGATAATAGTAGTAGCGCTTTCCCTTCGCATCGGCCCAATTCAGGTACGGCAGATCAAGCACGAGCCGCCCCACTGAAATGCTCCTTCACTCGGTTTGACGCCTTGCTCAAGTCTGGACTGGATGTCCGGGCCTTGGCAAGAAGGGGCTCAAAGCTGTCCATCCACGCATCCACCGCGCGTCCGTTGAAGCGGTTGGTCACCGGGTTTTGCTTTGGAAACCCATGCTCACGTTGCATTTTTTCCAAGTTGTCGGCCAGCCAGCTCAAGGACATGCCGATCCGCGCCGCGACCTGGACGAGAGTCCATCCGCGGGGATTTGGCATGTATTTGGGCTTCGCCGCCGGCATCCTACCTCACTCCCCTCACTCCTTAGCCACGATAGAGGCTGCGCGGCGTAAATCGCCCAAAATTAAGCCCAGGGACAATTCATCAGAACCCGGCCAGTCATCGGGCGCGGTTCGTGCCGCTTTCGCAAACGGCTCCAGCGCCGCCTTGGCCGCGGCGAGTTCGCACTGCAGGACAGCGATCCTATCACGTAGCGCATCGGCAATTTCCGTGTTGTAACCTTCTAAATCTCTGTCGATCCGATTTCTCATCGTCACTCTCCGAACGGCGCGAGGGATTCCACAAATTCTCTGCACACAGAGCACTCATCCGGTGCGATATTCACGTCATGTCGTCGGTTGAACTCCTTCGCCGCCCTCACGCACTTCACGAGCGCGCGGATGGTGTCGGGATCGCACGCACAGATAAATTCAAGGTCTTCGTGCCTTGCATCAATTGTCGCCCCGTCGCTGGAATATTCTGAATATACATGCCCGTCACAAGCATAAATGACGTTGCAGCGCGACGTATCAATTCCAAACTCGCCTCTATTTCTCCACGGCCCAGGCGTTGCCTTCTCCGCGAGTTCCAGCAGCCGGTCTAGGTCGATGTGGGTCATAACTTAATTCCGTTAATTGCCGCTATCAGCGTGCCAAGGTTGTTGTGGCCGATTTTTTTGGCATAGAATGCAAACTCCTCTGCGATGTCTATGTATCGTTTATGCGCATCAGGCGGGAGCGACCTCCAATAGCTTGATTTTGTTTTGCCCTCACGTCCGCATTCGCTAAAGCCAGCCCAGCATATTTCACGGGCGAGTGCTTCAGTTGCATCCATCACTTCCCCTCCGTCGCTGCGGTGCTGCGTGGTGCGGGTGGGAGGGGCATCCAGTGGGTGGCAGTCCCGTGGTGCATTGGTTCAGTTTCCTCTACTTCGATTTGAAATGCATCATCAGCGCAAACCCACACAGCGCCGCTATAGTCAGCGGGTGATATCGGGGTATCTTCTGACCATTCTCCAGGCGAAAACCATCCCTCTACAGCACCGTGACATTTTGTGAACAATAGAATTGATGTCCCATCCCTCGGCGCTTCGCTGATAGGCCTCCACTGCGCTTCCGCCGCGTCCAGGGCGTCGAGGGCTTGGGTGAGGAGCGAGCACAATGTTACTTCCGTGGAGTTGCTAAATCCAAGCACCGGGTCTTCGTTTAGAATATCGGTTGCCAGCTTCCTCGCGGCGGAGCGTTGTTCGGGGGTCATGATCTGTTACCAATCGAGAGAGACTCGGGTGTTTGGTAGTACCAGACGTGCGGAAATTTTTTACGCGACACCGGCGTACTCGGGCGATGCGAACGACGCCAACGAGCCAATTTCCCTAGCTTGGCCTCCTTGGGCGCTTTTAAACATATGGTCATGAACGCTTCTTCTGGAGACTCAGCGACGAGAGTTCCTTGAATTTCTCCGCATTGGATTTCGTAGGTAAATTCTAACGTACGGTCCATCTCACCCTCCCTGGCGCGCTTGCTTGATGGGGCAGTCATAAAACCTGCACCGCTCATGCAGCCTCGGATTTGCAAGATTCAAATCTTCCTGTGCGTTGCACTCTGGGCACACTTCGATCATCAGTGGATTTCTGCGGCGCTCGTGGGCGTGGATCAGTGCCAAATCCTGCAAGGACTCTAGTTTTGCAGCAACGCGGTCATAAGCAGTCTTTACACATACCTCATACTCTGCGTCTTCCATCACTGGTCTCCCCGTGCGCGGATGGCTTGGGCGATGTCGCCGCACGCCTTTGCGAATCCCGCCGTTGCCGATCCGTTGTCGCAATAACCAGTTGCTATAAAGTGCGCCGGTCGTTCACGGGCTATTTCTGCGCACGCTTCCCTTTCCTCCGCCCGCGCGTCGGCGAGCAGTTGGGCGAGGGTGATGGCACGATAAATCGGAATAGATTCAGGCGTCCCATCGGGAGATAGAACGGGCCAGTGCTTGAACAGCCACTCCCTCGCCTTCTCAAGGTCGCGTGGTGTCGGGGTCATGGGCGCGCTCTCTGACGAACTCTGACGACGAACGTGTTAGCGTCAAGGCGCACAGCCTCAATTAAATGCCCCGCATGCCAGACACAGAACTTTTCGCCGTCTTCTGCGTTGACCGGGGTCAGCCACTTACCAAGTGCGTTCGTTGCGTTTGTCATTTCACACTCAGCAGAATTGAGCGCTCTTTTGGCGCTCATTACCGCTCTCTCGGCGGCAAGGTAGCGATCTATTTCGCGCTTTCCATCGCTAACAACGTTGCTGTCTTTCAGAACTATCTCAGCCATCATTCACCTCCGCTTGATGTGGTGGGGATTGACACGTTGATAGTCACTGCACGCGCGCCAGAGGCGTAGAGACGCTTCCACGTCCATCCAGCGTCACAGCCATTAACATACGCCGCTATCGCATATCGTTTTTTGCTGCGGATATAATCAATAAATACCCACCGACCATGCTTTATGGTCCACGCCTTCACTGTCTTAGATTGCTTTCGGGCCATCCCTATCTTCCTCCGTCCGGGGTGGTGGGGTTGTCATCCAGTGCGGCACCGACACTCATTGCAACGGGCGGGTGAACGGCGCCGAGCACGGTCAGAAGTATCGGCGCTCCCGCTTTGATACGTTCGATTTCTTCGGGAAGCGGCTCCCACGCAGAGGTCATGCCGTGACCAGCCGTTGTCATCTCGTCACGAATTGCTAAGTGATTGCACGGCCCCTGATCATCTGGACGCCAATCGGAAGGCTTACCCAGATAGCGCGTAAAGCCACGGATGCGGAGTGTTCTCATTTCAGTCAAACCAGTACAAATGAGCCGTTGAGATTGTTAAGCGTGCGCGGCGTTCATCATCGCAAATCTTTTTCCGTGTCTCCGGCGAGATCGTAAGCACGCAGCCGAGGTCACGCAGGTTTATAGATTTGCGCTGCGGCCGTGGTGTGAGTTCTTTAAATTCCGCCATCACCCCTCCTTCGCCCCGGACAGAAAGGCGATCAACTCTGGCGACGGCTGCGGGATTTCGTCAGGAATTTGACCTGCTTTGTTTGGCGCATCACGATGGCCGCATCGGGCCAAGCAGTCCTTCAGCGTATAACGTCCAGCGGCTTCGATGTGGACCGTGTATCCGGCGCTATTAGGACGCCACCAAGCGCGATGCTGGTTGGACCATATGAGCCATTCCGCCAGCCCCTCCCGATCAATCGGAGCGCGGCGGGTGAAACCGGCGGCATAAATTTGGTCAGCTATAAACCCACAAGCTCCTCGATTTCCAAAGCCGTGCTTCATGGCTTCTTCGATCCCCGCCTTAATAGCTAGATACAAATCGTAATCCTTTGAACCTTGCCCCCTCTCATCCCCGGCAGGCGGCGCGCGGAGGGCGGAGAGTTCGGCTTTCAGACGATCAATCTCCTTTTCAAACGCCAACGTGTCATTGAATATGCGCGTACCGCTAATGGTCTCCACGATTTCTTTGCGCAGGCTTTCCGCGTCAAAGTCCTCCAAGGCCGCGACTTCGATAAGAATGTGGTTAAGTAGCGCGTCACGACCAGCGAGTTCCGTTTTAAGGCGCTCAAGAGATTCGTCGCGGTCTACTACGTCTTGGAACATCTGTTCGCGAATAGCTTTTAAATCCGCGATCTCCCGGTCCTTGGCATCCAGCCTGTTGTATAGACTGCTAACCAAATCAAAAATGGCTTTTGTCTCTGATGGAAAATGATCGAGGCGGCTGTCTCGTAAGATTTCCGTCATCGGCGCGGGCTCAGTCATGGCGGGATCAGTGGGGTGGGTCATGGAAGCACCTCTCGGCAAACAATGTTGAAGCGATAGTTCACGTCATCGTCATACCCGGTGCGTTCCCAAAAACCGCCATTGTGCGTTTCCTTGGCATAGTGATCTTTCCACGCATCGGGTCTTACACGCCTCAGCGCTTCCTTAGCTCCATCATGTGATGCAAATACGCCGACGATTGTTGAGTGCCATTTTGACCCGTCGCGGCGTTCCCAATTGACGGAATACGACGCTTCGTAAACCTGAGTCCCTGCCGATGCGTTTTCCATCTCACTCCCCTCCCTTATGTTCCCGCTCGTAAACGCACAGGGCGAACTCGCGCGTGTCGGTGCCGTAGGTGCGGGAGCAGGCTGATTCGGCTTGGTGCGACATCTGATAAACACCTCTGGCGAATAACATCAAAAACACGCCCATCACGGCCCCGAGTAAAATATCGCTCATCTACTCCACTCCCCTTGCCAGCAACGCGCAGATTGTGATGGCGATGGCGGGATTCGCAGCTTTCTCACAAGCGATATACCCACCGACATACCCGCCGTCCGACTGAGGCACTACGATGCGCGCGAATGGTCCGTCCTCCATATGCCCAGCAGTCCACAACGTCTTCTTAGGTAAGAGCGTCAAGGCAATGGTGACGAAGGATGTGTAGTCGGGAACAATAATCGGCCGCCCGGATGCATCGCGCGTTTCGTCAATCGTATAGGTCCCTTTCGGGTGATCAAAGAATGTGGCTATCCGTGAAGCTCCCGGCACACACGCGAACCAGATTTGATAATCCAACTCCCTACTCGGCTCCGTTGCCTCGCGTAGGCGGGTGATGAGAGAGGATGTCATTTCTGATTCTTGCGTGGCGGCCATTGTCCCAACTCCTTAAGGCGATCTTTCAAGGCGTCGGCCTGATCTGCCAGGCGATCAATCATTGAATCATGGGCGCGGTCGGAAGCCGTCTCATAATCCTCCTCCAATTCATTCATGCGGCGCTCAACTTCAGCGATGTAAAGTTCCTTGCTCATGTCCGTTCCTTCTGTTCGTAGCGGAGGCGATCAAGCTTTGCGGCTTCTTCAGCCAAATCCACGCCATATCGCTCCTTAAACAATTTTGGTCCCAATTTATGGATGCCCCTGCCGCCGACGTGGTGATCAAAGCAGAGCGGGGCAGTTTGCCTATCAGAGCCGCCAGCTTTTCGACTGATGACGTGGTGTGGATGAGACGGGGGCGGTGCCCCGCAGACACAGCAGCGCCGGCCTCGAACTAAATCGAGGTGCCTCAGATCCACCACTCGCAGCGTCCGGCGCGGCCTCGACCGCTTTTTACGCAACGGGGTATATCGCTTCAGGGGCGCGCTACGGATGATTCTGGAGATGAAGCTCATCGGATGTAAGCCTCTCCCAACTCAAAGCTGGTGTGGATGGCTTTCCAAGAAGTCGCGGCATCGAATGAATGGCCATCGAGTTCACGGCGGCTTTGAATCCTGAGCTTTGACTTAATGACCTCCGTCGCCTCCGCTTCCGTCTCGCACCCAAGCCACTCAATAAACCTTGGGTCTGAGCACATGAGGGCGCATTGCTGAGAGAGGGGCATTTCCTTGAGGTGGCGGCGGGGCTTGTCCTGCTCCTTCGGCGCGGCTTCCGTTGGTGCCTTGTCCATCAACCGCGCAATGGCGCATTTGACCGGGCTCACACGATCTGGCGCCCCAAACGCCTGCAGAAATGACGCTGCGTATTCGATAGGGAGGTCAAACGAGACGCGCGCGACCTTAAGCCCGGGCTTAAAGGCGAGGTCTACAAAGTCGGCTTCAAAGATGGCGGGGCGGTCGGTCATGATCATTCCATGTAATCGTCATAAATCCATATTTGGCGGTCATTCACGATTAGATCTGATCCAACTTTCTTTGACAGGGCGAGTAAGTCCTCTAATGAGGAAATTTCAATATACCAATCCCCAATGTCGCCCTCCTGATTCGCCCCCTCACACGGCGCTGTCTCGGCGCGTGGCCACGTACTACTGGCGCGTATAATTTCAAATTTCATGATTAGAACGGCAGATCATCATCAATGTCATGGCCACGTGTCGCGCGGCCCCTATCGGCTACGGGCTCGTCACGCTTACCGCCGCCGTGTAACTTGATCTCGCTCACCGACACTTTGATCTGCGACTTGGCCTGTCCGTCTTTGGTCCACCCTTCAGCCACAGGTGCACCAACGACCTCCACAACAGATCCTTTGGTAAGATAGGAATGTATGGCTTCCGCTCGCTTACCGAACACGGCGCACTTGATCCATTGCGTGGACTTCTTTTCACCATAACCAACATCGTCCGCCACGCTGAATGAGGCGACTTTTGTGCCCCCCTGAGTCTCTCTAAGTTCTGCGTCGGAGCCGATCCGACCGACTACGATAATCGTTGCCATTAGTGTTGATCCTTCCGCGCGGCTTCCTCTGCTTTACGCAGCCAGTTCCCCACATCAGGCGCGACAAGCAATTCATTGCCGGCCTTTTCGATCATTCCCCGCAGCCCGGACAATTCCTCAGTGCCGGTCCAGATCATGGGGAAGTCACGGCAAACTCTAACCGCCAGCTTCTTGAAATCCGGCGTGTCGAGGTATGCAAGCAAGCCGTCGCCATCATCACAGGCGTTGATCTCACGGATTGCCTCTCGCACCTCGATCTTGACCTTGGAAATACCCGGTGGTGATTTAGGTGCGGGCACGTGATCGACATTGGTATTGTCGTCAGCGTCCTCCCCGGTCTCCAGATTGAGCGCCTTTAGAAGCGCCATCTTCACGGCATACGACACAGCCTTGCCGGGACCTTTGTCTTGCGCGTCAATTCCGTACCCGACTGTCGGCACGAGAATGAAATCGCTCGGCTCGTCGGCGTTCACGAATTTGATATCCATCGTGATTTCCGTCCGGTTGCCGTTCTGTGCGCAGACAAGGTTCTGCGGGTAGTCAAGAACGCGCCACTTGATCAGGGCGGGGCGCACCTTGGCGGTAACGGCATCGTGCGTGACGACCTTGTAGCCCTTGCCTCCGCCACCCATGGAAATCTCGCGGTCCTTCTGGATGTACGAAACATCCTGCATGACTGCGAGCAACCGTTGGTGCAGGTTGAGCGCCTTGGCATCAACGTCGGTGGTTGATGCGGTAGCGATCTGATTGCCGTCTGGCATGACCTCTCCTAATATTCCAAAAGAGCCAACAGGAATGGTGGGATAAAGCGGGCTTTAAATCGTATCCAGAACCTAGGCGGTTTTTGCGCAGACCTGACCGTGGTCACGCGCATGTGCTCAAGGATCATGTCAAAGCTCATCACATCCCCACCGTAATCACACACGCCGCACAGAACAGGATTGCTAAAGTCGTCATGTCGAATAGGGCGCGGGTCATTCCGCACCCGTTGCCTTGGCGATTGCGGAGCGGGCGTTATCCCGGTGAATTTTAGCCATGGCGCGAAGGCGCTTACGCTCAGAAATCACACGCCCGAAATTCCCGCTTATGGTTTCCGCCGCCTGTCGCTCGAGATCCTCGGCCTTTGCCCATTCCCGATCAGCTTCATCAAGGTGGCGTTCCATCTCCTGCGGTCCCGGCGTATGTTTCGTTTCCATTTCCATCACTCCGCAGCCTGTTGCGCGCGCTTCTGAGCCGCATATCTCCGCGCGCTGATGCGATGTATGATGCGGTTGTGGATTGCGCTTTCTTCCGGCGGCATCTTCTGCATGACGATCAGCCCGGCCAGCTTGGTCTCGGCATCAGCTTTCATCTCCAGCCACGGGCGCTGTGCCTCCACGGCGCTCTCCAACTGACGGCGCAGGTACGCGATGTGGCCGCGGTGCTGATCCTTCACCGATCCTTCGGCGAACATCTCCATGCCTGCGGTCTTGTCGAGAATTTCGGTCTGCAGGCGGTCGATCTGGACCTGTTCTATGCGGGCCATTTCGGTCGCGAAGATGATCTGGCGGCGCAGGTCTTCAGCATTTGGGACGTAGGGGCGGACGGTGGCACCGCGGTTCGCGATGACGTCCGCAACGGCCTGGGGAGGAATGGGGCCGTCGTAGCGCAGCTCCAGATCGCGGCACTCTTGGCTGGTCAGGTCTGAAAGGGTGGGGCGCATCGGAGGGCTCCATCGGGTGTTTGATGGAGCAATGTACGAAAACATCGTACAACAGTCAAACGATATTGTCGTACAATGTACGATTTTCGCACAAGCGCGGGAACGGTAGCTGATTTAGGCCTGGGCGAACCGGGTTCGCGGGCGTGCGCAGGCCTATCCGCTCGCTGCTTCTGTTGCTAGGATCGGTTGCATGTCCAATGAGTTAAGCGCTTATTTGGAGGCCCATAGCAGGTACCAGGGCCTGCGAGACGCCGCGTTTCATGCCGTGGTGGACGTCTGGCGGGGCAGGGTGCCGCGTGAAGTGGATCTTAGGATTTTACCCCCATATTTTATCGACGCTGATGCCTTGAAGTTCTGGAGCCAGCTGTGGGGTGTTATCGAAAAGCCGGCCGCAGTCTTTCCATGGGATGAGATTTTCGATCAGATATGGACGACACCCCGCCGCCTTGATGTTGCCATATGGGACGGGTCTCTTTTATGTGGATTCGCGGCCGGAATGGCATCCAGGGGGAACAACGTCACAATCAAATTCCTGGAAAGCTGGCCGGGAGACAGGAACAAACTGCGTGGCTTCATTGCGCCAATAGCAATCGATGTGGCGGATATGTACGCCAGATTACTTGGAAAACAATGGGTTATGCTTAAAGACCCGCTGCCTAAGGCAATTGCCCGATACCACGATCTTGGTTTTAGGCTTGATAGGACCCTCAAGGGCCATACATATTGGAAGCGGATAGTGGAGTAAGAATATGCGACGGACAGCACGTCTACTGCGAGGCGACGAACCCCGCCAGGATCCGGTCCGGGTGCAGGCGTATGAGCATGCCCGCCAAGTGCTTGCCGGCCGCCGCTGCGCCACCTCCAATCTGACCGATGCCCAGCTGGCTGCGTTGCAGAGCGACCCATCTCCGGAGACAGTGGGGCGTCCTGAGAACGTAACCCGTCACCGGTAACCACTCCGGATTTGAGATCGAGTTAGCACCCGCCGCAGCCGCAAGGCTTCGGCGGGTTGCGCATTTATGGGCTTATTTCCGGCCCGGCTTTTTGACCTTCACGGCGCCGCGTTTTTTGACGATCTTCTTCAACCGCTCCACGAGCTGTGTGCTTTTGCGGACCTTCAGGACGGGCAGATCGGGCTTGCTCACCGGCCGCATTCTCGCAATTCCCACCGGTCTTTGGCGCGACCTTCGGCCTTGGTCTGCCACTGCATGTTCGATGGATCGTCAGGGCCGCCGCAGGCGAGGGGGTTTACATGATCCACAACGAATCCCCGACACTTATGGGATGAGCCTATATCAGGCCCTCCGGGGCAGGGATGGGCTAGCATGAAGTGGTGTTTTGCGGCGTGGGATCTGTGCTGCTTGGCCTGCGCCGGCGCGCCCAGGGCGATGCAGGCTGCGGCAATAATGACGGCGCCCCTCATTTCTTCGAGCAGGGGAAGGCGTCGACCATTGCCATGTCAACTGCGCGCCAACCAACGACTCCTCTGGCGGCGTGATGCGTGCGCATATAAGCACGCACAATAAGCGCTATATCTTCAATGGGTGGACGCTCCCTTGCTCCACAAAGTTTGATTTGGCTTCCTTGGCGCCAGCTATCAAGGAATCCACGGCAGAAGCCGCTAAGGTATGTCTCTTGCGAAATCTCTTTTAGATCGCAAGCCACGGCCAGGGATGCGCCATCCGCTTGGGCGGCGTGGGCCACATCCCCAACGGCTATTAAGAATCCCAATAAAATTGCGGCTTTCTTCATGCACCACCCGACTGAGTGAAGCGCTTAATATGCAGTCCGCTTTGTCTGCGTTCGCTGACCCAAAGCCGCGCGCACGCAAAGAGCGCCGCCTCGCCGATCTCTGCCAACGATACCGATCCCAACCGCACCGGCGCGCCATATCCCTAAAATCCAGATCACAGGTCCCCCGCATACCGACCCACGACAATCCCGGCGATCCGAATTTCCTCGTCTGAGGCACCGTCAAAGGAGAGGGGGCTATAAATCGGATCATCCGATTCGGGCACGAGCATCGGCTTGCCGTCGAAATATCGATAACGCTTGCAGGTCGCTTCAACCTCGCCGCCGCGGATACGTTCAACGATCACAAGATCGCCTTCGCCCGCCATAACCCCGGTCAAATCCTTAAGCTTGACGAAAACCCAAACCCCCCCGCTGGGGAGGATTTTGTTCATGCTCTGGCCCTCGTTCAAAAGGCCATACCGCGCGACACCCGGAAAACGACGGCTGGTAGGTAAGGCCATAGGCACCCACTCCTCCTCTGGGAGTTGATAGGCCTCCGACCAGTAGCCCGCCTGTACCTTCCCAATCACTGGAACGACTTGATCGAGCGGTATCTCATAACGAGCGGCGCTGCTGCCCCCGACATCCGATGGTAGTGCGGTGCCGTCGCGTGTCGCAACTAATTTAGCGGTGGGTTTTTTATTGTGGATATCAACTTTTAGTTGGCCAGGCATCAAACCCGCGAGAGCCCAAATGCGAACCTCGTCAATGTCGCGCGCCAAAAAAACAGGTACCAGTTTCTGCACTAGATCGTTGGGCAGTGTGGCTTTTTTATATTTATCCTCATACGAGGCGTAAGTGCTTTTGGGCATTTCGATCGCATCGGCGACCGCTTGAACGGTGAGGCCAGCCTCCTCCCGCATCGCCTTTAGTTGTCGCGCCACTTCGCTCACTTTTGACATAGCCTAATGTGCGGTTTTCTCGCACAAATATCAGTACGAAAAAGTCGTTGAAACTTGTACGATGTTGTCGTACAAACGTACTCAATGTCGTACGCATCTCGCATCATTGAACTGTTCGGCGGCTCTCGCAGGATGAGCCGCGACCTGTCCGTCGGCGGCCGAGAGTATCCGCCAAGCACGATTCAAAGCTGGAAAGATAAGGGGCTTATTCCTGCTCAACATCAGGGGTGGGTGCTCGAGCGAGGACGTGAGCTTGGGCATGAAATAACTCCCGCAGACTTTTTCGATCTGCCTGAAGAGACCGAACCAAACGAAACACCGCCACCACAACCGACGCCCGCATCGCCCGCCTCGAAAAACTCGCAGAACGGATTGAAGCAGCCCTCAAAAGGTTCGAAGACCTCAACCGGGATTGAGGCCGCATGACCAACAGCTGGCCCGATGCCCTCACGCGCCTGAACCTTTCGGCCCTGGAAACGGCACTACGTTCTCAGGCTTCCCATGCGCAACAAAGCCTATCGCCGTATCCACAAGCGCCGTCGCCGGTCCTTCGCCGTAGTGGTTGGAGAGCTTTTCTCTCGTTTGGCGTAACCGCTCCTGAATCTGGGGCTCATCTATGATGCCCTTATCCTTCAGTATCCAGAGCGTCATCAAGTCGAGCGTCAAGAGCGCCGCGAATGACTGTTCGTACATTTCCAATCTCCGTGATGGTGTTTGCAAGACTCCCATCATAGAGCGCGCGAGGGTGGGTTTCACGGCCTTACCCCGCGCCAGTTTTTCCATTGGCCCGCTTTGCGCGGCCCATAGCCCCCGGCGCACCTCGCCCCGCCGCCCCACCGCCGGGGGCAACCTTTTCATCCGTCTGCCCGATGGCCGTGAGCGGCGCCGCTTCGTTCGTGTGTATGGCGCGAAGCACGTCATCACCTTCGGCGATCAGGCTGCGGCGGTGTTCCTTGCGGCGGACCCAGGCCGTGACCAACGCCGTGTGCGCTGCTTGTTTGATCGAAACCATTTTGCCCCCTTGAGAAACGAAAGGCTCCGCGCCAACGGAGCCCTTTGTAGGTTTTTCGAAGCGTCCAACTCCGATGCCGTTTTGTATGAGCATCGGAGGTCCAATTGCGTACCTATCAGGTTCAAAAGTTAGCTAACTCGGTTCAGCGAATGTCTTCGGCTGTCGTCAACGGCAACATGCATCGATGGGTGCGCGAAATGGCGCTTCCATTGGTCCCTGAGATGAAGGTGAAGGGTGCGTTGCGTGATGTGCACCGCAGAACCGGTGTCAGCTTCTCGAAGCTACGTAAGTTTTTCTATGGGTGGGACTGCGCCGAACCAAAGGCGAGTGAGTACGTGCAGACACGGCAAGCGCACTTGGAATGGATGTGGGAACACCGCGCCAGATTGAAGGCGCGTCTTGACGAGATAGATGAAATTCGCGGGCGCATGAGCGCGGGGGATGAACAGCTTGGTCTGGGCCTTTAGAGCACGTCTAGCGAAGGCAGTCGCGCTGTGGGCGGAGTTCTGCGCGTGGCGCTCGTTGGTCTGGCAGAAGCGATCTTATAAGGCGGAGATGAAAGTAAAGGAGTGGGGACCGTGAGCTGCGTTTATTTCATCCGGCGGAAATCTGACGGAATGATCAAGATCGGCTTCTCGACGGACGCGAGCCGTCGCATCGGCGAGTTCTCGGGTGGTGCGGGGATGTACGAAATGCTCGGCACCATTGATGGGGACAAGGCTGCAGAGGGGGCGCTGCATCAGCGGTTCATGCAACACCACCACGCCGGAGAATGGTTTCGCCCTCATGCCGATATTTTGAAGTTTGCTTCAGATATTAGGAAGCCGCAGCCGCGGAAGCCGAAGGAACTGAGCCAAGAATGGAAACGGCTACTGAGAGTTGTTCGGACGCTTGACGCTAAGCAAATTGCCGAAAACTGCGGCGTGTCTTTGAGAACAGCACAGAACTGGCAAGCTGGCCGGAACGAGCCAAGCGGAGATCATTTAGTGGAGATGATGGTGCAATTTCCGCTCATGAACGCTGCAGTTCAGATTGTGACAGGGCGCCTGAGCCTGAACGCACTGTGATCCTCAACCGCGTTCGGGCGAGCGCATGGGGACGGTGATATTGGTGGGAAATATGCCGAGCAAGCTCCGCAATCTGAATGATCTGAATGCCTACCGCATAACGCGCGGGCCGATCATTGACCATTACGGTGGCTTTGTTGGCGACGAAACGTGTGGTGCCTTTATGGTCCCCGTGCGCGCGCGTAATCGCGGCTTAAGCACCGCGTTGACTGGCAGCTACAAGCTCAAGGTGATCGTGAGCGGAAGCGAAGGTTGGGATCACGTAAGCGTATCCCTCCCCCAGCGTTGCCCGACCTGGGAAGAGATGGAGTTCGTTAAGCGGCTATTCTTCCAGCCTGACGCCGTGTGTATGCAACTTCACGTCGCTGAAAGCAGCCATATCAGCGTACATCCGTTCTGCCTGCACATCTGGCATCCGCACGACGCAGAAATCCCTCTACCACCGCCAATCATGGTTGGTTCCTCTTGCGCACAGGACGTCGCATGACAGTTCTTTGCATTGAAGAGGCTGACATCCCTTCCGAGCCATTCACATGGCTCAACGCATCGGCACGCCCCAGCGGTGAAGTGACCGCTTCCCAGCGTGACACTAGGGGCGTCTCCCAATCCCGTCAGGATCCCCGGGAGGCGCCCTTTTTTTTGACCTCGAATAGCGGTGTTTACCCTACGGAACTTACAAGCTGTTCCCCGAGCACGGGAGGTCTGCACCAATGACCTACGCATCAGGGAAACGCTCTCCCGTATCCAGGCTCGACGGGCTCACTTTTATCCAAGCGACCGATCACGCCAAGCGCGGAGAGCTGATCAGGCGTGAGGTTTGGGAGAACACTTTGCGCGATCGCAAGGGCGTCCTGGAATTCACCACTGCCGTCCACGTGTACGGAAAAGTAGCGGACCGTTCTTACGAACCGACTGAGATTGACCGCAACGCACGGGATTGGGTGATCGCTTAGCAAGGTCGCTCGCGCTCAACGGGCAGCGCGGCGAGTTATTTGAGGCCCGGAAAAAGAAGGACTCACTATGGAAACCCAATTTGGATCGCCTGGACTACTCGCCAAACAGGCTGCATACGCACAGACTGCGGCGGCGAAATCTTATGCTACCGAGATTTCTCCCACGGCAGCCCAAGACGCGCTCTGTGAATTGGAAGCCGTGCTGAACTATGCCAATGAACTGCGGTCGCGGCTTTCGACCGTCGCAGACCATCTCGGCGTAGGGCTTCCCCCGACCGACGCGAAGGCCATGCCGCAGCCTGTTCGGTCGGGGATCATCGGCGCCATTCACACGACTAGGGATGCTATCCACGGTGCGCTCAGTACCTGCCACGAGTACATGAGCCAGATCGAGCGGCAGGTCTAGCCATGGATCAGTCCGCACCAGGGGCCGGACACAACAGCGAAGCGCCGAAGAAAGACGTAAGCGCGCATCGGCTTCGCTCCTACATCCAGCGCATTGAGCGCTTGGAAGAAGAGAAGAAGGCCCTTGGTGCGGATATCCGCGAGGTCTACGGCGAAGCCAAGTCCACGGGCTTTGATCCTAAGATCATGCGCAAGGTTGTGGCACTGCGGAAAATGGACCCGGCAGATCGCCAAGAGCAAGAGTCCCTTCTGGGTGTGTATCTAGCCGCGGTGGAGGACTAATGGGCATCAGCATCGAAACCCTCGGTCCGGCAGCACGTAAGCAAGTACTTTCGCAATTTGGTCAGCTTACGAAAGCACCAAAGCCAAACAAGTACCGCAACCGCCGCACGACGGTGGATGGCATCAAGTTTGATTCCGCGAAAGAGGCTGCAAGATATCAGTCCCTTCTATTGCTCCTGCGTGCAAATCGCATAGGGCATTTGGAGAGACAGCCTGAAATTGAGCTGCATGTCCTACGGGATGGCGTGCTGATCAAGATCGGCGCCTATCGAGCGGACTTTGCCTACTACGACTACGAGACAGCAAAGCAAGTCTACGAGGATGTGAAAAGCCCGGCGACGGCAAAAGACAAACTCTATGTCTGGAAGAAGCGCCACGTCGAAGCCGAATACGGCATCGAGATCAGAGAGGTCTGACCATGAAAACCTCCCGCCTGGACTACGACCGCAATCGTCGCGACACCCTTAAGGGATTGGAGAGACTCCGCATCCTCTCCGCAGCTCGTCAGATCATGGCCGAGAACCGTAAGCACGGGCACAGGTACACACGCTCACAAATGAAAGCGCTGAGGCCAGTATGACCAAAGATGATTTTCATTCCCTCGCCATCCTCTGCGTCTTCGCATCCGGCTGCGCTCTTGTCGGCATGGCCATTGCTGTGACCGGCCATTGGCTGACAGAGGTGATGTGGCACCTGGGCGCGACAGAAGAACCGGCCGCGTGGATTAGTTACGGCGCTGCGTTCCTGGCGTGGTGCGTGATCGGGTTCTCGGTCGGGGGAAGGGTGGTGAATGGCCAGTGGTTTTGGAGGGAAGGGACGTGAGCGACGATTGGACTTCAGAGGTTATGCCCGACGGCAGAATTAGGCTGATCCCGCCGGCGATTGTGCCTGTGGATGAGACGCCAGAATACGCCACCTGTAAAATTTGTGGCGACTTCTACTCCACATATTCTTGGGAAAAATGCACGTCCTACAAATTACACGTTTGCTACCCATGCCAGGACTCGGCGTTTCGGAGTGGTCCCCGTTTCAGAGGCCAGCGCGTTTTCCCAATCTGGGGCGATGAAATCCACCGTGAGACGTCCGACGCGTTAATCAGCGCGGAAATTGTTCTTTGGTTTTTGGAGATCGAAAGTGGCGAAAGAAAAATCTCTCCCCGACGTGCTTCTGAGTCTCACGGTCTCGCTGATTTCGGACTTGCAGGAACTCAGATCCGGAAAAATTACCAACGTGGACGCTCGCACGCGCGCGCAGGTCGCAAGAGAAGCGCTTAGGTCCGTTCATCTGCAATTACAGGGCGCGAAATACCTGATGGAAAAAGCCAAACTGATCGAGGCTCCGAAGTGACTCCCGCAGACTTCCAGCGCCGCATGACCGAACTCTGCAAGGGCAACGACATCAGCCATGTCGCCATGCTCGGCATAAACCTCGTGGATGAGGCGCTGGGTGACAATGCCCACAGCTATCTTCCGGCGTTGGTGGACTACTTCAATCGGCTGTCTGTGCTGAAAGCGCGGCAGTCGAGTGACGTGGAGATGCAGGGAGGGGCGCTGTGATGGCCGCATCTCCTGGTTCAGTCAATCGCGCTTCCAAATGGAGACCCGCGGACGACCACTACAACACGCCGCGCGCGGCCATTGTTCCGTTTGTACGGGCCGCTCTACTGCCGGACCACATTTGGGAACCGGCATGCGGGGAGGGTGCCATCTCCAAGGTGCTGGAGGAACACGGCCACACCGTCACATCCACAACGCTGGTGGACCGTGGCTATGGAAGGCCGAGCGTAAACTTCCTGGAGTGCCGCGAGCTGCTTGCGCCCGTCATCGTGACCAACCCGCCGTTTGGAATTATCGATGAGTTTGTCGATCACGCTCTAAGCCTCAATCCCGACGTTCTGGCCATCTTCGCGCGGACGAAGTTTGTAGAGGGCGCGTCACGCTACGGTCAAATTCATGCGCGTCGGCCGTTCTCGGCAATTTACCAATTCATTGAACGCATAAAATTCTTCGCTGGCGATATCGCCGAATCCGAACAGCCTGGTTGGAATACTGAGGCCTTCGCATGGTTTGTCTGGATACGGAATTGGCGGCGTGAACCCGTGTTTCGCTGGTTGAGCAGGGACGACGGCCTTCAGCACGACATGTTCCCGCGCGAGGTCAGCAGAATGACTCCCACACATGGCAAGGGAGGGGTGGGGTGATGCACCAGAGCCAGATATCACCCGCCGAAAATAAATTTCATAGCGGCAACGGATCCGATGGGAAGCACTATTGGCTTACCCCTCCAGACCTATACGCGCGGCTGGATGCTGAGTTCCATTTTGACTTCGATCCGTGTCCGTATCCATTGCCGCCGGGCTTTGATGGCCTGGCCTGCGAATGGGGGAAGTCGAATTACGTTAACCCGCCGTTCGGCTCGATCTTAAAATTTCCATCCACTGCCGAGCTATTCGAAAAGTATGCATTTGGCGGCCCTCCCTGCGCCCACGAAACGGCAACGAAGAAGTCCCGAGCCTGTATCAAGTGCGGGGCAGTTGGAAAGAAGATGGGGCCTACCGCATGGGTTCGTAAAGCCATTGAGGAATGGCAGAAGGGAAAAGCCGTCGTCCTCGTTTACCCCGTCGATAAGTGGGTGCTGATGTTGCTCAAAGCCATCCTCGGTGAGCACGCAGAAGTGCGAAACCTGGGGGATGTGCGGTGGCTGGCGACTGAAGACGGCTCGCAAGGGAAGGGGACAGGTCGCCACATTGCCTGTTTCATTCTGAGAGCGAGGGCCGCATGACCCACCACACCCCAGCACACAGGGAGGGGGAATAGCCATGATCCCGGAACCTGTTCTCCGTGAACTCGCCGCCAAGATGCCGTTCTACAAGATCGCTAAAATATACGGCTGCAAGGAGCAGAGCATTAGTGCGCTTGCAAAGCGATATGGCATTTCACCCAAATTCAAAGCCAAAGGCGAGCAGCCGGGAGAGCGTGAGCGTATCCAAGAACTTCGGACTTTGGGATGGGCCATTGCCCGCATCGGCAAAGAACTCAATCGTTCGCATGAGTTTGTCATACGTCGATTAGGTCATCGCGTTCAAAAACCACAGCAACAAACCGGACCAAGGCTTGACTGGCCGCGGCCGGTTCCCGGTGCAGATAAGGCGCTTGAAGGGAAGATGTTTGAGGATTTCCGCATCCCCGCGGGTAAGCCGATCAATGCCTCAATGATGACCCGATACTCAGAGCCCAGCGTCGGGTGTGCCGCCAGAATGTGTGAGGAAGCATGAGCAACGTCACACCCTTGCGACCCCTTGAACCGACCGACCTCAGGACGCTTCCAAGCAACGTTGCCGCAGAGCGGGCTTTGCTGGGTGCGATTCTGCTAAACAACAAAACCTTGGACCAAGTCCTGGATTTCCTGAAGCCGGAGATGTTCGCCGACCCCGCCGCGGAACGGGTGTATGCGGCGGTCGTAAAGCTAATTGAGAACGGAACTACTGCGTCTGTCGTTACGCTGGCGCCGTTTATGTCAGGTGATGAGGTTCTGATCGCCGCCGGTGGGGTTAAGTACCTTGCGGGTCTCTCCAGCCCATTGGCCACGGCTTCCGCGGTCCGGGATTACGGCCATCAGGTATTGGACCTCTATCTGCGCCGACAAATCATCCAGACCTGCCAAGACTCTATCGAGGATGCTTATCGGATTGAGGTTGATTCCCCAGCTCAGCAGATCATGGAGCGGACCGAGGAGGACTTCTTCGCGATTGCCGCAGCGACTGAACGAACCGACAGGCTTGCCAGTATCGAGGCTGCGGGCGGGATTGCTCTGGACCTTGCCCAAGCTGCGCATAAACGAGACGGGGCTCTTGCTGGGGTAACCACAGGCCTGAAGGACTTGGACCGACTCCTCGGTGGGATGCACAGTTCTGATCTTCTCTTCCTCGCCGGCCGCGTGAGTATGGGAAAAACCAGTCTCGCCGTTACCACCGCCTATAGTGCGGCCAGGCATTTCCAGACCACGGCACGCCCGGACCACGCCGGGAAGCAGGTGGCCTTCTTCTCCCTCGAGATGTCCGGCGAACAGTTGGCGGGACGGGTCCTGGCCCATCTTGCCGGGGTTAACGCCCACAGCATCCGAGAGGGGCGCCTGACCAACGACGAGATGATGCGCCTGGCTGAAGCCAGCCTTCAGTTCGGAGGCGTTCCGTTCCAGATCGACGACACCCCCGGCGCCACGGTCAATATGATTCGCACCCGCTGCCGGCGCATTGCGAGGGCCAAGGGATCGAAAGGTCTCGGCCTGGTCGTGATCGACCACCTTCATCTCATGGAAGGGTCTCGAGAAGACAAAGGGCAGGGGCGCCGTGTGGAACTGGCCACCATCACACGTGGGCTGAAGAAACTGGCCAAGGACTTGAACGTCCCCGTCCTCTGCCTGTGCCAGATGAACCGGAAGTCGGAAGACCGAGAGGATAAAAGACCGCAGCTCGCCGACCTGCAGGAGGCCGGCGCGATCGAACAAGACGCCGACGCCGTGATCTTCGTCTTTCGAGAGCAATATTACCTGGAGCGCAGCGAGCCGACCCAACGTCCAGAGGAATCGGACCAACGGTTCCACGAGCGCCACAACAAATGGCAGGAGCGGTGCTCCAAAGCTCACAACATCATGGAAATTATTCTGGGCAAACAACGCCACGGCCCCATCGGTTTCGTACGTGCCCACTTCAACCCAGAAACCACGTGGGTCTCAGATCTGATTCACGGTCCGTCTTCATCATCCTATACGCCCGGAGGAGATTAATGGCGCGCGACTTCGCCCAAATCTCGTGCACAGTTTGGAATTCCCGGAAGCTTCGCTCTCTCAAGGACGATGATGCCGCGCGACTTCTGTACTTCTACCTGCACAGTAATGAACTCACGAACAATGTGGGATGTTACGTGCTCAAAATCGGGGCCGTGACCGAAGATATAGGTTGGACAGAGGGTAAGGTCAGAAAGGCTCTCGATAGCCTATGCAAAGCCGATCTGATCGGTTTCGATAGTGCTGAAAGGCTCGTCCGGATCGTCGGGTTTCTTGAGAAATTCCCAACCACCAATTGGAAGCACGCCGCCGGGTGCTTCAGGGTTGCAGCAGCACTTCCGGATTGCGGAGAAAAACTTGCACTGTTCAAAAGTTTGGTGCGCGACCCGCATGCAGGCGACGTGGAAGGCTTACGGGCGGCTTTTGATAGCCTATCGGAACAGTATCGATACAAAGAGACAGATACTGAGACTGAGACAGATACAGGGACGGACGCTATGCGCCCAAGCCGCGTGAAGGCTGAACGTCTTTCTTCAGATTGGAAACCCACCGAGAAGGACCGGGCCTATGCGAAATCCAAAAACCTCACGGATAGCGAAATCGATGAGGAAGCTATTGCATTCGTGAGGTATTGGGCTGGTCCAGATGCCAAGGGCGGTGGAAAAAAGAAGGATTGGCACGGGACGTGGTGCAACCGCATCGATACCGTTGCAGACCGAATCATCGGCCGCCGGCCGCGTGTGGTTGGCGGCAAGTTGAGCGCTACCGCAGACGCCACCCCGGCGGCCACACAGCGCTCGACCTACATCGCCCGTTACCGCGGCTACCGCGAACGTGATTTCTGGATCCCCACGTTCGGGCCCAAACCGCCAAAGCCAGGGTTCGCGGGGGAGCCAAACTACGACATGCCCCAGGACGTCATGGACGAGGTGGACAAGGAGTTCGCCCCAGCCGACGACGATATGCCGCCCATCCCATCTTTCCTCAAGTGCGAGAAGCCAGAGGTGGCGGCATGAGCAGATGGTCAGCGGAACAATGGATGGTCCTTCAGGCGATGGCTGGGAAAGTGGGTGTGCCGGATATCGCGCGCACCGTCAGCAAGAGTGAAACATCCGTCCGCGTAAAGGCTTCACGCGAAAACATTTCCTTGGCTGTTCAACGTGAAACACCCCGCGGGAAACGCCTGCTGAAGGAGGCTGCATGACCACAATCGCCTATAGGGATGGATTTATCGCAACTGACACCTGTGCGTCATGGAACGGCGTTGTGATGTCATGCCCGTCAAAGCTTGTTCGGGGTGGCGGATATGTGTTTGCCCTCTCCGGCGATGTGGCGCTGAGGCCAATATTCAAGCAATGGCTTGACGCGGGCGCCAACACAAACGAGCGACCTGTCATCAGTTATGCCGGGAGCGAGAAGCCAAGCGCCCGCATCATCGTTGCGTGGATTGGTGAGCAGCCGCGGATCGCGATCTATGACGAGGATTTTCTCGTGTGCGATCACCCGCTTGATAGTTATTGCGCGATCGGCTCTGGCGAGAAGTTGGCTTTTGGAGCAATGGCCCACGGAGCCTGTGCGATTGATGCCGTAAGAGCGGCTGCAAAGCATGATCCGCATACGGCGACGCCCGTGGACTGGATTGATATCACGACTGCGGCCAGCGGCAGGGTAATCCTTTGAAAATCCTCACAGCAGAGGAGTTGCAGAACGGAACGACAGGGTGTGATGAATTTGGGGGTGCAGCGGTGAATTCCAGCCACGCCATCGAGCGAGCGGCCGAAAGGTATGGTCTCGACGTCACCATCGCCGACCTCAAGCGCGTGGCCGAGGATATCCGGTCAGGTGAAGCCGTCCTTGTCGGACGCCAGAACGATGGCAACGAGGAATGGCTGGCGAAGATCAAAGGCACGGTCGTCAGGCTCGTGACAAACGCAGCCCGCAACTTCGTCATCACCATCCTCCCAAGGAATGCAAAGCCCACATCACTGAGACAGGCAAGCTACCTCACGAAGCGGGACAAGCGACAAATCCGGGCGGTCCGGAAGCACAAAAGGCGGAAACAGGCGACAGAGGAATGATGGTCGAACAGAAATTCCCGCCTGAAATGCCTAAGATTTCGAGAGCGGGTGCAATTTCATCGACTGAGATCGTCGCCGCTTATTTGCGGGGTTTGGCCCAAGCCGGGCGGGGTTGCACATCGAATAATGGAAGCATCGCAAGCGCTTGCGGCTTGAGTGCGGGGCAGGTCAGGGTGGCAAAATCTCATCTCGTCGGCGCCCGTCGGTTGGTCGGGCGATACCCCGCGACCTGGATATCGATCGACGGGTTCAAATTCGGCGAGGCCTCAGCCGATCCTCTCGCGAATGCAAAAGCCATTCTCCGCCGGTTCTATTCCACCGTGTGCGACGCCCGGGTGGTTGATGAGCCAACGCGGGCGGCCTCTGGCCCCATCACGATGATGTACGTCGGGCATAAGCGCATGACCGTGGAAGATGCGGTCAAGCTTGCGGACAAATTGAAGGAGATAAATTCGTGAGCACGGAAGACGATACCGAAGAATCACCGATCCGCCCGTCATTTGGGCTGGGGGCGAACGGCATTACGCTGGACTCCCTGCAGATCGACCAGATGATCCAAATGGCCAGTGGCCAGGTCTTTCGGAAGAAGACCGCGCAGGAGACCCTTGAGGAATTGGGTGTCGATGGCCCGGCGCGGCTATCGGTCGAAGAGCATCAGGAGCGCATGCGTAGGGCGTTTCATTTCGGGCCATGGCTCAAACCTGCAACCGATCTCAAGAACTTGTGGCAGGGCGAAACCGTGTGCATCGTCGGCAGTGGGCCGTCGCTGGAAAGAACCCTCTTCGAGATTCTCGATCTTGTGGCTGATGGAGCCAAGATCATCGCCGTCAACAAGACCCATGACTGGCTGATTGAGCGGGGGATTATCCCGACGTTCGGCATTCTCACCGACCCGAAGGATTGGGTTGCAGGGTACCAAACCCCGCATCCCGACGTGATTTACATTCTGGCCAGCCAGTGTCATGACACGGTGTTCGAGAAGTTCAAGGGTCACCCGCGCGTTTATCTCATGCACTGCCTGGGGACCCACGACGACCCCGATATCCTGATCAACGAAGCCCAGAAGACCGGCAAATCGTTCTTCGCCACGGCCGGCGGCTCCACGACCACGCTCCGCGCATTCGATACAGCCGCGCTCCTGCTGGGGTTTGTGGGGCATCACTTCTTCGGCATCGACAGCAGCGGCGTCGAGATGTTCGGCATGTATCCGATGGACATCACGAAACCCCATTACGACAAGATCAATCTCACACTCCAGCTCAACGATCCCGCTGACGAGACACCGTTGCCGCAGGTCTATTCCACCACCGTTCCGATGTACCACCAGGCTCGCCAATTCGAGCTTCTGCTGGCTGATCGGAAAGAGGGGATCAAGGAAGGAAAATACCCCAAGGTCAGGATCGGCGTGCACGGCCGGGGAATGCTCCCGGACTGGTGTGCGCTCCGCGGTCTCCATGCGGACCCCCGCCGCCGCGAGCAGTTGCTGGCGACCAAACCCAAGCCGATCGTCGCGCCTGAGGTGGAATTCACCGAGGTCCAAATCGGAGGCGGAAATGGTTAACGCTGATCCCCTGCTGTCGGAAGCTGCCACGATCAGTGGTGATCTTCGGGACATGATGCTGGCATAGCTGGCGCAGCAGACACGCCTCTGGCGCGACATGCCCCAGGCCGATCAAACCGCCTATGCCCAGCGCATCGACGCTGTCGCGCGGAACATCGTGACCCGGATTGCAACCTTGGTCGCGACCAAGGGCCAACCCGCAGTCTTGGCCACGCTCGATCGGGTGACGGTGGATTCCGAAGCCCGGGCCATGCTGATTGTGCCCCGGGAAACCGCGGGTGCCCTGATCCCACACACCAAGCAGATCGTGGCAATTATGGCGCCGGGAGCGCAGCAGTTCATGGGTGAGCGCGCGCCGGTGCAAACGATGCCCGATGAGCCCGGGTTGCCTTTGACGGCTCCGAGCATTGAACAGGACCGCGCCGTCCTTGAACTGATCGCCGCAGTTGCAGGCGGTCCGGGCGAGCAAACCCTGCCGGAATCCTTGGAGACCCTTCATCGCCAGCAAAAGGCGCTCATGGACGGCCGGCGTCATGCGCAGATGTTCCCGACCGGTACGCCTGAGCTTCCCTTACCGCTGGGCATGGAACGCCTGGAGACGCCGCGAGGCATTTTCCACTTCAATCCGCAGGAGTTGGACCCGGTCAGCATCATCGCAAAATCTGCTGAAGCCCGGGAGAACGAAATCCTGGGGTACGGGCCATATTCCAAGATCGACGTCATGACATCCGGCCAGCCCCCGATCTGCGTTGTTGAGCGTGGTAAGGATGGGGTCGAAATCGTGGCCGTGCTTACCACCCAGGCATGGTCTGACGAGGTGATGGCTGCTTGGCCTGCGCCGGCGCCTAACAGTGTCATCCAAATTGAACCATTGCCCGACGTCATCCGGAAGCGAATGGCCGCTCTCGAAGCGCCGGCCAATACTTCAAACTCAACCCAGTCTCAGCCGATCACCATCATCCCGAATGGCGGCGCTGCCTCTGTGCACGTCGGGTCCGCCGTTATCAGTGGCGGTAGGGCGGGCGCGATTCCCGGCCACGTGGCCAGCCAATCAACCAGCAAGACAACCACCAAGCGCGGCGGACGACGTAAGGCAAAGCCTCACACCAAACGCCAACTTACCAACGGCCATGATCCGGAGCCGTCCAAATCCGCATCACAACCCAAGAAAACTGGGAGCCCCTTCCAATGAGCAACCAAACCATCACCGAACCGACCCTTGCCCAAACCGAAATCCCTGTGGCCCAGACTGAAGCGCCTGTGGCTGAGCCGGAGTCCGAAAGCCCCCTGCAGAAAGCTGAGCACGCGGCCGAAGAGCTGCTGCATGAAGCCGAAGAACTGGTGCAGGAAGGTGTCGCCGCAGTCGAGCGTGTGGTCCGCACAGCCGTTGACGCCTGCGAGCACCTTGAAACCCGACTGATCGGACATGACGCGGGCCGGGAAAAGCGGGAATGCCCGGAATGTGGGGCGGTCATCGTTCAAGGTGATCCGGTCCAATGACAGCGCCACGCCACGATCCCAGGCTGTACGGCACCGGCGGCGTCGCGGATGGGCTCGATCCGCGCGCCCCGCTGCGCGTCACCGAGAAGCCGCACCAGCATCGATCAGCCTCTGAATGCGAGTGCTACGACTGCGGCAACCTGATCGCCAAGGGAGAACCCATCGTGATCAGCGCCCTGGAATGCACTCAGGGAACCAAGGGAAAGACCTACCGCTATAACGTCCATCTCGCCTGCTATGACGTGGTCGGGCGTGTTGTTTTGGCCCTGGGCAAGGATGCAACCCATAGCTTCGACGGGCGCCCCAATCTCCGGGATCTGTGGGCAGCACATCATGCCGATATCCGGAAGGCGGACAAAGAGTTAGCCGCGCAGCTTGAACAGGGGCTGGGTAAGCCATGACCAAGAAAATCCCCATAGACGACGCGATGGTGGAGCGGGCTGTCGAGGCATATTCAGCCGGCTCAGAAGGAAGCGATTATTTTATGCGCTGCGCTCTCGAAGCCGCCCTCAACCCACCCGAAGAACCCGAGATCGTGGTGACGGAGGAGATGAAAGAGGAAGGACGAAAACAGGTGAGGTATCTTGCCCAATACAATCTCGCGGCTCAGAAAAGCGGAGTTTTCCTAGAGGGTGGTTCTGGATCAATCGAGCCAAGTGATTCGGAGATTATTTACCGCGCCATGCGCCGCTTGGAGCCGAAGCGCGAAACCGCAGCCGATGCTGTTCAACATTCGGTGACAGAACGGTGCCACCGTCGCGCCGGTATGAGGGAGAAGATGGCGCGGGCGATTTATGAAAACCTTCAATCCCGATCATTTTCAATGATTCATCCCTGGGAGACGAGAGAGGGTGCCTATCGGGAAACGTTCGTCGTAGCCGCCGACGCCGCGCTGGACGTGCTGATGGAGCCGACCGAGGGGATGGTAAATGCCGCGCTCGAACCTGCCGCGGTTGCTACCTGTCGTCCCGGAATCCATGTCAAATGTGAGAAGGGTTGCTGGTTCGGCGGTCGCTCACCATGCGTAGCACCTTGTGTCCTGCACGAAGCGGTGAACGGCACCAAGCCATTTTGGAATGGCCATCCTGAGGACAGTTGACCCATGCCCATGATTTTCCATATAGGGCGAAGCCGGAGGCCACATGGTTCTGGCTGTCAAAAATTCCCTCGTCGATGTGAACGGCGCAAGGCTCAAGAGCGGGCCCAGCCATCGTGCGATGGCGCCCGCGGCCGTGGAAGCTGCGCGGAAGGGTTTGCTCAAGGGCAACGACACGGTTGCGGCCAAGCGCGCCCGGCTGATGGTTCTCGCCAAGATGGCCGTTCACGTCTCGGAGAGAATACCTCAAGGTGCAGGGTTCTTTGTGATGGACCCAGACGCATTGGAGCGGGGCGAGCGGCTGATCTGTCCATTCAAGGTCAAAACCCTCTGCGTGAACCCGGAAGACATTGACAAAGCGATCAAACACTTCTCAGGGGGAAAAGAAGCCGCGCAAGCCCAGATATCGGGTGCCGCAGCAGAATGAGCGCGCAATCGCCAACCTCAAGGCGCCATGGAAGCGCGGCCAGTCCGGCAATCCTTCAGGCAAGACGAAGGGCTCGCGCACGGCACTGTCGCACCAGTTCATGGTCGATCTCCACGCGGTCTGGATGGAGCGCGGCGAAGGCATCATTTCCTATGTGCTTGAAGAGCATCCCCTGGATTTCTTCAAGGCTGTCGTTCATCTCATGCCCAAGCACGTCAAGCTGAGCGATGACACTCCAAACACAACCAGCCCCGCTCAGCGCGCCGCCGCCCTCCTGGGAGCTTTTAGAACCCTCGTTAACGGCGGCTATCTCGAGAATGTCGCCGGAGCAATTGGAAGCCTTGGAGCGCCAAGTCCTGCCGGCAGCGGAAGCGGCGCGGACGGACCAATTATCGACGTACCGGCCGTACCCAAAGCAGAGGGAGTTCCATGACGCCGGCGCGCAATTTCGCGAACGCCTTCTCATGGCGAGCAACCAAACAGGAAAGACATTCCCCGCATCACGTGAAGCGGCTTACCACGCAACAGGGCGTTATCCCGACGACTGGAAGGGCTTTCGGTTCAACCGCCCCAATGTCGGATGGGTTGCTGGTATCTCAGCCGAACAGACGCGCGACAACCCTCAGCGTTTGCTTCTAGGCCGCGATCAGGAATGGGGAACGTCAGCAATCCCCAAGGACTGCATCATCGGTGATCCCGTCATGGCGCGGTCTGTGGCAAACGCCGTGGATTATGTCCGTGTCCGGCATATCTCCGGCGGTCAATCCCTCATCGCCTTCAAGACTTATGAAAAGGGCCGAGAGAAGTGGCAGGGAGATACGATCGATTGGATCTGGTTTGACGAGGAACCGCCTGAAGACGTCTACAGCGAAGGCATCACCCGGACCAATACAACCATGGGCCCTGTGTTCATGACCTTCACCCCGCTCAAGGGTGAGTCCAAGGTCGTGAAGCGGTTCAAGCGGGAATTCAGCCCGGATCGCATCGTCATCGGCATGACCTTGGATGATGCCGAACATTATACGCCGGATCAACGTAAACGGATTGAGGCAAGCTATCCCGAGCATGAGCGCGACGCCCGTGCTCGCGGCATTCCGGTCCTCGGGTCTGGGCTTGTATTCCCCATCGCGCGTTCGGTCATCGCATGTAAATCATTCCCGCTTCCGCCGCATTGGCCGGGGGTTGGTGGCCTGGACTTTGGATGGGATCACCCGACCGCGGGCGTTGAACTCCGCTGGGACAAAGACGCCGATGTGATTTACGTCGTCAAAGCCTACCGCGCGCGCATGCAGACACCATTGATCCACGCCGGAGCGCTGAAGCCATGGGGTAAGAAATTACCTTGGGCGTGGCCGCATGACGGCCTCCAGCATGACAAAGGGTCGGGCGAACAGTTGGCCCAGCAGTATCGAGACCAGGGCCTATTGATGCTGGAAGAACGGGCCACCTTTGAAGATGGTTCAAACGGCGTCGAGGCGGGAATCCTCGAAATGTATGACCGGATGCAGACGGGACGGTTCAAGGTCTTCGACCACCTCAACGATTGGTTCGAGGAGTTCGTGTCCTATCACCGCAAGGATGGATTGATCGTGAAAGAGGCAGACGACCTAATTTCGGCGACGCGATACGCCTACATGATGCGCCGGTTTGCTGTGGTGACCGAAGAAATCCCCCGCGAAAGGTATGCGATGGATCGATATTCCCGTGGCCGTGAAGGACGGGGGCATGGCTCCCCGATGGTGGCGTGATGATGAACCTGTCCCGCCGCGGCTTTATCGGCAGCATGCTCGCGTTTGGCGTGGCGCCTGCAATCGTACGGGCGAGCAGCATCATGCCTATCAAGGTTAGTAGCGGCATCGATGCTCGGTGGGCCTGGAACAGCGGCGATCATATCAACTGCTGGGCCGAGCATATCAACCCGAGCCTCACAGAGTTCATGCGGAACAGCTGGGATAATGCCGCTTTCAACACTCTAGTGGGTAATACATATGGCCCGTAATTCCTCCGCCCTGTTCCCCGACGATGAGGATGACGTTTCGACCAACGAGGCGCCGGCCATCCAGTCAGGCGACGACTTTAAGCCGAGCGATGAGCTTTTCGAGACGCTCAAAGCCAAGGCAATTGAGATCAGGGATCACATGGACCCTTGGTGGACCGAAGCCAAGAGCTGCTATGACATGTATGCCGGTCATCAATGGTCCGAGGAAGACCGCCAGATTCTTGAAGCCCAACTCCGTCCCGTCATCACATTCAACCGCATAGCCCCGGTCGTTGACAGCCTGATCGGCATGGAGATGAACGACCGCAAGCAGGTCCAATATTATCCGCGGACCATGGGCGACGTGGCGATCAACCAGCTTTATTCCTCCGCGGCGATGTGGGTCAGAGAACAGAGTGACGCTGAGGACGAGGAATCCGACAGCTTCCTCGACCTTTCCATCAGTGGCATGGGCTGGACCGATACCCATCTGGTGCAGGATGAGTCGGAAGACGGACGCTTGGATATCCGCATCGACCGCGTTGATCCACTGGAAATGGGCAAGGACCCGAATTCCAAGAAGCGCAATCTTGCTGATGCGAAGGTCATCGCGCGATTCCGGGAAATGCCCTTGGCTGAAGCCGAAGACATGTTCCCCGACTTCGACGAATACGCCCTCAATGCAGCGTGGGCCTCGGATACCGATAGCCAGGAGCTTGTCGATCGCCCCCGGAAATATCTCTTCAACGATCCCAAGGCAGGGACTGCTTCCCGCAGCAAGAAGACCGTGACCATCGTAGAAATCCAGTGGTGGGAGAAGCGCCCGTTCTGGAAGGTGCTGGACCCCTTCACGAACGAGATCACGCATTTCAGCGATAAGGAATTTCAGGTCGCCAAGAAGCGGTTTGAGGAACTATCGCAGCGGATGTTTACGCTGACCGGCGCTCCACTACCTCCTATTCAGGCCGCGCGGTACAAGCGCAAGGTCTTCCGGCGGGCGTTCCTCGGCAATGAAATCCTGAAGATCGCACCGCTCCCGTATCCCTATGGCTTCTCCTACCAGTGCATGACTGGCAAGCGGGACCGGAACAAGAAGCATTGGTTCGGCCTGATCCGCGCCATGAAGGACCCGCAGGAATGGGCGAATAAATGGCTGTCCCAGATCCTTCACATCATCAACTCCAACGCCAAGGGAGGTCTGATCGCGCAGAAGACGACCTTCGAAGACTGGCGGTTTGTGGAGAAGAATTACAGCAGACCCGATGCTGTGCTCTGGCTGGCGGCCGGTAAAACTGCTGATGACGTCGGCCGGCGCGATCCAGTCCAGTTCCCGGCTGGAATTTACCAGCTCATGTCCTTCGCCATCGATTCCATTCGGGATGCGAACGGCGTGAATCTGGAGATGATGGGGCTCGCGGATCGGGACCAAGCCGCGTCCCTAGAGTATCAGCGCCGCCAATCCGGCATGACCGTGCTTGCCCAATTCTTCAATTCCCTCCGGCAATACCGGAAGCGGCAGGGGAGGGCGATGCTTTACATGATCCAGAAATGGCTGGGCGATGGACGTCTCGTCCGGATCACGGTAGACAGCGGCGAGCAGCAGTATGTTCCCCTCCTGCAGAACGCTGACGAGCAGACCCTGGAATACGACGTCGCCGTCGATGAGGTCGCTTCAAGCCCGAACCAGAAGGAGCAGGTCTGGTCGATGCTTCTCCAGGCTATGCCGTTCCTGCAGCAGATCAATCTGCCCGGTCAGGTGTGGGCGGACATCATTAAGTATTCCCCCCTGCCTGACAGCTTGGCCCAGAAGATCGGGCAGGTGCTTAATGTGCCGCCCGATCAGGCCCAGGAAGCCTTCGCCCAGACCATGCAGCAGCTCACCATGGCGCTGGCCAAGGCGAACGTGGATGCCACGAATGCCCAGGCCGCAGATGATCGCGCGTCCGCCGTCGGTAAGACCGCGAAGGCCATGTCCGATGTGGCCGCGGCCGAACTCAACGCCTCCAAAGCCATGGGCGCCCGGTTGGATGCCATTGAGCAGATCGTGAATGGCATGACTGCGATGGGCGGCGCGCGCCCGGCTGTTTCAGCCCCCATCCAACCGCAACTCCCGGCACCTCAGCCCGCTACTCAATCCCCATTTGTCGGCGTCCCGCAGTAAGGCGACGTCAGCAAAGCAACAGGAGCTTACATGGCCATTGATGACACCGTCGGTTCAGACCTGCCCACAATGAATACCGAACAGCAGGCCGCCTTTGCTGCTGAAGAAGCTGCCGCGGCACAAGCAAGGGAGGCGGCAAAGGGCGGGGGTTTTGAACGGCTGCACCAGGAACCGGATCATGATGGTTCGGGCGATCCGAGCGCCGAACCTGCACCAGCTCCTGCAGCGCCGGCCGCGCCTGCAGCGCAACCCGCCGCCGCGCAGCCCGCGGCTCCCTCCAGTGATGATGAAGTGGAAGGCGCCGTCGCCGCCACGGATGGCAGCAAGTATGTGCCGGTTTCAGCTCACGTCCAGCAGCGCAAGAACTTTCAGGGGCAAGTCACCGACCTAAAAACGGCGCTGGACAAGGCAAATGCGACCAATGAGGCGTTGCTGAAAGCGCTTCAGAGCGGTGGCCGTCCGGCGCCCGCTGCGCCGGCAGCCGAACCTCCGCCTGCGCCGCCGACCAATCCTCACAATCCGGAAACCCACCCGCTTGAACACGAGCGGTGGGAGCGTCAGCAGCTCCAAAAGCGCCTGGATGCCGTCGAGGAATCGGGCCGGAAATCAAGCGAGCAGATTCAGCATGAACGCGCATATGCCGGTGCCCGTAGCGCTTATGTGGCCTCGCATCAGTCATTTGTGAAGCAAAACCCCCAATATTCCGACGCCTATAACTTCACCATGGATACGCTTGTAAAGGCGAACATGGCGATCGGCATGAGCCATCCCGAAGCAGTGCAGGCCGCGGAAGTGACGGAATGGAACATCGTCCAACGCGCGGTCCAGGCCAATAAAATGCCGAGCCAGATGCTGTGGGATCTTGCCAAGGCATCGGGATGGAAAGAGCCGGCGCCCGCCGTCCCCGCGCCGTCGGCGACAGGACAGCCCGGCGCCGAGCCTACAACACCCGCTGCACCGTCTCCCGAGAAGCAAATCCAGATCGCCAAGCAAGGAGCGGCCGCGGCGATCTCCCTCTCCGATGCCGCCGGCGGCGCCGCACCTCAACAGTTGACCCTGGCCACAGCAGCGAAGATGTCAAAGGAAGAGTTCGCTTCCCTGAGCGACGATCAATTCCGCAAGCTCGTCATGCCGAAACGGAGTGCCGCTGCGGCGTAAGCCGTGATATGTTCATCAATGCTGCGGCGGCGCGAAAGCGCTGGGTGCCCGTTCCGCTTCCGGCCACCATCAACGAGGCGCGTGAAATAGGAAGCCCGCAGCATTTTATCCTTGACCACCTCTCACTGATTTCCTTATAGGCGCAAATACCGCTGGGGCGCTTCCCTGCGTTTAAGTGCCGGAAGCGAGGATGGCCACCTCTCAAAGGCCGGGGTCGCGGCTCCCGATGTCCGCGTTTCGCCGAAGAGCCAGCGATATGGGCTCGCACCTTGCGCTTCGTTCCCTTGAGGACGCTGCGCGTGCGGGAGCATCGCAATGGCTACGACTGGCTATTCAGTCAACAACAACCTCACAAATAAACTGTGGGCGAAAAAGCTGAATGTCGAAGTCCTGAAGGACGCATACATCAGCAAGTTCATCGGCAAGGGTGCCGACAGCCTGGTCCAGTACCGGGAAGACACCAACAAGGACAAGGGCGACCGTATCCGTAACGGTCTCCGCATGCAGCTGACCGGCGCGGGCGTGTTGGAAGACAACACCCTCGAAGGCCAGGAAGAGCAGCTGATCACCTATTCCGACGATCTGCTGATCAATCAGCTGCGTCATGCGGTCCGCTCCGACGGCAAGATGTCCGAACAGCGCGTGCTATTCGATCTGCGCACGGAGGCCAAGGCTGGCCTGAAGGATTGGTGGACCGACCGTCTGGACACCATGTTCTTCAATCAGGTCTGCGGCTATACGGTCCAGACCGACCTGCGCTATACCGGCATGAACACGCCGACAGCGCCTGATTCCAACCACATCATGCGCGCCGGCAACGTATCCGCCGACGAATCCATCACCGGCACCGCCAGCGTGATGTCGCTCTCGTTCATCGATTATTGCGTTGAACGTGCGAAGACCCTTACCCCCGCGATCCGTCCCATCAAGACGGAGTTGGGCGATTACTATGTGATGTTCGTCCACCCCTATCAGGCGACGGACCTTCGCACCAACACCAACACCGGCCAGTGGCTCGATATTCAGAAAGCCGCGATGACCGGTGGCCAGACCACGAAGAACCCGATCTTCACGGGCGCTCTTGGTGTCTACAACAACACCATCCTGCACGAGAGCGCGCGCGTCACGAACGGTGTGAACTCTTCGACGGGAGCCGCCGTAACCACGGTGCGAAGGGCGGTCTTCGCCGGGGCACAGGCGGCCTGTATCGCCTTCGGTGGCGAGGACGGTCCCGACACGATGTCGTGGACCGAGGAAACCTTCGACTACGGCAATCAGCTCGGTGTGGCTGTCGGCGCAATCCTTGGCATGAAGAAGTCGGTCTACAACTCCACCGACTTCGCCACCATCGTTTGCTCCACCTACGCCGCCCAGCATAACCCGAGCTAACGGAGCGTGACATGACGGCAGGAAGGCAGTTCCATACCCAGCAGACCCACTATGTTGCGGCCGAGCTGGAATATTCCGACTTCGCAACCGACGGCGCTCGCATCACCATCGGCGTGATCCCGAAGGGCTCCCTGATCAAGGGATGGACCGCGGTTCTCCAGACCGCGTTCTCCTCCACATCAGCCTCTCTGGCTCTCTTCGTGGTCGGTGACGATCAGAACGCGTCTCAGCGTTTCTTGAGCACAACCGGCATTGGTCTGGCCACAACCGGTTATTACTCCGGCACCACCGGCGGCGGCGTGGCCTCCGTGGATCTCCAGATCATCGCCCAGCTGTCCAAAGGTGCCATGGCGGCGATGCCAACCACGGGCAAACTCCGGTATGCCCTGGAGTATATCCCGCCCAACGACAACAAGAGCATCGACAGCGCTTACGGCTAAGGGTTTGGGCCGGCGCTTTCGGGTGTCGGCCCACTTACGTTTTGAGGAACGATCATGTCGCGACGTTGGGCGGTCTATCAGGCCGCTGAGTTACAGCGAGCCGAACAGCAAAAGGCCCGCGATGCGATTTTAGCGGACACCATTGCCCGGCAGGAACGGGCACTCAGCAAGGGAAGAGACGATGGCCATCATGAAGTCGCCGGCGAACACGGGCAGTGCAGCGGGCTCGACGCGTCCGCAGCCGCGGCAAACGCCGACCGCGAGCGTAAAGTTCCAGCAGTACCGCGAGGGAAAGGGCGCGCCCAGCGGAAGAACGTCAAGCGGTAAGGCCATGGCTGGTCCCAAGGCGGGGCGCGGCTCGACCTGTTAAGAGCGATGGTGGATGTCCACATTCGGAACCATGGTGGCGGAGATTCGCGAAGAACTCCGCCGCAGCGGCATGGACAACGCGATCAAACGCGGGATCGGCGCTGCGGTTTTATTCCATCGCGATAAGCGGTTTGCCTGGAACGAGGCAAATTTCTCTTTCACGACGACCGCCAGCCAGCCCGATTACGACAGCTCGGACAATTCAGCGATAGGCCGTTTGGCGACTATCGACGTCATGAAGGTGGTTACGCCCGAGACCTACCTGAATCCCAGGACCATCGAATACATCCGCAGTCTCCTTGACCGCCCGACCGGGACGCCGGCGGACTTCGCATACTTCGCCCAGGCCATCACCCTCAGCCCGACACCATCGAGCACGTTGACCATAAACATCGACGGCGTTCTGGAACTGTACGACGCCAATCAAAGCTCCACGAACCAGATCATCTCGCGCGACAATATCCTCACCATTCCAGACGGCTATTCCACCGCATGGTTCGGCGCCGGGTACGAGATCATCAAGGCATGGGCCAAGAGCTACATCTATCTTCACCATCTCAGGAACGTTGATCAGTCGGCGGCTCAGGGATCGGCATCTCAGACCTTACGGGATGATCAAATCGCGCAGATCGGCCGCTTGGGAGGGTCGGGCTTTGTCACCCCGACGGCGTTCTGATGCGGCGCGATACAGGCATTCCCATCCCCTCCGGGGCATCACAGGAACTTGTCGCCGTGGTCGGTGCGATCGAGCGCTTTATCATTGACCGCGAGAAACAACCGAAGCTGGTCCCTGCCTATACCCGGGCCCAACTGGCGACCCTTGACCCTGCCGACTGGGTAAACTGCATTGTGATCTGCACCGACGACCATGGAGGGCGGTGTTTGGCGGAATCGGATGGCATCAATTGGCTGCATTGTACGGATGGGACGCCCGTATCATGACGGACCGGCTTAAACAGGCGCGCGCGCTTCTTCATCCCGGTGGCATCGAAGTCGCAGAGTATAACGCCCGCATGGGCGGGTATCTCGATGCAGCCATCACCCTGATCAGCATCGCTTCTGCTGACGCCGTTGAAAACCTCGAACGCAACCCCGGCGACCGAGCGACCCAAGAAGCCATTGCTCTCATGGCGCAGGCCCAGGAACGGCTTGAACGCCTCGTCGCTCACCTTTGCCCTCTGACCGCAACTCCTTTGAATGCAATGGAGGCCGCCGGCCATGGCTGACAGCTATACAACCCGCGGCGGGATGATCAAGCCCGAGCCTGGCCAGTCCCTGAATACCTGGGGCCAGAAGCTCAACGACTACAATTTCGACATTGTCGATAAAGGCCTCTACGGGTTCCAGGCTATTGCGGTCACGACCGACTTTTCTCTGACCCGCACGAATGGCGACAGCACCTCAACCCAGATCAATAAGGGCATCCATCTCACCGGTACGCCGACGGCTGACTTTGCGGTCACGGCATTGAGCTATGAGCACATCCTGCTCTACCGCAACAGTTCGGGAAAGAGCGCGACCATCAAGGTCAGCGCTGGAACCGGTGTGACCCTTGCCGATGGCCAGACCGCCTTCCTCGCCTACAATTCCACCCTGGGCGATATCACGAACGTCAGTCCAAATCATCTTCCCGGGAACGCTGTCATCGACGGCTCTCTCACTGTTGGCGGGCAGATCTCCGGGGTTACCGCCGCGACGCTCGGTACGCAGGCTGTCAATAAGACGCAGATGGATAATGCAATCGCACTTGCCGGCGGCACAGGCGCTGCGACTGGGACGCTCAGGATTACATCGACAGATACAACGGCAAAATTCCTGAACAGCGCAATAAGCGTGGATGGGATCTTCATTTCCAAATCCGTGACGAGCCCGAGTGGAAATGAAGGCTTGCTGATTTCTGGCACCGGGAAGTTCTTGAATAGTGGTACAGACACGACCGCCGGGTATCTGAGCCAGAAACTCAGCGCATCTATCACGAGTTCATATGCCGCATTAGCCGCTTCGTTTTCCACCCAGAGCGCCGGCGGAAATGAGTCACAAAGGCTGACGATCACTTACGACGGAGGTCAGGCAATCATGGCCTCGGATCTTCTCCTGCCGTTCTGAGGTAGCCCATGGCCACGACAACAGTCCTACCGACTAAGGGTTCCGCTTCCACGAGCGGGCGCGGTATCAAAATCACGACATCGGCAAGCCCTGGCGATACGATCCACGCCTACCAAGCAGGCACGACGGCCGGCAATTTCGATGTCGTGGACGTGACGGTCTATAACTCGGACACCGTCGATAGGACCATCACATTCCAGGATGGTGGCACGACGAGCCCTGATGACTCGCGCGGCGGAACGGTTCCCGCCGGCGAGGAACGCACCTTCTATAATTTCATGGGGCAGAATGGTCTTCTGCTTAAGGCGTTTGGGTCTGCCGCGAACGTCCTTTCCGCCCACGTCCGCGTCCGCAATGTGGTGACGGCATGAGTCAAGATATTGTTGGAGATGTTGGCGTTGCAATGCGCATCGCCCAGAAGGCCGGCCTTTTAGGTGGTGCGTTTGGTGGCGTAAAATCGCCCCCTTTCCAAACCAGCAAATTTTATTGGCCCCATTGGCTCGTTGTCGATGCCGCAACTATGACCATTGCGGCCAACACGCTTTATCGCTGCTGGTTCTATGTTGACGCGACCACAACCTTTCTTGGCGGGTGGTTTGCGAATAGTGGGACCGGCGACAGTGGCGTCGTGTTGCGGATTGGCGTTTGGGATGCGGCGGGGAATCTCAAAAAGGATTTCGGCGTTGTAACGCTGACGGGAGCTGCTGCCACTAAACAGGCCGCCAACTCCGTGACGCTTACGCCTGGATGGTATCAAGTTGGGCTTGTTAGTAGTGGCACGCCAGCGCTTTACACGATGAATACCCTAGCGTTCCAAAGCAACGTGGGGCTTCCATCCAATCCATTGGCCGCAAAGTTGGGTTCATTCAGTATCCCGCACTCAGCGAATGCTGTGTTCAATATTCCTTTGGGTGATTCAGCCTCATTCACCTATGGGGCGCTTCCAGATCCAATTACAGCGGCCTCAACAACGATTTTCAGTTACCTGAGTGCGACAACAGGAACGTTCCCTCAAATGGGGCTTTATTTATGATCATAAGCACAACGGACAATAATGAGTTCCTGGCGGATGGTGTTACGCCAAATCCGAATTATGGGGTCGTGACGGAAAGCGAAATTCCGGACGCACCGCTGTCCCCAGCGACGCTGACAAAGCTTGAGTTCGTGACGCTCTGTCAGACCGCAGGCGGAATGACGGACGACATGTTGGTAGCTGCTGAGGGTAATTCGGCGCTTGCTGCGCTCTGGATTAAGCTCGGCATGGCCACCAGTGTTGAGCGCGATAATTCGCTGACTGGCGCCGGCCTTGACGCATTGGCGCAACTTAGTTATTTGCCCAACGGCAAAGACGCCGTATTAGCCGCTTGGCCGCAAGCCTAAGTCATCCATTTTTGGAAGGCGTCCACAAACCGCTGTCTGTCAGGGTCTTTAGCGCCGGGCTGCAAGTGGTGCCATTTGTTCGGGCCGCCGTTGATCCATATTATTCCGCTTTCAGTGTAATCGTAGTCGGCGTGATGCGGTTTGAGGAAATTGATCTTGGGACGACAGGCGCCTACGCAACAGAGCATGGCCACTTGATCAACACCCCAAGCGATGTTCCCGCGCTCCAGCGCGCGTTTGATGTACCAGGAAATCGTTTGGAGATAGGTTTTCCCAGCTGCGGTGTTATTGAAGCCGACGACTGAGGCGTTGATTTGATTCCAAGGCTCTATGCGTCCTGGCCGACCTCTAAAAGCGACATCGTGACCGTCCAGTAGTGGGAATAGTTCCGCCGGGCTCCGATTAGCGATGGCGTCTACATCCATAAGCCATACTGGCCTATTGTTTGCGGCCATCCATTCGGCCAACCTCACAAAGCGATAGGCGCCATAGTAGTTGGATTTTAGTTCATGCGGCTCCATGACCTCTAAAACCACGTCAACGGGACCGAACGCCTTGAGAGACGCGATCAACGGGTTTGCGAAGGCGAGATAGGTCTCATCACAGGCGAGCCATATCGCAGGCGTGCGTAGTGGTCCGTCTTGGCCGGCCTTCTGAACTTCAATGTCAAAGTCCACGGTCCCTGTGACATGCTTTTTCACCATGCCGTAGACGTTTCTGTCACGGCCGCCTTCCTGGAAGTAGAGGCAGAAGCTATCCAGGTCCAATGACGGAAGTGCCTTGATCGCGCTACGCCACCTTTGCAACTCATCCGTTGCAAACTTGAATCCGAAGTCGCTGGTATCGATGGAGAAAAGGGGATGCAGACCCCTTTCAATGCGCTTTGCACGTTCTGTGAATAGCAGGAGAGTCCTAGCGATTTCCAGTTCCTCCAGGGGCTGCTGCGGTGTAGCGGCTTGGAGAGTTTGGATCGCCGAACTGAGATCGATATCCGCAGCAAGAACTGCATAGTCTACCGCGCCGCGAATACTCCCGAGATCGGCGGCGGATTTAAATAGGTCCCGCGCTCCTTGATACTCGCCAGCTTTCTTTAGGGCAGCAGCCCGCTGAAGAGCGTCTTTTACGTTGTCCATTGCTAGGTGTTATCTCGCGAAATGCCATACCAAAAACTAGCCTTCAAACCCAGGCATTAAAAGACGATAGCCCGATTTCATATTGACCCGCCACGGTCAATTTCCTTATAGGGGCCAAAGCCCTGGGATGCGCCACTGGGATAGTGATGGCGCGAAGGTGGCTCTTCTCAAAAGCCCGGTGCGTGGCGCCGTCAAGCGCACGTTTCGCGATGCAGCCGGCGATACATGGCCGCGACAAGCACCACCTTGGTGCGGCGCGAGGCCATGATGTCCGATCCCGAGTGGATCAAGATCAAGTTCGCAGGCGGAATCTTTCCGGATGAGGCTCCAGGAGAGGCTGAGGCCCATTGGCGCGATGGGTCATGGGTCCGTTTTGTCATGTCGGAGGATGGGAAATCCCCTGCCATGCAGGTCATGGGGGGCTGGGAAAAGGCCTCGACTGACCAGTTCAGCGGGAAAGCCCGGAACATCCTCCAGCACGCGACCAACGCCGGGTATGGCTATGCCCAAATGGGTACCCATACCTCGACATGGGCGCTCTTTGACGGGTCCCTCTATTTTACCACGCCCATCATCACTTATGGGACCCTGAGCAACCCCTTCACGGTCTCGTCGATTGGAACAACCACGGTCAGTGTCGCACACACGGCGCATGGCCGCGCGACCGGAGACTTTGTGAACTTCCCTCAAAGCCCTGTTGTCACGGGGAGCGGGATTACGCTTACGTCCGGTCATTACGCCGTCACCAAGGTTGACGCCGACAACTATACGATCACTGCGTCCATGGTTTCGACCGCGACCGCTTCCGGGGTGGGCGGGACTGTCGATTACGAATACTTCCTGGCCGCGGGGAATGAATACAGCCTCGGTGGTGCAGGGTACGGGACGGGGCTTTACAACGCCGGAGCGTATGGCCGGGCCTCCACCGATCCCTTCGCCGCCCGCACATGGACCATGGCTCCTTTTGGCCAAAACGTCATCGGGGCACCTCGAGGTGGTGGGGTTTACGAGGCCTCCCCCTATTTCACGACCAGCGACCTTGCTGAACTGGTCACCAATGGCTCGTTCACAGGGGCGTCAACCGGATGGACGTTGGGAGCTGGCTGGGCTTACGGCGCGAACGCCGTCACAGCGACGCTTTCCAATGCGGCGCTGTCGCAGAACCTTTCCGTCACCGCCGGCACCTGGAATGTCGTCAAGTTCACTGTCAGTGGATACGCAGCGGGCTCTCTCCAAGTATCTGTCGGCGGGACTGCGGTCGGGTCGGCTATCACCGCAAACGGCCGATATTTCCTGCGCTTCTGGGGCGGGAGTGGGGGAACACAAAGCCTCGCCTTTACCGGCACAGGCCTTACAGCGACCATCGATGACGTCTCGGCCAAGATTCTCGGCACATTTGCGCCGGTCGCAAACGCACCGACTCAGGTCACTGGCGTTCTCGTCACCCCACAGGGTCATGTCGAATGCTGGGGTGCGATTCCGACAGGAGAGACAGTTTTCGACCCCATGTGTCTCAAGGGCTCAAATGCCGACGACGCACAGGACTGGACGATTCAAATCGGGTCAGATGCCCTTGAAGAATTCCTGTATGGCGGTTCGCGGATCGTCACCGGCGTTGTCGGTGGAGATAAGGTTTACTACCTCACCGACGCGACCCTTTGGGAGCGCACTTACCGCGGTCAGCCCAGCCTCATTTGGTCGTCGCAGCAGAAGGGCGATGACTGCGGCTGCATCGGCATCAACGCGGCTTGCTTCGCCGCCGGCCGTCTCTGGTGGATGGGCAACAACAGAACATTCTGGGTCTACGACGGCACTCAGCCCCAGCCGCTGATTTGCCCGGGCTCAAAATGGGTCTTCGATCACATCCAGTTCATTCAGCAGGACTTGATCCAGTGCTGGCATAACGCCGCCTTTAAGGAAGTGTGGTGGATGTGGCCGGATCAGCGCGATCTCACCAACGAAGTGAGCCGGTATGCTGCCTATAACTACGTCACAGGCGTGTGGACGTTCGGGAGCCGCGTTCGAACCGCGTTTGGCCCGCCTCGGCAGGGTGGCTATCCCATCGGGGCAGGGGCCGATAGCTATCTCTATTATCATGAGAAAAGCGATTCCGCGGCGGGGTCTGCCCTTGATTGGTTCATCCGCTCCGGGGCTTTCGATATCGGCGACGGCAACACGCTGGCGGAGGTCTCGGGATATATCCCCGACACACAGGACCAGGCAGGGGCCTATTCGATCCGGTTTTACGGATACGAGATGAACCAGAACTCCACTCCGGAGGACTCTGGGCAGATCTCGGTCATGCCCAGCACAACCGATGTGCAGAGCTTCTTCGTTCAAGGACGCCAAATTGAATGGGAATTGAGAGGTAACGATGCGCCATCGCGCCTGCGCTTGGGCAATCCGCGCTTCCTCATCCAGGACACAGGGAATCAGTTCTAATGCGCGTTGAAACGCCATGCCCTGGGCCGAACGCCTCCATTCGCGAATTTGCGATTTGGTGGATGCGCAATAAGCCGTTCCTTGTGCCCGAAGACCCGACCGACGCGGTGAGGAGCTATTCCGGAGTCAATGGGATTACTCTGTTTCGCCAGGAACCTTTCCAGGTCCAGCTTTTCATCGTCAAGCCGAACAGAAGCAGCGGACGCCATGCACATCCGAACATCGACAGCATCGAATACGGCTTAGCGGGCGCTGATACTTTCGAGAGCGACCGGAATTTCAGATTGCATGGACTGATCTGTGTTGCCCCGAACGAGATGCACACGGCCCATGCTGATGAAAAAGGAGGCGCTTTCATTTCAATCCAGAAATGGTTGAACGGCGTCAAACCCTCCAGTGTTGAACTCGATTGGACCGGAGGTCCCATGGATCAGGAACACGCCTCATTCCTCGGAGCGCCGATATGAAGTCCGAACAGATGACACCGTTCCAGGTCAGGACTCCGGAAGAACTCCAGACACATTGGTCGCGTCTCCGGGCTGTAATCCAGAAGGCAATACCATTCATGGGGGGGACGCATTGCGAAGCCGATCTGATCGCGGCCTGTCTCGATGGCCGGATGTCATTCTGGGCGGGGTCGAAAAGCTTTTCCCTGGCCACTATCGAGACATTCCCCCAAGTGAAGCGCGTCAACTGGCTCTTGGCTGGCGGTGATCCAATCCAATGCGATCGCATCGGCGAATTGATCGTGAATTGGGGAAAAGAAAGGGGCGCTTTCGAAGTCCTGACATCTGTTCGGCCAGGTGTTGAACGACATAACGACAGAAACCCCAACGAACGCGCCGCCTGGAAAAAGGTCCGCGTCGTTTATGTGAAGGAGATTTGAGATGGGCGACAGCCCCTCACAGTCCACAGTATCATCTCCGCAGCTTGATCCAGAGATCAAGGCGCGGCTCCTTCAGAACCTCGATACTGCGGATATGCTCACGTCAGGTATTTTGCCGCACGCGGGCCCGTCCGTGGGAACTGGGTCTGGTTCGGCCTCCCCATCCGGCTTGCCGTCAAGTTATGGAACCTCGGGTGCTGGCCGGTCCTCCGACTATGGAACCTATGGCGGCAGCACGATATCCACACCATTCGGCGATACCTCAATTCCCGGTGGCCCCGCCGTCAATCCGGATGGGACGCCATATAAGCCGCCCACCACGCTCACCGCTGGATTCACGCCCGATCAACTCACAGCATTCCAGCAGATCAGAAACCTGCCAAACGCCGGGCTCACCAGCCCAGAGGCGCTTGGGCGGAACACGTTTGACCAGCTCGCCAATTTCAACGCTCCTGATATTTCGGCGACGAGCGTAACAGCACCAACGATGCGGTCCGGACAGGTCGGACAAGTCGGGGATATCTCCTCCAAAAACTTCACCGATTACGACCTGTCGAAATATATGAACCCCGCGATTTCGCAGGTCGTGGATCCGGTTAAGCAGTATTTCGATACGCAGAGTGACCGCGCTGCTTCAGCGGCTCAAGGCCAGGCGCGGGCCGCCGGGGCGCTGCGCGGATCAAACCCCGCCATTGCGACCGCGCTCGCGCGGGGTGAGGTGGCGAATCAGGCAGGCATGGCGCTGTCGCCGCTCTACCAGAACGCCTACGACACTGCGACGGGGCTTGTCTCTGGGGATGCGAACCGCGATCTCACCGCGTCTCAAGGGAACCAATCGACCCAGCTCACGCGGGCCACGACACAAGCCAACTTGGATCAAGGCGCGAACGCTGCGAACCAGGAGGCAGCTTTGCGTGCGGGCTTGGCAAATCAAGACGCCGCTTTGCGAGCCGGGATCGCAAACCAGGGCGCGTCGGTCAGCAGCGCGAATATCAGGAACACAGGTGCGTTGAACTACGGCGCGGCGAACAAGGCCGCGTCAGATCAGCTTATTCAGAACGCCTCACTTCTTGGCTCGATCGGCGATCAACAGCAGGCCCAAGACCAAGCGAAGATCGATGACCCGTTCAAGGCCCTGGCAATTAGGAGTGGCATGGTACAGGGGGCGCTTCCTGGCACGACCGGTTCCACATCCACAACGACAGGCGGCGGCGCTGGAATTGGCGGCACTCTCGGTGGTCTAGGAACAGCGGCCCTCGGCCTCTCAAAACTTATTCCGTTGCTGTAGGAGAGCGGCATGGCATTGACCGACCCAAACGCAGACGGCATGTCCAACCTGGACAATATCGGCCTTGCTCTTTCGTACTTCGGGGATGCTGCGAACCAATTCCGCGGCGTCAACAGCAGCTATGGGCAACAAAACCTTCAGGCACTGAAAGCCCTCCAGGACCAGCTTCTGCGCACGCAGCAGATCAAGAAGGCGCAAGCCCAGCAGACCGCGCAAGCAAAGCTGACCGGCTCCTATGATCCTAGCACTGACATCACCTGGAACCAGCCGACGGCGCCGACCGGGAATTATCAGCAGCTGGAAGATGCACCCAAGGCTGGGATTGCAAATACGGCCGCTTCTTCTCCGCCGCCTCCTTCATCTGGTGCACCTGCGGGGATCGCTTCGGGACCGCTGCCGAACAATCCTCCGCCGGGTATCGCGAACTCAACACTTCCGGCCGATGCGAGTACGCCGAAGTTCACGCTCCATAGTCTGGCGGAAGACACGCCTGCAGCTGCTGGTGCAATCGAGCAGATCGGTGACTCAGCTCGTGGGAATCAAGCTCTCTTGGCGCAGGCTTATCCAGATGCCTATGGACAGGCCATGGTGACGCAAGCCCTTTCGCCGCCCGAAACCGTCAAGCTGGGCGACGGTGAGGTTGCTTATGCCAAGGACCGGAGGACTGGGGCGCTTAAGGAGATCGGACGAGGCGGCGATAAGCAGCCCGACAAGATCAAAGAAATTGAAGCCGTCTACGGTCCCGACTGGCGCAACAACCCCAAGGCCGTCCAGGATTTGCGCCAGAGCATGATGCCGGCATCTACGGCACTGTCGGTGAACACGCAGGGCGAAAACCAGTTCTCCAAGACGCTCAATGAACAATGGGGCAAGGAAGCTGCCGATGTAAGCGCAGCCGCAAATTCCGCCCGCGATCGGATCACGTCAGTTCAGCAGTTCATGGCGTTGGCTGACAAAGTGAAAACCGGCAAGCTCCAGCCCACGCTTCAGGAGGTATCGGGTTGGGCGCAAAGCCTTGGCATTAAGCCGGAGTCTCTCGGGATCGACCCGAATACGGCAACGGCTGGCCAAGTCATGGATAAAATCCAGAACCGCCTGGCGATGCAGAACATCGGCCCAGGTGGATTGCCTGCGAACAACTTCTCCGAAGCTGACCGAAAATTCGTCCAGGCAACGACTGTCAACAAGGCGAACACGCCCGAAGCAAACCGTCTGATTTCCCAGATCGGAATTGCTGCCGACCGGCGGGCGCTGCAGAAGGACAGGATGTGGACCGATGCCTATAGCAAAGGCATCAACTGGCCGACTTTCAAAAAACAATGGTCAGAATACGTGGATAGCACGCCCTTGTTCCCAAAAATGGACTCGCCTGAGCAGGCCGCTCAACTCCCGCCGGGCACGCTGTTCACTGACGCCAACGGTCAGATCAGGGTGCGTCCGTAATGGCTGGCCCAACTCAAGCTGCCGCACAGAGCGCATGGGATGTATTCCCATCTGCTCAAGACTATGCGTCCGCGCCGCCGAACACGCCCGCGCAGAAGTCGCCTTGGGATGTTTTCCCGAGCGCTGACCAGTATGCAAATCAGACCATTGGGCCCGCGGATAGACTTCCACCGGTGACCGAAGATGCGTCCAAGATGGCTCCCATGTCAACGCAGGCTGCGGCAAGCCTCCCCACAGATGACAACGCGCGCGTGAAGTATTTCGCGGCCCAGCGATTCCCGAACCTTCCATTGCCAGATGCGCTTGACCGGTATTTCTGGAAAGACAACCGGCTCGCGTACAAAGGCGATGACGGGAAGGCATATTACGAGGAACCAACATCCCGGCCCCCGACTTCGCTCAATGACGCCGTCCAGGATGTCAAAGCCGTTGCAAGTATGGCGGGCCCTGCGATCCCGGCGACAACGGGAACAATTGGCGGAATCGCCACAAGCGAATTTGGCGGGGGCGTTCCCGGCGCTGCGGCTGCAGCTGCGGGCGGTGATGCTGTACGTCAAGGCCTCGCCAACCTGATAACCGGAGAAGAGAAGTCCTGGCCGGAACGTGCTTGGCAGTCGGGGAAGGCTGCTCTTGAGCAGGGCGTCGGGCAATTGTTCGGCCTGGGTGTGGGCAAAGCACTTCCTGGCAAAACGCCGACTTTCGATATACCTGAGGCGACGACGATCGGCGATGCGGCACGCAAGTTCAACATTCCCCTGACTGCCGGTGAGGAAACGGGAAACCGTACCCTTTTGCGTCGTCAGAAGATCCTCGCGAATACCACGGACGCAGATCAGACGTTCGAGAATTTCTACCGCGGCCGGAATGAGAAGGTCGGTAACGCGGTTGATTACATGCTGAACCGCGTCTCTCCCACCACACCGAGCGCAAGGATTGCTTCCAGTAAAGCCGTTGAGGGCGCTCAAGCTGCTGTTGGCGCTGCGCGTGCTGACATGCAGGCCCAAGCGAAGCCGTTCTATGACTCCTCTCTTGCGCAGGGAAATGAGATTGATCCGCGGCTTCTGGGCGTTGAAAGCCGCATGGACAATATAGCTGTGCAAGAACGGCGCGGTGTAGATAGACGTCAGGCTGGCGGAACGTTCATTGACAATCCTGGGGCGCCCGATTCCTCTCAGATTGTTCGCCTGGGTAGAATCAGGGACCAGGGGCTTCTGGAAAGAAGGGGCGCTGATCGCAGGGCCTCATCGCTGGAGCCAGACTCCAATGGGCTTCTGGATACAAATGCCGTTTACATCGACATCCCCAAGCACTTCGATCCATCGGCACCGCTCACACCGGTTGAATCCACGATCATCAAGGGTGCTCAAGACGCCGCTCGAAGTGACAAGGTTCTTGGTCCGACCTTAGCGGGCTGGTCCGACAATTCCATGTACGCCCTTGATGCGACCAAAAAGCACATGGACGACATGATCTCTGCCGCGCGGCAGAACGGCGAGAATTACAAGGCCTCTGTTCTTGGTCAGGCGCGCGAGAAGCTCGTGACCATGATGGATAAGGCCTTTCCCGACTATGCCAAGGCCAGGGGCATCTATGAAGAGGGCATGCCCGCCGTCAACAATATCGAGCGCGGCGTTACCGGAGACATGGCCAAGCTCGAGAACAACGACACACTGCGTGCATCTCAAATCGTCTTCGGCAAAGGTTCCTCACCTGAGGACATACGCGCCGCGCGTGACGCATACGAAGCGGCCGGTAAAGCCGGGAAGCTGCCGAACTGGCAGGACAACTGGAATGCTCTTGTTCGTTCTCACCTTGAGCAAACCTTCAACGAAATCCCGGAATCTTCAACCGGCTCCGTGACCAATCTCGGGGGTACGTTCTACAAGGCCATTTATGGCAACGGCCGCAAACAGGCCATGATCGACGCTGCCACTGAACACGATCCCGGTATGCAGCGTGATCTGCTTGACCTGATGACTGCACTCAACGCGACCGGCCGGGCGATGAAGGGAGAAAGCATCACAGCCTTTGCGCAGATGGGTCAGAAGGAACTGGCCGACGAAGCACGGGGGTTTATCCCGAAGGCCATCGAAACCGTAGAGATCTGGCGGACGCCATCTCGGGTCGCGAACTACATCGCCGACATTCAGGCCGGCCGCTACAACGCCAAGATGGCGGAGCTTCTGACGACCCCCGAAGGGCGGTCAAAACTCAGGGAGCTGCGGAAGTTAGGGCCCGGGTCGGCGGGGGCAGTCGTGGGGTTGTCCCAGCTGCTGACCGCGGGAGGCGTGGGGGCTGTGTCGGACCGTTTGAACCAGAAGCCCGACGGGCCCGTCGCCAATCCCGGATATCAAGCCCCAGCACCACCGGCACCAAAACCAGTGCAGCCACCACCGATGGCCCCAGCGCCTTCCATAATGTCGGATGAGCCGTGGAGGGGACAATGATGGCGACGAGCGCCAAGCCGGCGAGTGAGAAGATGACCTGCAGGGTGCGGCGAAACATGGGCCGCGATTATACACCCGCCCGGCCGGTTGCACCACATGCCTCCGCCATCTTGGTGGCTCAGTGGTTTGCCGCGGGGTCAAAGGGCCGTTTTCAGGCCACGACCGCGATAAGCCAGATCGAGGGGCTTTTATCCCGAGAACCCGATCGCCGGCCAGAACTGGCGGAAGCGGCCACACTCTATTTAGCAGGGGCCGATTTGACCGCCGGGGAGGGCCCGTCCCAAGCGACCGCCCAGGCCATTCTAGGGCGCCTCCGCGACGCCCTGGAGGGCCCGGGGCTGATTGTGACCAAGTCCTTGTTATCGGACCAGGAAATCAATGAAATCAGATGGTTTAGGCACAAAGTGCGTGGGCTTTTGGCTGCGAATTAACCAGGCGCCCCGACCCGGTGCGCAAACACCGGGCCGGGACTTCCACCCCAGCAACCGAAGGAGTTGCCGAGATGGCTATGCGTAAACGTTTCCGGCCCTTCGGTGGCTGCTGTGACTGAGGAGAAAGAAGGCAAAGCAGGTCCGGGCGCGACCCTGACCCTGACCGCCGGCGGAGGTGGTTTAGGGCTTGTGGTGGGGTGGATGGCAGATCCCGCCAAGGGGCTTGAGGTTTTGAAATGGCTCAACGGATCGATCGGGTCGGTCGGGCTCGTATTGATCCTGACCATGGGCGCCGGGACCGCAGTCTCGGTGGCCGGTAATTGGCTGATGTGGAACCGACTGAAGGAGAAGGACGAAGAATGTCAGCGGGAAATGGAAGCTACGCGCGAGCGCTGGTCCGGAGTGGTGGAGAAGATCGAAGCCGCGATGGAACGCCGGATGGGAGAGGCCAGGACGGAGCGGGACAGGATAGCGGACATTGTCGGCGATCTGACGACACAGGTGACCTTGCTGGCGGAACGAGCTGGGAGCAGGCACCTTCCGACGCGGTTGCCAGGCTGATGCGCAAGAAAGCCGAGTTTGACGGTCTCTACGCAAGGCTGATGGCATGAGACTGACACAAGACGGCATTGACCTGATCAAGGCCAGAGAGTCCTGCCGGCTGAAAGCCTACAAATGCCCGGCCGGCATCTGGACGATCGCTTATGGCCATACCGGTCCCGAGGTTCATGAAGGGTGGGAGATCACGCAGGACGAAGCCGATGCCCTTCTTCGTGCGGACTTGATCACCTTCGATGCCGGCGTGACGCGGATCTGTTCCACGGGAACCGATTGCCAGCATTCGGCCATGGTCTCGCTTGCCTACAATATCGGTCTCGGGAGCTTCGCCAAGTCCTCCGTGGCGCGCCTTCACAATGCCGAGAGATACGCGGAAGCGGCTCAAGCCTTCGCGCTATGGAACAAGGCCGGCAGCAAGGTTCTGGCAGGCCTCGTGGCGAGACGCGCCGCGGAATCCGCCCTGTACCTCAAGGATACCCCAGTTGAGAACGCACCGAACGGGCAGGGGGAAAAGCCCCTCAGCCAGTCCCGTGTGATCAACGGGCAGGCTGTGGCTGGCAGCGGTGTTGCGGTGACGACGGCGCTTCCGGCCATCAAGGACGCGCTCCCGGCGCCATCAGACCTCCAGTCGGTCGCGGATACGCTCGGTGGGATTGCTCCATACCTGCCCCAGATTGGCTACGTGATTGCAGGCATCACGATCTTCGGCGTGTGCATGACGCTCTACGGCCGGTGGCATGATCGCCAGCAAGGCAGGGCATAATGCCGATTGCCCTTATCTTCTCCCCAATCGGCCGCGCGGTCATGGCGGCCCTGGTCATCGGCCTGTTGGTGTTCGGGCTCTACAAACAGATTCAGGCCACGGCCAGGGCAAGGGCTGAGGCCGCCCACATCGCCCAGGTCAACAAAGACAACATAGCCGTCATGGGTGCGAAAGACGCCCAGGTGGCGCGGGCCAATGTGATCGCAGCCCAGGCCCAGGCCGATGCTGAAGCCTGGCGGAAACGCTTCAATGCCAAACGGAAGGATATCGCAAATGCGCCGCAGAGTGATGATGGTCTTCTGGCTCCCGTTCTCGCTCGCGTACTTGACGGCCTGCCAAGGCCAGACGGTGACCAAGCTGGTCCAGTTACCGGCATCGCCGCCGCCGGCAAGCCTCACGAACTGTCAGGACGGCCCCAATAAGCCGGATCCTGGAGCGACCCAGCGCACCGCGGCGCTGATCGTCACCGATTTCCAGGAAGCCCTCACCGACTGTAAACAGAAGCTCGCAGCGCTCGTAAGGGCGTGGCCGCAATGATCCGTCTTACCGTCCTCGCCACCGCGTTCCTCCTGGCTGGCTGCGCGCAGGCGCCGGCCACACCGACCCCCGCCAGTCCCCCGCCAGTCGAATGGCCCACCTCAGGCCCATGGGCGCTTAAGCCCGGCTGGCAGGAGTACCGCATCTACCGCGGCAAGGGGAAATTCAACCGCGCCGCCGGCTGGATCGATGTGGATATGGACTCCCTTGTCCCTGGAGAGGTGAACCGGAACACGAACCTCAAGTTCATGTCGCAGGGCGGCCCAGCTATTGCCCGGAGATATTCTCCCCAAGGTGTCGTCGTCACTGAGGTCCCTGAGAAGCTTGATGGATGCCTATTGGAACGCTTCGACAGCACCCGGAAGTATATCGGCGAAGCCGGCAGCTATGCCGGTCCGGACTGCACCGAACCCGAACCCATGGTCACGCTCAACCCTGTTCCTGGAGAGAAATTCACCGTTACGTCAACAGCCACAAGATGGGACGGAATCAAATTCCAGCACACGGCGGAATACCGGACCGTTGCAATAGGCCGGGATATCGACGGCTTCACAAACTGCATCCTCACCTCGACCCTAGAAAGCCCCGGCGTCCCGAATGGCGAGACCATCTATTGCCAAGCCTTTGATGGCGAAATGGCACTCCAGATCTATGGCCGTGTCATGGATGAGGATGTCGTCCCGGAACTGGTCTACGCAAAGCGGGTGGCGACAGGGACCTGAGAGCCCGAAATGGCGTTCCGTCCCCATGGACGCCCGCACTCGTAAGCAGCTCATATCAGCCTTTCAAACCTGGACCGAGGCGAAGGGTCGAATACCACCTAAGCCCGCGGACGCGGTCCTGTTCTTCCTCGATGTGGTCAGCGAGACGCGGCCCGTGGTCTGCGACGCGAAAACCCTGATGGATATCCTGGTCAAGGCCAAGGTCATCAAAAGAGGGAAGCTGTCAGCCCCGGTCTAATCGTTACCGAGATAGGGCTGGAGATGCCGGTCCTCTGGGAATTTACCTATCGGCGCCAGAAAGTGTCTCTTCGCGGCAACGACCACCCCATAGTTCTGAAATGGAGGGCTGAGTTCGTTCATCACGATGAGGCGGTCATCGTCGCCATAGGCCTTGAGAAGCTCCACGGCTTTGTCGATGAGTTCCTTGTGGAGGCGTTCAATCTTTAATTCGCGCCACAATGGAAGAGGGGCGGCGGGGTCCCAATCGCTCGTTTCCCTGAAGGGATCTTCTTCCGGCTTTCCCGGATATGGAATGATGTCAGCCATGTGAATTTAACGCCACCAATCGGTAGCGGTTCCCTGCTCTGACGGGCCTCGGTAAACGCGCCTGACATCCCGACCTCCATGGCGCCTGATCTCAAGATCAAGCTCAGGGTCAAAAAAGACCCACCCGCGGCCGTCCCAGGTTGCGTCCAGCCCGGTGACGGCGATCCCTGGGCACCCCTTGCGCCTGACCCGCACACCTTCAAACTCCATCAGGATAAAGGTGGAGCCGTCGGTCATGGCGCACATCTCCTCCAACCATTGGGCGTAGGCCTGCCGGCCCAGCCAGATCGTTCCCGGGCAACCGCTAGCCCACAGCAGGGTCACCTGGCGTCGGATTTCGGCGCAGATCGGGCATGGGTTAGGCGGGCGGCGATTGGCACGCTCACGGGCCTCCCGGCGCTCCCAAAACACCTTCTGGCGGCTTTTGGTCATGGACATGGGGGAAGGATGGACCGGCGACGGCCGTATCGAAAGAGGGGTGAAGGCCCTATTTTCGGTTTGACACTCGCCGCAGCGACTCGCGGGAATTCGTGGGATTGCTTCGGGGAACCTAAGTGTCAAACCCATTGATCCAGAAGAAAGGCCCGTCCCTTTTAATCAGAGGGTCGGTGGTTCGAACCCACCTGGGCTCACCATTATG